>Ga0181420_1000345_pt1 | contig 18887 bp, 20 predicted proteins | sample 43SPOviralmetaG_FD_130145 | JGI IMG/M metagenome (GOLD analysis project Ga0181420, IMG submission 130145) | Marine viral communities from the oligotrophic San Pedro Time Series (SPOT) site, San Pedro Channel, CA, USA - 43 SPOT_SRF_2013-05-22 | ecosystem: Environmental > Aquatic > Marine > Strait... | reverse complement strand
CTGCCATATTGTTCTCCTAGAACTAAATTATATGCAAATATTTATCATTTCTAGCAGAAAATAATTAACAAGTGTTTTAATTTAATCACAAAAAAAGGGCAATTAAATGCCCTTTTAATGCTTTTTTACCCCTATGCTGACTCTTTTATTCTGTTTATAGCAACGTCTCCGCTCTCTATAATGTCAGTAATGTCAGTAAAACCAAATCCTTCAACAATAAAGTATCTAGTTTGTGCAACTATATCAGCAACTTCCATTACCTCATATCCAACTTGTGGTACTTCAGCAATAATGTCTCCAACTGAAAGTGAATGCATGTTTCTGTATTCAATAGTTTTACCATCTCTTACAAATGACTTCATTGTGAAACCACTTACATGACTATCAAACACAATGTCTTCCATTGTGTCTTCATCTAAGTATTGTTGATTAAGTATAGCAAATACTTCATTTTTGCTTTTTACAGTATAGTCCATATCGCCATTACTAAGACCATTGTATCTGCCATCTACTTCACATACTTTAGTGTAATGAGAAAAATATTCTGGTTTAAAGTTTATTTTTCTGTCATCGCCTCTGCCATGCATAGTTTCCATTTTTGCATGATATAGTGGATATTTTTTAGCGGCACCTGAGTGTCCACCTTCATTAGAATTTACAAAGTTGTGAATTTCATCTGTAACTTTGATTTGATAAATGTTGTATTGCATAAATTACTCCCGTCTTTTTATTTAATATACAACTAGTATAGCAGATATCTAGATATTGTCAAGCCTTTTTAGTCATAAAAAAGGGCAGTAAAACTGCCCTTTTAAATTAAGTTTAATAACTTATGCTGTTGAGCCCAAAGTATTTTGGATTCTGATCGGTATGTAAATAAACTCTACTGCTTTCACTGGTTGTACAGCGATGTCAATGTATAGTTCGTTTCTATCGATTCTAGCCGCCGTGTTATTTGTTGTATCACATACTGTGACAAAATCAAATAGTCCACGTTGTTGTACTAACTGAGCTAGTAATCTGTCTACAACCACTTTAGCATTTGCTCTTGTTACTTCGTCATTTGGTTCAAACAAGAATGGTTTAACTGCATCATCAAGTTGTTCTCTGATGTAAATTACCAATCTTGAAACATTAATTCTATCTAATGCACTAGATACTGAATTAAGTGTTTTCTGTCCAAATACTGCTATTCCTCTTCCAGGGAAGTTTCCAATTGGGTTAATTTTATTACTGTAAAGGCTATCTCTTTGTCCTTCACTTAAACTAACTGGTGTAAACTCGCCTGTTGTTGCATTAAGGTATCCTGTTGAGGTTGCGTTATTAACAACACCTCTTTGGAAACCTGCTGGTGCAAACCATGGGAAAGCAACTGAGTCATTAAATGCAATAGTTCTTAATGCCATATGCGATGCAGGAACCATAACTGATGTACCGTCTAGGCTTGTTGATAAACCATGTGGGTAGTAAACAGCCGCCTGTGAAGATGCACTAATAAGTCCGTCTTCTCCGTTCTCTCCGGCATTATTGGCATTTGTTGCCCAGTTTTGTGTGCTTGTAGCATCTGCTGACAATCTCATTGGAGCATCTGCAACACAAAATACTGTATCTTTTCTATTCACACTTAAAGCCAACATCTCATCTATACATTCAACATATCCTGGAGCAGAAACAATATTAAATCTATTTGTTTCGTTAAGGATTTCTTGATTTGCTGTAAGTTGAGCCTGTAGTGCTGTAACAATAACTTTACGTTGAGCTTTTCTCATCATGTAAGGTGAACCATCATTCTTATTACCTGAATGATCTTTCCATAACCCTGATGTGCCGTCGTATTGTTTTACGTTACCAACTGAAGCCATTTTGTTCCATGCTATCATACCACTTGGGTATAATGCGGCATTAGGAAGTCCGTTAGCAGTACTAATTAAAGAACCACTTGAACTTGCTCTAAAGTCTGCAAATATGATACCATCACTAGTAACTTGGTCAGTATTATCAACTAATACCCAAGCCGAAGATGCTCTCTTGTAGATTTTAGGGAAGTTTTCTAAATCGCTACTGTCAATCCAAAGGTCTCCGTCTACTAAACTACTTGAACCATCACTTTGTAATGTTGGTGAACTTGCCGCAAACTGTACGTCTTTGGAAAGTGTTGCCCATGTTCCTGCATTTTGATATAAGATATCAATGTTAGTATTAGCAACATTGTTATCATACCATAATGTTCCGTTTGTAGCGGCACCTGTTATTGCATTATCACTTGCTTCGTAACTTAATGCTTTAAAGTTACTGTATGTGCCTACAGGTATATTAATGTCTGAGGAATCATATCCTGCAACATTACCTGCCGCAAAGCCAATATCTTTACCATCTGAAGTTGTAACTGTTACTTTACCAGCAACATTACTTGCTACTGCTGTTGTGGCACTAAATCCTGTTGCACCATTAATACTAGAAACAATTTCATCAACTGAAACAGCACTAACATTTGAACCTGTAAATGTTACAGGAATATCTGATGCACCGTTTATGCTAATGTTAATTGAAACTTTACCAGCATGTGTACTGAAGTTTATTCCGTCTGCTAATGCAGTTGAACTTGCAACTGATAATGTTGCACTTCCGTTATGTCTTTTTAATGTTAAAGATGCTTCTGTTCCGCCATCTGCCCATAAATCACCAACTTTTGGTGATGCGTAATGGTTAGTATATACGGTACTTGAGAGTTCATCCATTACAATATTTTCTATTGCAAATGCACTCGTAGTTGTTGAATACTCTTTAACAACGATGTTTGAACCATTGTTAGGTGCTGTTTCCTGAAGGAATATATCACCTGTAGTTAAACCACCGCCACCTGACTTTGTAGTAGGTATTGATAAATGACTTGCAAACTGGAAATCACCTGCCGATCCGGCTACTGCACTTGACCATGCTGATGAACCAATTTTACGCCATACGTTTGCTATTTTTTCATAAAAGTCAATAGTAGACTTTGTTGCACCTGTGTTAGTGTAATAAGTTACGCAAAATTCTCCAGTTACGCCGAAAGCCGCTTTTGGATCACCATTGCCGTCAACTTCTGACGCACCAGGTTTTTTAACTGTTTTCAACACCCATGCACTACTCTCATACCTTTTAAGACCCCAACTTGTTAGAGTTGAATCTAACCAGTAGGCTCCGTTGGCTGGTGCTTTTGTAGGTGCTGTTGAACTTGCATCAAGTTCGTTAAGGTCGATGTCTGCTCTCAGTACGTAGGCTCTGTTTGCGATACCTAAGAAACTGTAAGCGGCCATTAAACCATATTCATTCTGTTCACTGCCATGTAAAGGTGTAGAACCACTTGTTTTAAAGACTGGATTACCAAAGTTCTGAAGTAATTCTCTTTGTGAAGTGATTTGATACAACTTACCAGCAGTTGCTGATGTGGTATATGATGCAGTAGATGTTCCGTCTGGAGCCTTCTTATCTTGTGCAGTTGCAATAACAATTAATGGTACTGAACCTGCACCAGCGGCCGCATAAAACGATTCGTCTGATACACTTATACTTACACCAGGGCTTACTAATGTTGCCATAATGTTCTCCTAAAAATTTATATTAGTACTAATAATATAGTAATAGTATTTATCAGAATTGCGTATTTTTGCGTATTTACGAGTATTGGGCTGTATTAGGCTGTATTATACTAATTTAAGTGTCTGCTTAAACTCACCTGTTTTCCAATCTCTTATATCGTCTACTTGCTTGGCTAGGTCTTCGAGGGTTCCATTATTGTCTATAATGTAATCAACTGGGTAGCCTGCCCAATTCCATTCACTTTCGTGTACGTCTCTGTATTTTGTTTCCATTATTTTTCTGCTTACAACATTATTATGAGCCTGACTTGCTATTGGAAACCATTCTGGTAGCTCTCCACGTTGTACCCAAATTACAACACCGCCCATATTTTTTATTAGATCTAGTTCATTTCTAAATCTTGCATCACTAACAACAGTACATGGTGCGTCTTGTGTTTGTTTTCTTATGCGATATTCTAAACTGTTTAACCAAATATCCTGGTCAAAATGATTTCTAAGTACTTCTGTTCCTAATAATTGTAATGCTAAACGTGGTGTAAAATGAGGTACACCCAGTTTTTTAGTCCAAAACATATCTGGTGTTTCTCTGAAGTCTCTGCTTTCAGTTGTATCGCCCTCTAACATAGATCTTTCCCAACCAAAAATACTAGCACATAAATCTTTTAGGGGAGCGGCGAAACTATCATGGACACAACCACGTTCTACAAACATATTGGCTACTGTATCTTTGCCACTGCCTATAAAACCTGTTATACCTATTATCATTTAAAATCCTGTTTGTTTATAAAATTCTATATCTTCTCTATACTTATAATTAAATTTATCTAATTGCTCATCTGTTAGGGCAAAATCTTCGCCTTTACTTCTATTTGTATGAGGAAAATATTTATATTCCCAATCTGGTAATATATTTTCCAACTCTTGTTTTAAATTCTTTATGTTTAAGAGATGTTTTGCTTTTAAATTTTTATTTTCATCAAAAACATTATAAAACGAATTAAAAATACTTAAACTATGTAAAACTATATTTATTTCTGGTTCTGTATTTTTACTACTGTATTCTAAAACATTTGACATTTCTTCATCAGTATATGTGTAAGTTAATGAAATGTCAATAATTTGGTCTCTAGTAAATTCATTTGTTTCTTCATTCAAAAAGTAATTTACATTAGACTTAAATCTTTCAAATGGCTCTCTTAAAACTGTAAAAGTGATACCTCTATGAAGTACGTTTGCATTTAGTGTATGAATTCCTTCCATGTAACCATATACAATACAATCTTCATAAAACTTGCTAGTGCTAGTTGAGCCACATTTAGGTATATGAATGTTTGTTATGTGTGCGTTATTGTCGTGTTTTGCGTATAGATGTGTAGTACTCACTACTTACCCTATAACAAATCCTAATGGTGTGTTTCCTTCTTCAAAGTTATGCAGTCTTTCTTTTAATGACTCTACTTCCCCTTGTCCTTCTGCCTTTAGAGCATCACCATTAAGTGTAACGGCTCCACCGGCACCAGGTAGTCCTGAAGTATATTTACTTCTTGCTTCACCTAGCATAAGTTTGGATTGTGCTAATGAGTATGCGGCTAACCAAGGGCTGGCTCCTACATCTTTTAATAAAATACTTTCTGGTATAAAATTATAAACACCTACAGCAATATCTTCTTCGTGCCTGATATTACGCATAATTTTTAAATTTTTAGTATTTCTATTCCAAAGGAAGTTGTATTCGCTACCAAAAACACGACCGATTGTTTCTTTGTATTGTGCAAATGCATCAAATACTGCAAGTCCACCTATCTGTCCTGCTTGTAGCATATACATATTGTTGAATGCAACATCAAATGGATCAAAGTTAGTACCGCCACCACTATTGGTTCCTATACCTCTACGATATATACGCCTAACTTCCATTACTTCATCTGGTAAAGTGTAGTCTGTTTGCCCATCTACTGTTTCAATAAAAATTACACTTTCTTCTACAGAGTTAGCACTTAACTGTCTATATATTGCTAATGCTTTATCTATTGCTACATCGTAGTGTTCTCTATCTAATTCAACATCTACTATGCCGTCAGCCAAACGAAGTTGTAACTCTCTTACGAGATCTTCTCTACTACTAAATCCTATACTATCTATTGCCATACTACTATTTATCGAAATTCGTATTAAAATGCCTTTAATATGATAGTATTTTCGTTTATTCTGCCATTCATTTTTATAGCAGTAGTAGTAAGCTCATCAAAGGATTTTGCAAACCTTGTCTTTGCTTTTCCGGTCCAATTACTAATTTGTTCTTTAGGTTTACGCAAAGTTCTTTGTAAACTTGCATCAGGATCAAAATCCTGTATAGTAGTTCCCTTAACCATAAGTCCTGAGCCTGGTCTATTCATTGCTCTTGGGTCTTTTGTAATAGCATGATATACACCTAACTTTCTTGTTTTAGTATTATAGACCCAAACTTCATTAGCATGAACTATTTCTGTAGGATGAATACTTGCTACTCCTAACTCACTATCATTAATTTGATATTTTAGTTTTTTAATAATACTGTCTTTTGATCTTGCTCTAGGCTTACGAGCTTTCCTTGTAGACTTTTTAGTTTCAATTATTGTATCACATGCAGTATTAATTTTTTCAAAAAATGTAACAAAGTCTTTTCTAAGTTTTGGCGTAAAATGACTATATCCTTCTTTTATATCAGGATCTTTCCATGCTTTTACTTCTAATGCTTCTTGATATGCATTATCAAAATCTTCTTTTATTAATTTTGCATGATTGGCCTTTACTTCAGGTTGGTAAGATATCATATCTTTATAAGGATCAAAATCACTTAAATTAAATTCTTCCTCAACCATACAATCTATTTTGTATTCCCAATCTGCACAAAGTTGTTCAACTTGCATTTTCATTCTTTCTTGGATACTAATAACTTTTTTAGTCTTTGATTCTTTCTTAAGTGTCTTTTCTTTTAATGCTATTTTGCCTCTTTTAATCCATTCGACTTTTCTTTTTTCGTGATAATGACTTTCGATACTCTCAGACATGTATCCAAGTTTATACCAAATATATGTGCTTGTACCTGCGGCTGAAAATGACCATTCAGGATTTGCTAAGATAATTTTAATATCTTGTTTATCCCAGCCTGATGCTTCTTTAATCCATTTTTTACATGAAGCAATTATTGTTTTCTTAGGTATTTCTGTCCTAACAAAATACTCACAAGATCTAAATGCAGTATTTCTCTCTTTAGGGTCAGTAAGAAGTTTCAGAGCGTTCCACTCTGGTTCAGTAGTGATGTAAATACTTCTTTGTTTTTTACGTTTTGCCATATGTATGTGTATTAGTCTTCAAATATATCTGGGTCTGGATTAGCATATAACATCTGTATTGCTATTGGCCAATTTTTAAACCCTTGTATATCATTTTTATCTTTAAGAACGTTTTTTTGCTTAAAGAACTGAACAATACTTATCATTCCGGTGAATTTTCCTGCTTTTTCCCCTGCTTTGAACATGAAATACGAATTTGCGGCTATAAAACCTAAAGATATTAAATAAATTTCCATAGAACTCTCCTTACTAAAAAGTTAAGTTTAACAAAAAATTATTTTTTTGTCAAGTAAATTATTTTCCTCTACTGAAGTTTTTTCGTAAGTTATGAGGTTTTTCGTTTTCTATAATATCTTTCCAAACAGCAATAGTTTTATCTAATCCATCACTGAGCTCAACTTTTGGAAACCAACCAAGTCTGGTTGTAATTTTATGATTTGTGCTATTAAGAAGATAAATTTCCCCAGGACGTTTTGGTTTAGTATTCCAATTTATATGACCATCCCAATTTAATTTATCTGCAATAAGTTTTACATAGTCCTTAATTTTAATTGCATTATCAGGACCTATGCAAAATATTTCTCCTTGACATTTATCTGGATTTGTAATAACAGTTTCCCATGCATCTAATAAATCATCAATATAAATAAAATTCCTATATGGCTCTCCATATCCTAAATTTATCTCATCTGGATTTTTAAGCATTTGGGTTATAATTTGTTCTGTTACAAAGAAGTCATTGTCTTTTCTACCGTATGCATTAGTTTGCCTAATAGCAGTAAAAGGTAGTCCATAACTTCTGTGGGCATACTCTAAGTATTTTTCACATCCATACTTTGCAACGGCATAGGGGGCATTTGGATTGGGAGGTGTTGCTTCATTAAATGCAATTATGCCTTCCTCTTTACCGTCTCTAATTAAGTCGCTAATTGGTTGCCAACCATATACTTCCATTGTACTAGCAAATACAAAGTTTTTTAAATTTGGTAAATCCTTTGCAACTTCAATTAGATTTACAGTACCTGTATAATTAATATCACTAAAAGTAATTTGCTCATAAAAACTTTGCTCAACTTCTGTTCTAGCCGCCAAGTGTACAATTATTTCGGGATCAAATGTTGATATTTGCATAGCAACTTTGGCGTGTTCTCTTAAATCTTCTTTTAAAAATTCTAGTTCGTGTTTGTCTTTAAGTCTTTCAACCATGTGCTGACCTATAAAACCGTCCGCTCCTGTTATGAATATTCTCATTTTATATCCTCTTCTTTTGCAAATCCTGTAAGTTGCATTGTAAACCTTGGCTCATATCCAAAGTTTGCTACTGAATGAACTAAATTTGGCCGTATAACAGTAAAGTCTCCTTTTTTATAATCTAACCAAGTTTCGTTCTCTATTTCTATATAATGTCCCATTAATCTATCTTGTAAAAATAAATTTACTCTAACAGGAACCATTCCTTCTGTGTTCATTTTTTCACGTTTAACCTTTTGTCTCATTTTGTATAAAGTATCAACGTGTGGTGCAATAAATCTACCAGGCATTAATTTATTAACTGTAACTATGCCATGATGTAGCCAATCACTAAAATTATCATAAACACTATGTACCCAACTTGGACAATCGTCTTCAAACACTTGCCATACCCAAGGTGCTTCATATGGATAATCTGGTACTGCTACACCCATGTCTTTCCAAAAGCCGCCACTATAAACAGTATGCGTATGCTCTGTAAACTTTAGCCTATACAACATTTCCTCTGTTATATGACTTATATCGACAGTTCCTTTATGCATTTTTAAGAACCGTTATCTGTGCTGAATAAAATGGCTCATCTCCCATATTACCTGCCAGATGCCAGTCATCTATTCCAAATTTTACCCAATCTCCCCTTCTCCATTTGACAAAGGGTTGATCGTGTACTTCATAATAGTGTCCACGTTTCCAATCTTCTAAAAATATAAGGTAACGATAACTTTCTCCTTCACCATGTTCTTGTTTTAGTTTAAAATGTTTATCAACATGGTGTGGAATAGTCTGTCCAGGTTCCACATTAATAACACTTACTACATGATGATCAAAGTCTTGTGGTATTTTTAATGCTAAATCATGTACCCATTGTGGCGATGTTTCAAACATTTGCCATATACTACTATTATGTTTAGTATAATATTGCTCTATTTTATCGTACTGTTGATAACATTGAAAATAATCATCAAAGTTTAATAAACTCATTTGTTCATTTGTTATACCATAGTTATCAATATGTCCGTATTTAATCACAATAACTCTCTAAAGTACCTTTACGTCTAAGATCCAATGTAGCACAATGAATACCGCCAGATAACGTCATAGAGTGCCTAAATTGTACCGGTACACTATTGATGCCATACTTGTCTAATTCCCTCATTAGAGGCTCTTGTGCTGAGTCTAACACTACTGTATTCTCATCTACACTTAGTAAATTCATACCAATATAAGGAGAGCATGGAGGCATATAGCCTTGCTCTGCAAGTTTACTTCCTTGCACAACACAATCATCGAACCAAATTTTATCCCATTTTTTAAACATTTCTGGACAATTATCTGGTGTAACTCTGCTACTGTTCATTAATACTAAACCAGGTCTTAGTGGTACAATAGTGCTATCAAAATGTGCAAAACTATATAATTCGCTGTAATGCATCTTGTAACCCATTGGTTCAACTAATCTTTTTAACCACTGATACCCTTTCATGTTTCCTGAATTTGATACTTGATATAATAAATCTTTTCCAACTCTTACTATATTTGGTGCATCAAAACATATTTCATGGTTAAGTAATGTAGGTTTGTCTTCAATGTCTTCAAAAGTGTACATGTCATCATGTAACTTTGGCTTTGGTGCTGACATCCATAAAGCACCATCTTCAAATGCTTCATACATAATGTCTTCGTATAATCGTGTTTCAAAATATCTTGCTCTTACGGGAGTAGGTGTTTCAATTAACATATCACCTAATGGTAGTATTAAATCTCTTGGGCACCAACTATACCAGCCTTTAGTATTCCAACCTTGGCCTATGTCATAGTTCGTTTTATCCCAATCTATAATTTTGGGGCGGTGTACGATAACACCTAAATCTTCTAATGCTTTTGCGAGTCCGTCTGCATCTTCATTGGCTTCGTCAATTACCCATTGCGGATAAGTGCCTTCTAATTTTTCAACATCTTCTTTTGGAAAATTTGCGTAACTGAAACTTCTTGCGGATATATCAGTTGCAATTCTGCTGTGGTGGGCATGTCCAACGATGATCTCTTCCAAAGGATCCCAATCGTTGTGTGAATTAACTATCATTATTTCTCCTGTGTAGTGTAGTTTATATAACTAACTATTTATAAGTTCACACTTAAAAACTCTGTAAATATCAGCAAGTTCCCTTCTTTCCCATCTGACTCTCCAATCGTCTTCAAAATCACGATCAGTTGCTTTTACCACACTAATAGGTTGTTTATGAATTTCAAATTCAGACTCTGGTGTTACTCCTTGTCCAACACCATAATAACCTGTTAATGGTGGAGAACAATATACTCCACCTATTGCAGGATTTTTTAATAAATTATTAAATCCTAGTTCACGTTGAGCTATACAAGTGTAAAAACTGTGGCCCACCAGTAAAATATTTTTGTCATTAAAATACTGCTCATGACTATATTCACTATATCCAGAAACTTTGTTTAAATGATTTGGAAACATGTCAGTATTTTTAAAAACAATATCTGTACAAATATCAGTAGTTTCATTTCTAGAACCATAAGATGCATATACAATATTTTCTATATTTGTAAGTTCTATAATATGTTTTAAGTATTCTGCAACTTCACAATACCATTTAAAATGAGCTTCCTGATTATATATTTCTGGATCAAGACTATTATGTGATATTAAATCAATTAATACTGCTGTATGTAATTTTAACATTTTAACCACTCTGATACACAAACTCTATAATTACCTGTAATACCTCTATTAAATTCTGCATGTCTGATATCGTCTCCTAATCCGAATATCACAGTATCAGTATATACTAAATCATGTTCTTGACAAATATCTTCATATGCACTTCTAAATTTTTTCCAATTATAGTCAGGAGAAAAGTTTTTCATATACTCTACCCCCAATGCCATACTGTAATTATTTGCCATTTTAACTTCATTAAGCATACTAATACCATCATCAACATAGTTCCTTGTAAAGCGAACGCCTACTCTGTGGTTTTCTAATGTATGAAAAGGTTTACTTAAACTACATGTAACTTCTTTTATTGCAGGATATTTTTCAAGGTTTATATGTACATGTTTTGCTATACCCCAATATGCTAAATCCAAACATACAGGTATATCATGAACTTTACAGACTTGCATTAAATGTTCAAAATCATGATGCATTGTTCCAAAGTCGCTAAAGGGAGCAGAAATAATAAGAGCATGTAAGCCTATTCCGTCTAATTGATCTTCTAAATGATGAGGATAGTCAATATATTTAAAATTTACATGCTTACCTAAACATGCATGGTATTGAAAATCTCCAGACAAACAAATAATTTGCCTATCTTTGCTATGCTTTAAAATAAACTGATCAAATGTTTGGCTTGTGCCTTGTGTGTAATCAGCAAATGTAAAATCATTTAATCCTGTTAGACTCTTAGTATTACTATAATTTATCCATTCTCTCCAAACATTTGTATATTGTTCTAATGTAGGATAGGAATCTATATTTAAACTATTATGAAATTCTGTAACTTCAGAGTTTACAATAGGTCTTGCACCTCTAACTGCAGGCATTTACAACCTCCTTAAAAAAGTCATCATTACTAACTCGCCTAAATTTTCCTGTTGTAATATTTTTATAATTATGATTTACATCATTTTTTAAATTTTCCATAAGTTTTATAAATTCGTTTTCAGGAAGTTTTCTTATTTCTGATATAGTATTAAAAAATCCTTGCACTCTTGCTTTTAAAGTATCTTGCTCATTAAATGTTATGTCCCAATATTTTCCAAAAGTTTTAAAATCTAATCTTGCTAATTGTTCATAAAGTCCTTTACAACCAACAGTAATAAAAGGTTTTTTAAAATACATTGGGAACATTTGTTTTTCATCCACATAATCTATTCCATATGGCTCTCCTCCTGGTATAAGAGCAATATGCCCTGTTTCATATAACCAAGGGCCAGGAACACCTCTGTCGTTTAAATCCTGCAGGTCTATTATATGCGGTCTACTATATAATACCTTTGTAATGCCTGTAATTTCCTTTTCTGTAAGTTTTTCTTTTTTAAGTAAATCATGCATAGCAGTTGTCATTAAGTACACATGATATGGAAACTCTTCTTTTGTACTAGGATCTTTATATATTTTTTCTATAAAACTTGGCGACATTGAATAGTTTCTGGAGTATGTAACGTCTTCCAACTTGTTACCCATATATTCAATATAAAAAGAAATTAAAAGTCTGTGACTTCTGCAATTACGCATTGTAAGTAAAAATTTATTTTTTATATCTTTATAATCATCTAATCCTTCAGGTGGCTCTGTTTGGTGTAAATTTACATGAGTGTTTTTACTCAAAATACTAGTAATATAATGTACTCTGTCTAAGTACCATAACTTATGTATTTTACTAACATTTTTACTATGTATTAAATGTTTATTGTAATTTCCAAAATAATCTTCTGTTTCGCCTGAACCACTTAAAATAAATTTAACTTGTGGATATTGGCTTGATAATTTAACAAAATACATATTAGCATCAAAGAAATAAGGCTCTGTGCTTGTATAAATTAAAAATACTGTATTAGGTAAATTAAAATTTACACATTCTGATATTTTTTCATCTATTAATTTGCCAAAATCAGACAATACAAATTTTTCTCCTGCTGATTCATATGATATGGGAAAACTTTGAAAGTCTATAGGAAATATATTGATAGCATCTTCAGGTACACTACCTGTTAAATTATGTATTACATTAAATTCATATTTGCTTTCATCTATATTTCTTGTATCTTGTAATTGGCAAAGAACTTCTAAAGGTAATGGCTCTCTGCCTAACCAACCTATTTCGTTATGCTTTCTAATAACTTCATCTTCAAACTGGAAGCCATTATGCAAATATACTATATTAATCTTTGTCATTTTTATCCTGGCGGAAAGGGAGAGATTCGAACTCTCGGTACAGTTACCCGTACTCTTCCTTAGCAGGGAAGTGCTTTAAGCCGCTCAGCCACCTTTCCTTTCCTATATTTATTATTATTATATACTACGTTAATTTATTACTGATAAATATTGGTATGTACACAAGTCACATAAATGCAGTAGATATTGAAGTTACCGATAGGTGTAATGCAGAATGTCCTGTATGCCCAAGATCACAAGCAGGTGGTGAAATAATGCCCTACGTGAAAAATCAAGAACTAGATTTAGATTATTTTAAACTTATAGGCAGGCATTTTTTAGCACACATAACAAAATGGAATTTTTGTGGTACAAAAGGAGATCCTGCTTCAGCACAAGAACTATTTGAAATTTTAGAGTATATTTTAGAATGTAATAGCAGAACAGAGATAAGAGTAAGAACAAATGGTGGTGCTAGGAACAGTAAATTTTGGACAAGGCTAGGCAACCTTTTTAAAGATAAAGATTGTATGGTTGTTTGGAGTGTAGATGGATGGGAAGACACTAATCATATATACAGAAAAAATGTTAAATGGGAAAAACTATACGAAAACATGCGTTCCTATATAAGTACAGGCGCAAACTCTATGTGGGAGTTTAACAGATTTGAGCATAATCATAAAGATATTCCTACAGTACAAGCATTTTGTAATAGGCATAATATTTTTTTAGATATAAGAGACCCTTACGGATTTCAAAAAATAGAAGTAGACTCATTGCATGAAAAAATAAATGATTCTCAAGACCGCAAAGAAATTAAATCAACAACACTAATAAAACCTATTCCTGTTTATAATAAAACAGGAGATGGCGACTCTTCCATATTTGCTTACAGTATAAAACCTTATGGCATACCACAAGAAAAACTGTTAGACGAACATGAATATTCCCAAAAAGTTAGTGAATATAAGCCTGGTGTTTACGATAAAAGGCATTGGGAAAATATAAAACAAGACCAAATTAAGTATAGAGTTAAATGTAAAGCAACTGATAACAAACAGCAAATTTATATTGACTCTAATGGTATGATTATGCCTTGTTGTTATACTGCTTCAAAGTACCAAATGGGAGACGAACAATGTATAGAAATGTTTGAACCCATAAAAGAAAAACTATTTGTTACTGAGTCTAATACTATATATGATGTATTAGATACTGTTTTGTACACAACCACTATGCCTGCAGGAATAAACGGCACAATGAACGACAAAGTAGGTTACTGTATAACATGTGTACAGCATTGTCGATATGGTCTGTCCATTCATGACGACTAAATTAGATATCAAATACCGATAAATAGTAACATGCCAAGATTAAGTTTATGGAATCCAACTAAAACAAATGACTATAGTTTCATTGATAGAGTTGTGGGCGAGCATATCTTTGCGGGTGGTACTGGTGTACATATACACAAATATATGGGTATTCAGGACACACCTAATGAAAATGACCCTACAAGACCCTCTAGTGGCTCAGGCACAAATAATGAAGTGTTTATACAAGATCTTTTATTTTTAGAGAATAGGGACAGAAAATATAGCGAAGATATATACGAATTACGAGGCCAATACAATCTAGGTGATAATGATGCATTTGATTTAACACAATTTGGTATGTTCCTAGCAAACGATCAATTGTTTATGAACTTCCATACAGAGAGTATGGTTGATTCTGTAGGTAGACGTTTGATGCCGGGAGATGTTTTAGAGTTACCTCATTTAAGAGATGATTTATTATTAGGTAGTGATGAAGCAATAAACAGATTCTATGTAGTAACAGATGCTAGTAGGCCAGCAGAAGGATATGATCCACGTTGGTGGTCACATCTTTGGAGAGTAAAACTAGGTCCTATTACAGACTCACAAGAGTACAGAGATATACTTGGTAGTGGAGAGGACGAAGAAGATTTAAGAAACTTAATCAGCACTTATGCTAGTGAAATAAAAATTAGTGATGCTATATTAGAACAAGCAGAACGTGATGTACCATTTGACCCGCAATATAGAAAAACAGGTCATTTGTATATGGACGATAGTGTGCCTAATAAACCAGCACCAGGGTTAGATTATGGTGGTGCTGATGGATCAGTACCAAATGGTTCTAACATTGTTGGCAGTGGAGCAACATTCCCAACTTCAGGAACATCAGACGGAGATTTTTATTTGCGTACAGACTTTAGTCCACACAGACTATTTAAAAAGTCAGGAACACGTTGGTTAAATGTAGGCTCTGATATGACAGGTTCATGGAGTGCCGCAAACAGAATACTAAAAGGATTCATTAATAATGATTCAACCTTTAAAGGTGATAATGGCGAAGAAATGAGAGAGAAGGTAAATTTAAGTAAAATTGTAAAACCTAAAACGGATAACTAAAAATGAAATTTAATGAAATAAAAAAACTACAAGAAAATCAAAATGTAATTGATCAATTAGAAGATAAAAAGTTTGACTTAGAAAGTGCTTTGAGATCTGCAAGAGAAATTACTCGTGATATTAAACGTACAGATATACATGTAGAAATTGTTAGCAAATTAGGAACACTTGCTGAAGAGCATGGCTTACAATTAGATAGTCATGATGAAAATGTAGTTTTTCAAGCAAAAAATAAATTAGAGTCTGCTATATATCAACTAGAAGAAGTTTTTGAAGATGCAATAAGAGATGTATCAAATAAAATAGACGAATTAGAATTGGACAGTTAAGATGGCAGGCAAAAATTTAGATTACTGGTATGACGAACAGATAAAAAGATATCTAATTCAAATCATCAGAATCTTTTCAAATTTTCAAACACGAGAGTACACTAAAGATGGTGTAAGATATAATCGTGTACCTGCAAGATATGGCGATATGAACAGAATGGTAGCCGCCATAATGCGTAAGGGATCAGAAAATATTATTAATAGTGCACCATTTATTAGTGTTACTATTCAAAGTTTACAACCTGCAAGAGACAGGACACACGAACCTTTTTTAGTTGATACAACTCAGGTAGCAGAAAGAGAATTTGATCAAGAAACACAAACATATCAAAATGATCAGGGAAATTTATATACCACACAAAGGTATATGCCAGTTCCATATAATTTAACAATACAGATGGATTTATGGTCTAATAATACAGACACTAAATTACAAGTATTAGAACAAATATTTGTATTGTTTAATCCAAGTATTCAATTACAATCAAATAGCAACCCATTAGATTGGACTAGTGTGTTTGAAGTAGAATTAACTGATATTGCATGGAGTAATAGAAGTGTTCCAGTAGGTACAGATGAGTCAATAGATATTGCTACTTTAACCTTTACATGTCCTATTTGGATATCCCCACCAGCAAAAATTAAAAAACAATCAATAATACAAAGAATTATAGCAAATATACATAGTGTAAGCAGTATTTCAGATTTAGGTTATGACGAAGACTATGCAGACTTTTTTGGAGATATAGAAGATACAGCAGAAGTTGTTGTTACTCCAGGAATGTATAGTGTAAGAGTAAGTGGTGCTTCAGCAGTATTAATTAATGAACAAGGAGTTCCTGTACCTTGGACTGATATCACAGAGATGCAAGGCGATGTTAGAACAACAAGTTTACTTAAATTAAATACAAGTAATGATTCAAATAACTTTTTAGGAGAGGTTTGTGGTACTGTAAGTGTAGACGCAACTACATCATCAAATTTAATTTTTAATTTAGACACAGACACTTTACCAACAGATACAATTAATGACGTTGATAAAATAATTGACCCTAGAGAAAATTATCCAGGAGACGGAACAAGATCCGCCGCCTCTAATTGACAAAGATATTTAATTACAGAAACAATTACAGCATCTGGTTATACTAATTGGAATATAGATGCATCTGAAAATGATATAATTGAATATAATGGAAGTGCTTGGGTAGTATCGTTCGATGCTAGTTCACAATCAGGAACTACCCATTACATGCATAATACATTTACATCCAAACAATTTCAATGGACTGGTACTCAATGGATAAGTAGTTACGAAGGAGAGTACAAACCAGGATATTGGAGGCTTGTATTGTAATGAAAACAACTGCGGCAGGAGTAGTATTCCTTGCTAAAGACACAGGAAGATGTATGTTGCAATTAAGAGAAGGCAACAAACGATTTAATCACACTTGGGGTTTTTGGGGAGGTATAATTGAAAAGGGCGAAACACCTTATCAATGTATTACTAGAGAATTAAACGAAGAAATTGGGTTCGTTCCAGAACTACAAAAACTAAATCCTATTGATGTCTATCAGAGTAAAGATAAAAACTTTTACTATTACAGTTTTGTATATGTAGTAGATAAAGAGTTCCAACCACCAAAACTTAATGGTGAGAGTGCCGGTTATGCCTGGGTAGATATAGGACAATGGCCTAAACCTTTACACAATGGTGCAAAAGTAACTCTCTATAAAAATGGCGGTACAGAAAAACTGCACACTATACTTGAAATAAATTCCTGATAAATATTACACATGAGCAAAGGCGAAATTATAGATTTTGTGGTCTTGCGAATACAGAATGACTTAGACAAGTTTCAACGAACTAAAACTATTCCACATACATTACTCGAAGGCACATATGATATTGAGGAGATAAAAAGTGTCTACTATGACATGCTGTCTCCAAAACATCAAAAAATTGCTGACAGACTTTATAGAGAGTATAACGAAAGAATAGACGAAAATGTAGAATCTTTAAAACTGGCTATGAAAAAAGACTATGCTAGAGTAGTAAAAAATATGGCTACTGAGCATGAGAGTTTTAGATTTAAGCAAATTATGAACTCATATAGGCCAGGAATGAACCCGATAAGAGCTCTGTATTACCAGACTAGAGACGTGACCAGGAGATATAATCCTGAGCACCCGTATCACTATTGGTTAATTGACCTGGTGACAGATTTAGAATTCAATAATATTATTTTAGATGCCTTGGCTAAGGATGTAAGAAAACTAGAACGTGTAATAAAAAGATATTTCTTTCCACTTACTAAAAACAGTGAAGGTATTCCATTAGAATTATTCCATGCAAAACAACAACTAAAAGACTTTAGACATTATTATTTGTTTTTTAGAGGAATAAAAGATTGGTCACCAGACGAGTAATTATTTAGAAGTTTTTCTTTCAACTCCGTCCCATTCACCTTTTGGCATTGGTTGTTTAATTCTTTCTGCATATAAGTCTGCAAGTGTATTATTCCATTCATGATCCTTAATTATTTCTATTTGATGAGAGCATTCGGCCCATGCTCTATTTTGATAACTATCAACCATTCTGTTTACTACTCTTGCATATTTGTGATCATTTAGTATAGTATAAATTGTTACAGGTGCTGTCTGTCCTTTTACAGCAATTTTATCTAACATAGTTAAATTTTCCGGAGATGGTATTTGTTTTAATGTATGTTCTGTAAACATAAAGAATACACCGTACTCTTTTGTTTGTGCTTCTAGTCTTGCCGCTAAGTTTACACTATCACCTAATACTGTATAATCAAAACGTTGGTTACTACCCATGTTACCTACTACAGCATCACCTGAATCGATACCTATACCAACACCTAACTCCATAAGTCCGTCTGCTTTTAGTTCTTTATTAAGATTTTTAAGTTCTACTTCCATTTCCTGTGCTGTTTCTATTGCCAACTGAGCATGATTATCTACATCAAGTGGAGCATTCCATATCGCCATTAAGGCATCGCCTATATACTTGTCTATAGTTCCTTCTT
>Ga0181420_1000342_pt1 | contig 18969 bp, 22 predicted proteins | sample 43SPOviralmetaG_FD_130145 | JGI IMG/M metagenome (GOLD analysis project Ga0181420, IMG submission 130145) | Marine viral communities from the oligotrophic San Pedro Time Series (SPOT) site, San Pedro Channel, CA, USA - 43 SPOT_SRF_2013-05-22 | ecosystem: Environmental > Aquatic > Marine > Strait... | reverse complement strand
GGAGACACAACGTTCTTCTACCCCTGCATACTTTAAGGATAAACTACTTAAAGCATATAAGATCATGATTGAAGGAACTAATGATGACATGATTGATTATATTGCAGGTATCAAATCTGATACCCGTAAACAAGATTACCTAGATATTGCATTCCCGAGAGGTTGTAATAATCTTGGCACTTACAGAAGTTATTCGCAAATTTATAACAAGGGCACACCTATTGCTGTCCGAGGTTCATTATTGTATAATCACTATCTCAAGCAGCATCGGATTACTAATAAGTTTCCTCTTATCCAAGAGGGAGAAAAAATAAAATTCATCTATTTGAAAAAACCAAACCCCATTAACGAGAATATTATTTCATTCTTCAATACTATTCCGAAAGAGTTTGGTCTTGACAAGTATGTTGATTATACCAAACAGTTTGAGAAGTCTTTCTTGGATCCTCTCAAAAATGTGCTAGACTGTATTGGTTGGAAGCATGAGCGTACAGGCACACTAACTAGTTTCTTTTCTTAATTATGAGTTTTCTTAACAACGTTATCAAGGAGTTGGATAATGAATTTGCATCAATCGTTGATGAAGGCATCGCCGCAGGAGATTGTAATACTTTTGTGGACACCGGTTCTTATATCCTCAATGCTCTTGTGTCTGGGAGCATTTTTGGTGGTCTCCCACAAAACAAAGTCACTGCCCTCGCAGGAGAGTCCAGTACAGGCAAAACCTTCTTTGCTCTTAGTATTGTAAAAAACTTTCTGGATCAAAATCCTGATGGTGAGGTTGCATACTTTGAGTCTGAGTCTGCTATTTCTAAGGACATGATGGAAGTCCGTGGAATTCGTACTAAAAATGTTGGATTGGTTCCTGTAACTACAGTTCAGGAGTTCCGAACTCAGGCAATCAAGATTGTTGATGAGTACATGAAGTTTAAAAAGGAGGATCGTCCTCCAATGCTTTTTGTGTTAGACTCTTTGGGTATGCTGTCCACTACTAAAGAAGTGCAGGATGCCACTGACGGTAAGGAGACTCGTGATATGACTCGTGCTCAGGTGATCAAGTCTATCTTTAGAATCTTGTCGCTAAAACTGGGTCGGGCAGGTATCCCCCTGATTGTTACCAATCATACTTATGATGTTGTTGGTGCTTACGTTCCTACTAAGGAAATGGGTGGTGGCACTGGTCTTAAGTATGCTGCTTCTAGCATTCTGTTCCTCTCTAAAAAGAAGGAGAAGGATGGTACTGAACAGGTTGGTAACATCATTAAAGTGAAGGCACATAAGTCTCGCTTTACTAAAGAAAATTCTATTGTGGAAACGAGGTTATTCTTTGACGAACGTGGACTTGACAAGTATTACGGACTATTGGAATTGGGTCAGGAGCACGGAGTCTTTGAGCGTGTTGGCAACCGTGTTAAGACTGAGCATGGGAACGTATATCCTTCTGTTATCTACAAAGAACCTGAGAAGTATTTTACCCCAGAAATCCTCCAAGCACTTGATGAGTGCGCCAAGAAAGAGTTCTGCTATGGATCTTGATGGAAGCAATTGAAAGCACTATTATCAAGAACTTAGTTGGTGATGACACTTATGTTCGTAAGGTAATTCCTTATATTAAACCAGAATACTTTAACGATTATTCGGATAAGATTTTGTTTGATATCATTAACAACTTTATCGTGACTTATGGTCAGACTCCAACTAAAGAAGTTCTTACTATTGAGGTAGAGAATCGTAAAGATCTGAATGAAGATTCATACAAAGAGTTACAGGTTAAAATTCAGAACATTGACAATACTGAAGTTGACTCTCAGTGGTTGTTAGATTCCACTGAGAAATGGTGTAAGCAACGTGCAGTTTATTTGGCACTATTAGATAGTGTTAAGATTGCTGATGGTCAGGATGAGAAGAGAACTGAAGATGCGATCCCCTCAATTCTACAGGAAGCTCTTGCAGTTTCATTTGATGATCATATCGGACACGACTACATAGAAGACTATGAACATCGTTACGAGTATTATCACAGAAATGAAAACAAACTCCCGTTTGACCTCTCCCTATTTAATAAGATTACGAAGGGTGGTCTGGTTAACAAGAGTCTTAACGTCGCACTTGCTGGTACTGGGGTGGGCAAATCATTGTTTATGTGTCACATGGCCGCTGCGTCACTCCTTCAAGGTAAAAACGTCCTTTATATCACATTGGAAATGGCAGAGGAGAAGATCGCTGAACGCATTGACGCAAATCTGCTCAACGTAAATATCAAAGATATTGAGGATCTACCTGAACAACTATTTGAATCTAAGGTTCAGAGACTGGCACAGAAGACTAATGGTAAGTTAATCATTAAAGAGTATCCTACTGCATCTGCACACAGTGGACACTTTCAAGCACTGCTTAATGATTTATCATTGAAGAAGAGTTTTAAACCTGACATCATCTTCATTGATTATCTCAACATTTGTGCATCATCACGATACAAAGGAGCACTAGTTAATTCTTATACTTATGTCAAAGCAATTGCAGAAGAACTTAGGGGACTTGCGTGTGAGTTTGATCTCCCTATTGTTTCGGCTACTCAGACTACTCGTTCTGGGTATGGTAGCAGTGATGTTGATCTTACTGATACCTCTGAGTCTTTTGGACTTCCTGCTACTGCAGATCTTATGTTTGCTCTTATCTCTACAGAAGAACTTGAGGGCATCAACCAACTCATGGTTAAACAACTCAAGAACCGATATAACGACATCAACTTATTCAAAAGATTTGTAGTGGGTATTGACAGATCAAAGATGAGGTTGTATGATGTAGAGGACTCTGCCCAAGTTGACATCGTTGACTCGGGACAAGAGCAATATGACTTTGAAGAAATAGCAAAGTCTCAAACACCCACAGCAAAATTTACTGATTTTAAATTTAATTAATATGACTATTGATCTTAATAAGTATGTTGAGTTTGTAGACGGAACCACCTCAGAACCTAGCAAAGAGTTTACTGAATTTATTGATCGTCTGATCAAACTAAACCAGGAAGACTTTCCTACTGAGCGTCTGCTGACTGCTGCTGTGGGAATGTCTGCTGAGGCAGGTGAGTTTACTGAGATTGTGAAGAAGATTGTTTTCCAGGGTAAACCTGTAAACAATGAAAACCTGTTTCATCTGAAACGTGAGCTTGGAGACATCATGTGGTATGTTGCACAAGCTTGCATTGGTCTCAACATTTCGCTTGAGGAAATCATTCAGATGAATTTTGAAAAACTGAGTTCTCGTTACCCCGAAGGAACATTTAGTATTGAACGCTCGGAAAACCGAGTAGCAGGAGATCTCTAATAAATACCCCCGTAAGGGGGTTTTTTAATGGGTATTGCCGAATTCAAAAAAGCATCCAATGGTACTCACTATTGGAAAACTTTTGCTGAGAAAGTTCGGAATGATGTCGCACTTCTTACTAAGGATGGACATGTAACTATAGACAAGAGTGACAAGCGTTGGGGGTTTTTAAAGAACGCTAATAGTTTTGATGCCAATGCTCAAATTGGTATGGAACAATTTAAGAAGGGTAGAGGATATTCTTTCCCTAAACTTGGTGGTGGTGAGATTTCATTAGGTGCAATTCTTAAGGTAAATGTAAGTGTAGGAAGTCCCAGAAAGAAGTATAACCTTGGAAACGTAGCGGAAGGTATTCTGGCATTTGCTATTACTGCAAGATTTTTAAATAAGAATAAAAGAATTACAGAACAAGATCTCGTTAAGGTTTTGAATGCAGTTAAACCTACAAGATCTGGAACTTCGTCAGGTAAGATATTCCAGTCACCTAATGCTCCTCATCCTAAGATGAGAAAACTTTTGTTTGATGATGTTAAGGTAGTTGTAAACCTTACAGCAGCAAATATGGATATGCTGTTCACCAGTGATCCTGATGAGTATGTGGCATTGAAGGAATTAATGCCAGCATGTATTTCGTATGCAAATTCACAGGAGATTAATACTGCGGCACTGATGATGTATCGCAATGGTAAGAAAGATTATATTGATGTGATCGCTGATGGTATTGGTGATGAGACAGGAACAAAAGTTGATGTGAATCTTATCATCAATAACTCTAAGAACATTTCTATTCCCGGTACTGTTAATGGTACACAGTTGCGATTGACTCAAATCTCATTGAAGAAAGATGTTGATCAGTTTGCTCAAGTTGGTGGATGGACTCTTGATAAAATGGATAATTTGTGGGGTAAGATCCTTGGCAGCAAACCATCTATATCTAGTATTGTTCAGCAGATCTATGCTGACTCTGCTGAGATGAGGGGAACCACGGAGGAGGTTGCTGCTGAAACTATGAGGAGAGTTTACACATGGGCTGATGGTCAATTACAGCAAAAGTTTAATAATAAAGTATGGTTGGAAAATTTTGTTGAGGTATTAGATAATTTTGCAACATATAAAGAAGAGAACGTTGCACTGGTTGAGATCAAAGGTGATACATTCCACAGATATGATTTTAAAAAATTAAAAGTTGCTTTGGTAGGATTCCCTGATGCAGACGTTCCTGCTAACCTTAAATTAAGTTCTGATTATGTTACAGGTGCTAGCGGTTTACCTACAGTTAGAGTCTCTGGTACTAATGAAAATGATAATAAGAAGTATGAGTTAGTCCAGTTCCGGTTTAAGATGGAGAAAGGAACTGGTGGTGTTCCTAAAGCAATCCGTAATTATGTTGAGAAACGTTCTGGTCTGGAGGACTACATCGGATGAGCAAGAACACTCACTTAGAACATTTAGAGGACAGCATTTTACTTGATGGAAAGGAAGGTGCTACTGATGCATTTAAATTTTTAGATTTGCTGGCAAAAACATTTACCACTGGTGGGTCTAATGCATTTAAGATTACCACAAAGTGGGATGGAGCACCTGCTATATTTTGTGGTATCTATCCTGGTACTGATAACTTCTTTGTAGGAACTAAATCAGTTTTCAATAAGGACGCCAAGATTAACTACGCTGATTCTGATATTGATAGGAATCATGGTCATGCTGCAGGGTTGGTTGAAAAACTAAAAGCATCACTTAAATATCTTCCAGCATTAGGTATCAAAGGAGTTGCACAGGGTGATCTTTTATTCACCACTGATAAAAAGCAACAGGTGATTGACGGAAAGAATTGTATTACATTTCAACCTAATACTATTACATATGCTATTCCAGAAGATAGTGATCTTTATGAGAAAGCAAAGAAAGCAAAACTTGGTGTAGTATTTCATACCACATATACTGGCAATGATGTCAGTACTATGAATGCTTCGTTTGGTTTCAATGTCAATCAACTTAAATCTTCTGAAGATGTTCTAGTTCTAAGTGCAGAGATAGGAACACTTGGTAATGATACACTTCTCACAACGGGAGAGAAAACTAAACTAGGACAATTGAGAACTCAAGCACCATCAATGGTACGCTCTGCAGGAGCATTTCTAGATGAGGTTGCTGAGCAGATTGTTGCTAAAGATCAGTTGACTATTGGACCACGACTGAAGATCTTCTTTAATGCTTATGTTCGTCAGGGTAGAACGGTTCCTTCACCTGATGCTTTTTACAAAGAGTTCACAAAATATTTTGAGACTGAATGTCAGAAGGCAGTTGATAAAGTAAAAACTCCGAAGGCAAAAGCAACCAAACTCAAGAAGATGTTTGATGGTCTAGAGTTTATTGAAAAGAATAAAAGTTCTTTAAACAGTACGGTTCAACTATATAAGTTATTACAAGAAGCGAAGTTAGTATTCATTCGTAAACTTGAAAAAGGTGAGAAGATTGGTACTTATCTTAAGACTGAAGATGGTTATGAGGTTACAGCACCTGAGGGTTATGTTGCCATCAGTGGTGGCACCAATGCTGTAAAGTTAGTGGATCGTTTGTCATTTAGTGTAGCAAACTTTAACGTATCCAAAGACTGGGTATCAGGAGATAAATGAAACGAGTAGTATTTGCATGGGGTAGATTTAACCCACCAACCATCGGACATGAGAAACTTCTACTGTCAGTCAAGAACATTGCTGGTCAGGATGATTTCTTTATCTACCCTACACATACACAGGACAAGAAGAAGAATCCTCTAGATTCTAAAACTAAATCTGAAGTAATGCAAAAAATGTTTCCTACGATGAGTAGGAATATCATATATGACCCTCACATTAAAACTATTATTCAAGCATTACAGCAATTACAGGGAACATATCATGACTGTGTTCTAGTAGCAGGATCCGATCGTGTACAATCATATGATAAAATGATTAGTAAGTATAATGGTATTGAATATACATTTAGAAATTTGGAAGTAGTATCTGCTGGTGAGAGAGATCCTGATGCTGATGGTGCTGAGGGTATGTCTGCTAGTAAGATGAGAGCAGCAGCAGTTCAATCTGACTTTAATTCATTTAGAGCAGGAATGCCTAGAACTATTTCTGATAGAGACTGTAGAGAACTTATGGATAAGATTAGAGATATTATGCTCAGCTAAATAGTTTGATAGAATTTAACTATTAATGTATAACTTTTCAGAATACTCAAAGGTTTACACTCGTGAACAGTATTATAATGATGAAATCTTTCCTGAAGGAATGAAAGTTCGTAATGGAAACGATCAAGTGGGGACTATTATTAGGCGTGGACCTAACTATGTTATTTGCTTAGGTGAAGATCATAAGACTTTTAGAAGTTGGATTTCTGATATCAGCGAGGTCCATGAACTTGGAACTGATGAGACCAGAGAGTATCTTCAGGACCTTACACCCGGTCAAGATAAAGAGCAGTATGGTAAAACTAAGACTCCTGAATGGTCTACATCTATAAATAAAAGAAAAAGTACCCATAAAGAAATGTACAACGATAGTTATTCGGATTCTTTAATTAAGCGATCCTCTGAGGGCATTGCTGGAAAAGAGTGCTACGGAGAAGTAGAAAATAAGCAAGAGGTTTCCGATGAGTATTCATCATCACTGATGGATGCTACTGTCGCTAAACTTTCTTCAGGTAAATTATTTGAAGGCAGCATGAAGCAGGCACGCAAGAACGTTGGTGCCGATACTTGCTGGGATGGTTATAAAGCAAAGGGTACTAAGAATAAGGGCGGTAAGGTTGTTCCTAACTGCGTGAAGGAGGAAGATTTAGATGAAAAGAGACTTGATCCTGTCGGCAAAGAAGATTCTGATGTTGATAATGATGGTGATACTGATAAGAGTGATAAGTACCTTATGAAGCGTCGTAAGGCAATCGGCAAAGCAATTGGAATGAAGAAAGAAGAGCGTTCAGATTGGAGATCTGAAATGGGATTGGAAGAAGGTAAATGCAATAATTCTAAGAAAGGAATTAAATGTGAGGTACATGGAACTGCTGAATGTAAATGTGAAGACACTGTAGATGAAGGTTGTGGCGACAGCAAAAAAATGAAAATGAAGTATTGATAAATAAGTTTTGAACACTACTGACATAAGATTATGCTAGCATTTTTACTTCCACTCGCATCAAAAATTATCACCGATGCTGTTTCTAAAATTCCAGAGAATGAAGAACTCGGTGAGAAGATGGTTGAGATCTGTCTTGTTATTCTTGCTAAAGCTGTTAAGCTAACAAAGACTGACATGGATGATCAACTTCTAGAAGTTGTCACTAAGGCAATTAAGAATAGAGATCCTGCTACTCTGGAAACTAATGACGGTTGAACGCTGTTAAAAATCTAATGATCGGGGAGTCTTACTCCCCTTTTTTTATAAATAGAAAAAGATTAAGAAAAACTTTTAGGGAGACCAATGGCAATTCTCGGAAAAATTGATGCCGCCAACTTTGCTAACAATGTAGCCGTCACACAGAATGATGCTACTGTTACGAAGAACGCTGCAGATAGTGTAGATGTAGGAGACATTCTGGTTCTTAGCGGTGTATCATATATCGTTAAAGAAGTAACCAGCACCACTGAAATTGAACTGCATAAAGGATATGTGGCAGCAACTGATGCTGCTCTTGCTGGTGCAGTTCGTCGCACTGCTCCTAAAGCAGTCGCAGATTATGTAATTAAAGGTGGTGATACTCTACCTGGAGAACTCATCTTCGCTGATAGCACTGAGGCATCACTTGCTACAAACAAATTGCGTGGCATCTGGGGTCCTGGTTGGTGGCTTTATAAATCTTATGATGCTGAGGGTCAAACCCGTCATAAGGCAGAATGTTTGGCACATATGAATGTTGCTTCTGGAACTTCTGGCGACTTTACTGATGATAGAATTGCTGCTGATGCTCTTGCTGTTATCACAATTGGCACTCAACCTGCTGATATTTCTGTTGCTGCTACTAACACTGCAGCCTTTACTGTTGCCGCTACAGTTTCTACTGGATCGGGCACACTTGAGTATCAATGGCAACTCAGCACAGATGCTGGCGAAACCTTTGCTGACATCTCTAGTGCAAATGCTGCTACCTTTACCACTGCCGCAACTGTTGCTGGTGACAATGGTGGACAGTACAGAGTCAAAGTTACTACCGACTCTGGTGCTACTGAAGTAGTTTCCGCTGCTGCTACCCTAACTGTTACCTGATAATTAGATGAGATTTGATGAACTGAATGAAGATAACTATATCTTCTTTGCAATTAAGCATTATAACAATCCACATTGCACAACTAAAGAAGAATTTGATGAGGACTTGAAGAGGTTTAAGTATGTTAAAAAATTAATACGAAAGTATCTTAATTCTGATATACTTAAACATCATCTTATCCTTAATCATTTAATTTTACTTTTTAATGTATTCAATGATGCAACAGTACCTCTGTTGTTTTTTAAAATAGAAAGAAATTGTTGGCCCGTTCTCAAATCTTTTCTGATATACTTAAACAGGATGCCCCCAAACTATCTGGAGCATGTTGAACCAGATCATAAATGTTTAGAAGAACTAAATAGGATATGAAAAACATTAGAAAACTTCTACAACAAGCGAGATATCAAATGTGGGAAGAACCAACAAATTCTGTTGGTTCCGGTGCTAATGTAGCACTACCTCCTGCACATGAACCTCCTGGTATTCCTGCCAGTAAGAAAAAAAAGAAGTATGATGGTAGGACAAAAGCAGGTCGTAAACTTGTAAACCGTATTTTAACCAACCGAGACAAGAAGGCAAAGAAAAAAATGACACAAGAACAACACATTACTGAAGCTGACGATAAGCAGAAGGGTCCATCCGAAACTGAGAGAGCTCAAAAGCAAATTGCTCAGCAGAAGAAACTGAACAAGCAAAAAGAAGTTCAGAAGAAAGCGCAGGATGCCAAAGGCAAAATGCAAAGTAAGACTAAGGAGATGGATACTCTGATGAAGGCACGTTTGTCTGATTTTAGAAAGAAAGCATCTGAGAAGTCTAGTTCACTTCAGAAGCAAGTATCAGAATCGGCAGGAACTCAGGCACCTGGCGTAGAAGTTCTTGGCACCCTATTGAAACTTGCTCAAGAAAATACCTATGGCAATCAGGAAGTAGAAGGACATATCCAGTTTAAGGATGGTCGTTCACTGAGAGTTAATAGCGACGTTGCTAAGAGAATGGTTTCTACTTTTGAAGCACTTGACACGGAACGTCAAGATCAGTATCGTTTCCTAATGAATAAGAGCGTAGAATCGTTTCTTCAGATTATGAGATTTGATCCGTCGCAGGTCTGATATGCCCTTCGGTCTTGGTAGATTAGCAGTTTTAGAATCAAAACTTGACATTTATGAAGATCTCTCTAAAGAGATGCTTGACAAGCTTGAAAGAGCAGTAGGCACAATCTCTGATAACAGTAACAAGATTGCTGTTATCTTGGAGCGCCATGAGAACAGACTAGATGAGAGTGAGAGAACTGACAATCTTATCATCAAAATGATTGATGAATTGAAGGAACAAGAAGAAAGAAATCATAAAATTCTACATGAAAGAATTGATAAAATGCAGAAGAAGGTAGACTCAAATCAAAAGTTTGTAGTGGGTGCAGGTGCTGTGCTCGCGACACTTGGGGTTATTGCACAAATTATATTTCCTGTCTATAACCGCTTGACACCCTCTGCTCAATCTGCTAGTATGAATACGATTGAATCCCCCTTACATTATGATATATCTTGATGCGAAATATATTAGTCTTATTTCGTCTCAGTTAGTAAAGTTTGCAAAAAAGAAATCAGATCTGTATACATTCAGATGCCCCTACTGCGGTGACTCACAGAAGCACCGCAATAAAACTAGGGGTTATTTTTATCGGAAGCGTAATGATTACTTTTTTAAATGTCACAACTGTGGCATGGGTAGAACCTTCACAAATTTTCTGAAGGATCAGAATCCTCTATTGCATGATGAATACATTCTGGAGCGATATAAGGAGGGTCTGACGGGCAAATCTAGTAACACTCCTGCCCCTAAATTTGACATCCCAAAACCAAAATTTAATACCAATATATTTTCAAATCTTAAAAAAATAAATTTTCTAAATAAAGAACATCCCGCAAAAGTATACTTAAGTCAGCGCCAAATTCCAGAGGATTTATTCTCAATTTTTTACTACGCAGAAGACTTCAATGCTTGGGCAAAACTCAGTAATAACCAGAAAGAATCTAGAATTATCATCCCCTTAATTTCTAATGATGGTAAGGTGTTTGGGTATCAAGGAAGATCTCTAGATCGGAATACGAAACTGAGATATATTACTACAATTTTGGATAAAGATTATCCTAAATTGTTTGGGCTTGATAGAGTAAACAATAAAGAAAAAGTATATGTCACAGAAGGACCATTTGATTCCTTATTCTTATCAAATGCAATTGCCATGTGTGGATCTGACGTTACACTGGATGACACTCAGTTTAATGACATCGTTTATGTACTTGACAATGAACCAAGAAACTATGAAATTGTGAAAAAGTATGAAAAACTTATTCAGTCTGGAAATCAGATAGTCATTTGGCCAAGCACCATTAAGGAGAAAGATCTGAATGACATGATAATGTCTGGACATGACGTGCAAAGAGTGGTAGACTCTAACAACTACTGCGGTTTAGAAGCAACCATCAAATTAAACGCCTGGAAAAAAGTATGAGTAACGGAATCAAAGTTGTTAAGCGTAGTGGTGAGATTGAACCACTCAACTTGGAAAAGATTCATTTAATGGTTGAGTGTGCATGTGAAGGACTTGGGGGGATATCTGCTAGTCAAGTAGAAATGAATTCTGGTCTTCAATTTTATGATGGTATTAGCACAGATAATATCCAAGAGATTCTTGTTCGTTCTGCTAGTGATTTAGTTTCATTAGATAATCCTAATTACCAATTTGTGGCAGCTCGTCTGCTATTGTTTGGTCTTTACAAGCAAGTGTTTGGACCAGACTGGAAGGAAGGTTTTCCTGAAATTAAATCTCATTTGACTGAAGGAATTTCAAAGTGTATCTACGATCAAGATCTTATTGATAAATATTCTGACGAGGAGTGGGACAAGATTGATAAATTTATTGATCATGGTCGCGACTATTTGTTCACCTATGCTGGTCTACGTCAAGTAGCAGATAAGTATCTGGTGCAAGATAGAAGTTCTAATAGAGTTTATGAGACCCCACAGTATGCATATATTCTTGTTGCTGCCACAATTTTTGCAGATTATCCTAAGGAAACTAGACTAGAATATGTCAGAAAATACTACAACGCAATCAGCAAACACAAAATCAACGTCCCAACGCCAATCTTGGCAGGAGTCCGAACACCACTGCGACAATTTGCAAGCTGTGTTCTTATTGATTCTGATGACTCCCTCAATAGCATCTTTAGCAGCGACATGGCTATTGGTCGTTATGTTGCTCAGAGGGCGGGAATTGGTATCAACGCAGGTAGAATCCGTGGCATCAATGCTAAGATCCGAGGAGGAGAAGTTGCACACACAGGTGTTGTTCCATTCCTTAAGAAGTTTGAATCAACTGTACGATGCTGCACGCAAAATGGGATTCGTGGAGGATCAGCAACCGTCCACTTCCCAATCTGGCACCAAGAAATAGAAGATATTATTGTCCTGAAGAACAACAAAGGTACAGAGGATAATCGTGTCAGAAAACTTGACTACTCAATCCAAATCTCAAAACTCTTCTATGAAAGATTCATCAAAGATGAGGAGATGTCACTCTTCTCACCTCACGATGTTCCAGGTCTTTTTGATGCTTTTGGCACTGACAACTTTGATGCTCTGTATCAACATTATGAATCTGATGGACTCATTCCAAGGAAGACTATCAAGACTCAAGAACTTATTCTAGATCTTTTGAAAGAACGTGCAGAGACTGGTCGTCTCTATATCATGAACATTGATCACTGCAATGAGCATTCTTCATTTAAAGATAAAGTTTATATGAGTAATCTTTGTCAGGAGATTACACTGCCTACTAAACCACTTACTCACATTGATGATCCTGGTGGTGAGATTGCTTTGTGTATCTTGTCTGCTATCAATGTAGGTAAGATTCATAAACTTTCTGAAATGGAAGAACTCTGTGATCTTTCTGTCCGTGCTCTTGAGGAATTGATTGACTATCAAGAATACCCTGTATTTGCTGCAGAACGGTCTACAAAGGCACGAAGATCTCTTGGTATTGGTTTTATTGGTCTTGCACATTATCTCGCTCGCAGGGGCGAGCATTACGATGATCCTGGTGCTTGGAAAGCAGTACATGAACTGTCTGAAGCATTCCAATACTTCCTTCTAAAATCTTCTAATGAAGTTGCTAAGGAGAAAGGATCATGTGAATACTTCCACCGCACCAAGTATAGTGATGGCATCCTCCCTATTGACACCTATAAGAAGGATGTTGATGATATTGTACCTAACGAACTAACCTATGATTGGGATTCTCTTAGGGCGTCTATCGCCACCCACGGATTACGACATTCAACACTGTCCGCTCAGATGCCATCGGAGAGCAGTTCCGTTGTGTCAAACGCAACAAATGGAATTGAGCCACCTAGAGCCTTTCTGTCCATTAAGAAAAGTAAAAAGGGGGTTCTTAAGCAGATTGTTCCACAATATACTACGTTGAAGAACAATTATACTCTGCTTTGGGAGATGCCTGACAATGGTGGTTACATTAAAATTGTTTCTCTGATGCAGAAGTTCTTTGACCAAGCAATTTCTGGCAATTGGAGTTATAATCCAGAGAACTACAAAGACAATGAGGTTCCTGTCTCAGTAATGGCACAAGACTTCCTCACAACTTATAAGTACGGTTGGAAAACTTCTTATTATCAAAACACATATGATATTAAGACCGACGAGTATAAAGAGGATGTCAAAGAAAGTTTAGAAAATTTAATCAGTCAATTAGAAAACGCTCAGGAGGAAGATTGTGAATCGTGTAAACTTTAGAACAGGTACAGCAGGTAACGATATGTCAACAGTTAAAGGAATGACAGTATTCAATAAGGATAAAGTTGATACATTAAAGCAACCTATGTTCTTTGGTGCTCCTCTGGGGGTGCAGCGTTATGATCAATATAAGTATCCAGTATTTGATAGATTAACGCAAACACAACTGGGATATTTCTGGCGTCCTGAAGAGGTCTCCCTACAAAAAGATCGGGGTGATTATCAATCGTTGCGTCCAGAACAAAAGCATATCTTTACTTCTAATCTGAAGTATCAGATCATGCTTGACTCAGTTCAGGGACGTGCTCCTGGTATGGCATTCATTCCCTACTGTTCTCTGCCTGAACTAGAAGCATGTATGGAAGTCTGGGGTTTCATGGAGATGATCCACAGTCGTTCATATACTCATGTAATCAAAAATGTTTATGCTGATCCAGCAGAAGTGCTTGACACCATCCTAGAAGATGATATGATTATATCACGCGCTGAGACTGTTACCAAAGCGTATGATGAGTTTATTAATCATGCTCAAGAATATGGTAGCGGTAGAATGTGGGAACACAATCTTGATGGAGTTCCCCTCGCAGAGGATGACCTCTACGAACTCAAGCGTAAGTTGTTTCGCGCTGTTATGAATGTCAACATCCTTGAAGGAATCCGGTTCTATGTCTCGTTCGCCTGTTCATTTGCTTTTGGAGAGCTTAAACTCATGGAGGGATCCGCTAAAATCATCTCTCTCATCGCCAGAGACGAAAACCAACATCTTGTTCTTACACAGAACATTATCAATAAATGGAAACAGGGAGACGATCCAGACATGGCTCGCATCGCTGAAGAAGAAACAGAATGGTGTTATCAAGCATTTGAGACAGCGGTAAGTGAGGAACGTGTCTGGGCAGACTATTTGTTCAAAGAAGGTTCTATGATTGGTCTTAATGCTAAACTTCTTACACAGTATGTTGAGTGGGTTGCCAACCGTCGTATGAAAGCAATCGGTCTGAAACCAGTTTATGATATTGCTGCACGAAATAATCCACTACCATGGACTGAGCATTGGATCTCTTCTAAAGGTCTTCAGGTAGCACCTCAGGAAACTGAGAATGAAAGTTACATTGTTGGAGGAATTAAGCAGGATGTTAAGAAAGATACTTTCGCTAATTTTCAACTGTGAAAACACCACCACCATGGAAACTGTTAGCATTAGCAGACCCAAAACTGACAGAGGAAGAGTGGACATTACTGAAACTAGGTCCGTCAAGTCTGGCTCAGGCATTCCACTTACAGGCGATAAAGTACAGATACCAGATCCGTGGGATGACATCTTAATGTAATCTAAATACCTTCATCATATGATGGGGGTATTTTTTTATGAAACCACAGAGTGCTAAAGCGAAGGGTAGAAAGTTACAGCAGTGGGTTAGGGATAAATTGATTGAACATCTTAGCGTACATCCTGAGGACATTGAATCTAGATCAATGGGTGCTGGTGGAGAAGATCTCATTATGGCAAGAGCAGCTAGACAAAAGTTCCCCCATAGTGTAGAATGCAAGAACGTGGAGAAACTAAATGTCTGGGATGCTTACGAACAATCGGCATCCAATTGCGGTGATTATGAACCTATTGTAATTATCAAAAAAAATGGTAAGAAACCTTTAGTAGTAATTGACGCTGAGTACTTCATTAAAACCTTTCAGAACTAATTATGATCAAAACATTATTTGCTGCACTTGCTGCAGCTACCTTAGTTATTCCTGCAATGGCAGACCCTATTGGAAAGGATGATTACTATACCAGTCATTCAATGGGGTGTATGCTTCTTCAAGAATGCACTGATGATGTAACTAAAGTGAATTCTTTGTTAGACGTTTCTTCAAATTATGATAACCCTGAAGCATTTACTTCAGTGGCACAAGAGTTTAATCATATGATGTCTTCACTGAACCATGTTGGTGTGGGTGTATATCTTGCTGACGAAAAGTATTTTCCAGTAGGAAATCGTGGTGTCTACCATACGGTAAGTAATAACTTCTATCTAAACAAAACATTCATGGGTCGTCCTCATGTGCTCATGAGTGTCATGCGTCATGAAGGATGGCACGCTGCACAGGATTGTATGGCAGGAACGATTGATAATAGTTTGATTGCTATTATCTTACCCGAAGATGCTGTCCCTGAGATGTGGCAAGAGATGACACGTAGAACATATGCAATGCAACCAGCAGCAATTCCGTGGGAGAAGGAAGCAATGTGGGCAGGTAAGACTGAACACATGACTATGAATGCATTGAATGCTTGTGCGGCTGGTCAGATGTGGACTGAATATGAACCCACACCTCTTACCAGAAAGTATCTGGTAGACTTCGGATATATTAAAGAGTAATGTTTACCATCTGGATCCACGTTAAGGCATTCTTTGCTGTTGTAGTAGTGAGTTGTGCTCACCCTGCTAACTGGCAGCAATGTATTAGGGTGGATCAGTGGTTAATTCCTGACCTAGTATATGCATGGGAACTTAAGACAGGTCAGCGTCATATATACCAAAATGAAAAACAGTATCTTTTAGATAAATAAAAGAGCCTTGCTGTTCATGGATGTCAGAAGAAGTAAAGAAAGTAGAACCTAAGAAGAAAGGTCTTCTCGGTAAGATTAAGGAGGCAGCAGATGATAAAGAAGAACAACTTGCTATTTTGTCTACTTTTGTTAGGCTCGGCATCCTTGTTTGGTCTGGCGGAATACTCACGCTGGCATACATCAAACTTCCACCAGCACTTGGAATTCCTGAACAAAAACTAGATCCCACTTTTATTGCCAGCGTCTTCACCGGAGTTTTAGCTACTTTTGGTGTCCAGGCTGCAAAGAAAGCAGGAGAAGGTGGTGGTGGTAATGGTGGTGGCAGTATCACCAAAGAGCAGATGGAAAGATTGATTGAAAAAGCAGCACAGACTGCACCTTCACAGACTATTCGTATTGAGCAGGGACCAATCAAAATTTCTACTGACGACTCATACAAAATGTAACGGAGAATAAAATGCAAAAAGTAATTAATGTTTTGGCAGTACTATCATTTGTAGGAACTGCTGGTATTGTTGGAGGAGGTACTGCAGTGTATCTCAACAGAGATTCTATTGTTGAGAATATCAAATCTCAAGTTGCTGGTGCAGCAGCAGAAGCAATTGCAGGACAACTTCCTGGAATGATGGATGCAGCGATGCCAGAACTTCCTAGTGTTACTGGTGGTGCTATTCCTTCCTCACCATCTACAACTGGTCCGGGGATTAGATTGCCATGACAAATCCAGAAGAGTTAGCACAAAAATATTCTACTGAGAAAGCACCACGTAAGTCTCCTGTTAAAGGTATTGCACTGACATTAGGTGGACTCTTTGCTCTGGCACATATTGGTTTGTTAGGTTATGTAATTCATAGACCAGAAGAACCAAAAGTTCCTCAGGTTCCTACAATTAATATCCCTCGTGGAGATTATTCATCCTATACTATTAAAGCAGGTAAGGATGGATATGAAATTGAGTATCGTGCAAACGATCCTAAAATTCTACAGTCGGAGAAATCCCTAGAACTTCAAAAAAATCAAAGTGGTTTCTTTGGCGGCAAGAAATATGAGAACCGTCGTGAGTATCGTAGTGATCAATTCACTATGGAAGGCACCCGTAACATGGGAGGAGGTGACATAGGAGAACTGGGAAAGACCGGGGGTGTAAGCGCAGAGTGTTTAGTGGCGGACGCTGGAGCACGAAGTCAAGGTGCCATGGCAGGTAGTGCTATCGCTGCTGGTGTTGCTGTTCCTGCTGTAATGGGTATCCCATACGTTGGATGGCTAGCAGGTGGTTGGGCATTGTTACTAGGACAGAAAGCAGGATCATCACTTGGTTCTACAGTGGGCAGTGTGTTTAATGATTGCTGATGGACATACCTAATATTAATATTCCGAATAATGATATTAGTATCGGTAATATTCGTGATTTAAATATTAATGTAATGCCTGATTGGATGAGTAATCCTCCGCAGGCACTACCAGTTTACCCACCCGTGACTACACAGGTGGGTGTTCCTATTGTTAATATACCTGGATGTGTTGAGTCGCATAGAGATAGTAGTGAGAATCAAACACTCAAAGAAGAGGATAGTGATGGAGTCCGAGTATTTTGTGATGCAGGAACACCTAGTTTCAATCCAATAGATTATGATCCCCGTAGGTTAAAGATAACAACAGAGTCTTCTCCACCTCTACCAGTCATCCCAAACACTCCAGAAACACCAGAGACTCCTGCTGCACCAGCACCACCTAGAACTGATGCTGCAATAGCAGAGTGTCCTAGTAGAGCACAAGAATTAAAAAACCCTGTAGGAAAGATCCTAGAGGGCAATAAGAAGATTACTGGGTATGAGACAGTAGGAAAAGAATGTCTCCCCGTATTTGAAAATTTAAATATACCTGATCAGATTATACAGAACATACCATCAGCAGGTATGATAACTGTTACCGCCTCAATTGCTGTAGTCGCGACGACCTCTGCACTGCTTGCAAAGCCTCTTGCTGATCTTTTGTTAAAGGTTGTGAAACCGACTGTGAAGAAGGTGATAAAGAAGATTGCTGCCTTACGGGGTAAGACTCCCCCGGTACTGTCTGTGTCGCAGAAGAGGGCGGAGCAACGGGATCGGAACCGGGCGATAAAGATCCTACGGTCGGCACTGAAACCGAAGGGATAGAGTGACGATGTTGCTTAACACCAGTAACATTATTAACTACAATGTCTGCACATATTTTATAGTAAGGACTTCTGGGGTGGAAACTGATTCCCCTCTGCATTAGTTCACCACAATTCTTAAGTCTAGCGATCTCAAAGTCTAATCTTTTATTAGCAAGCATCTGACCTTGTAAAGCAATCTGAGTATCTGCTGCTGTCTTACAACGCTCTTGCATTCCACCATCAAGTGGGAAAGAAAGTGTTGCAGATAAACCAAGACTTGTACTGTTATTAATTGCATCACCAGTCCTTACTGGTTTTTTCCACAATTCTGACCCTGGATTATCGGGCACACCATCACCCATCATTTCCATAACGGTGATAGTCATGTCTGCACCATCTTCATAGGCACGAACTTCCTCACCTTCTGAGTTTGTATATGTTCTATTATCATAATGTGGTTCCCAAGGAAAGTTCTTTACTACTTTCTGAGTTTCTACCATCTGACCGTTAAAATCTCTGTTGTCATACTGAGGTTCCATATAGTATTGTTCAAATGGATCCTTCTGACTACGAGCATGAGTAATGAATGGTGTGATATTAGCAGTCGGTCCTTGACATGCAATACCACCACCATACTGATTCGTGATGTATGGTCCCTGTAAGACCTGAATAGCTTGGTTCGTAACTGAGCCTGAACTATTAGCTATTGGATTTGCTGTTGCACTTACACCCCCTACATCAGCAGCACTGACAGGGGAGGCGATAAGAAGTGATATTACTGGGTAAAGATACTTGTGGTATCTGTGATGCTTGTAACCTCTGTGGTTCTTTGAATCACAGTTTGATTTGTTACACCCGGTCC
>Ga0181420_1000337_pt1 | contig 19197 bp, 15 predicted proteins | sample 43SPOviralmetaG_FD_130145 | JGI IMG/M metagenome (GOLD analysis project Ga0181420, IMG submission 130145) | Marine viral communities from the oligotrophic San Pedro Time Series (SPOT) site, San Pedro Channel, CA, USA - 43 SPOT_SRF_2013-05-22 | ecosystem: Environmental > Aquatic > Marine > Strait... | reverse complement strand
GCGACTGATGTTTTTTACATCTCTATTTCAAAGACTGGTGCTGATGGTGTAAAGACTACTGCTACTCCCGAAAATAATAACCCTTATGATGTTGGCGACAGAATACACATCTTTACCGCCACTGGTAAATTAGAAGGTATTGTTGTTAAGATTGGAAACACTACTGCTATGGGGGCGGCAGAGGGAAATGCTGGTGGTGTTGGTACTGGTGATGCTGACCAAATCGCCCTCGGTATTAGTTTTAATCATGGTGTAGGTACTGCTCTCCCCGCTCAGCTCGCGACTGGTGACCCCGTTGCTTTAGTCAGTACAGAGAGAATGGAGGGTGTTGTTCCAACTGCCCTTGAAGCTGTTGATGCGAGTGTTTTAGCAAGATGCTCCCTCAAAGTTAGTTACACTCTTCGTGACTTCCAGTATGTTTGTGGTCAGGTTTCGCCACCACAGGGCTACGTGGATGCGATGATGAACCAAATTCAGAGTGATAAAGGACTTGCTATGGACTTTAAAACATATTCATTATATAAATTTAATCTAACAAGTATAAATGGATTATCTACACAACTTATCCCTACAAACGCGGAAAGGGCGTATTCTTGCCTATCTGTTCCTCTCCCTCAAGATGTATATACGGAGATTACGGCGGACAGCTTATCAGGCGTCGTTGATGGCGCGAGAAACTATCAGTATGTCTTGGGTGGTAATCTCATCCCCGACCGACCAATTGAATTACAGAGGTATAACCTTACTCCATCAAGAACTGAGGCCCTCCACATGTTAGAAACTGAAAAAGCTTTAGTAAATTGTGGATATGCGGTTCGTGATTTACAGAATGTAGAAGATAGGTTCTTAATTGCTCGTGGATTTAGTCGTTACAACCAAGTAACCGACCTTAATGACCGCTCACTCTCTTTACGTGTCCTTTATCAGAATGCGACTGAACAAAAAATATATAACCATTATATCTGCCACCTTCGCCGAATGACCGTTGTGCGAGGTAAAGTATCTGCTTTTTAATAGAAAAATATTATCTCAATATAATTTAAAATGAATATTGCGAACAAGGAACGAGCACAAATCTTCCCCGTCAATCAGCCAAGCAATAACACCTATTCATTCAAAGATGGTTTCCCTATTTGTACTTTCAATATTGCGACACAGAACAAATTATTAGACACTAACTCTCTCCGCCTCAATGGTGTTCTTCGTGTTAATAATTCAGCGGGTGCCCTACCTACAAATAATACAACCGTCCCCTCTGCGACCGCGGGCATCGCTTTAAATGAGAGAATTGGTGTAGCGGCAGCCCTTAATCAGATTACCCTTTCAAGTCCCGAGAATAACAGAACTTTAGAGGTTATTAGGAATTATGGGCGATTTCTTGCTGCTACTATGCCCGTTATTCATTCTCAAGATGATTATGATACAAACCTTCAAATTGGTAATCCTTGTTCTGCTTCTAAAAGTTTCAATGGCGCTCGCCAACAGAACAACGAGATTGAATTTAGTATTCCTTTACGAACTGGCCTTCTATCTTCAGGCCAACGCCTACCTTTAGGTCAAAACGGCCTACGTGGTCTAACTATTGAACTTCAACTTACACCCGATAGTAACGCTCTTTCAGGCTACAATTTCTATGATACAGATGCTCAAAATAACGTCCGAACTAATCCAGTTCTCGCGACTGGTATTAGTAATGGTGCTTTTTATCAGTTAAAGAATTTATCTCTTTCTTATGACCTTCTTGTTCCCGACGAGGAAGGGATGGCTCGGCTGGCTGTTCCAGCAACTGGCCAGATTAATTATAACTCCATTTCTCAAATCTACGGGGTCTTAAATTCATCCGACCAAACACAATCCCTTAATTTAGGAACTTCGCGAACTCTTGCCGTCCATCATAACTTTATTCCAACTAATCATATTAATAATTATAATCACGATGGATTTAGCACAGGTCGCCTTCAAAATACAGGTGGAGCAACCGCTAATATTAGGCGAGTTACTTTCTTACGAGGTGGTACAAAATTCCCTCTTGACTATGATTTATTTGTTAAGGAACAGGGTACAGAGAACCGACCTCAAACAGAATTAGACACTAAATTTATGGATAGTGTTAAACCTTATCAGGCTATTACTCATACTTTAGTAAGTCCCTTTACTAATAATAAAATTTCAACACAAGTCACACAGGAGCCACCGACTTCTTTTGAACCAAATAGTAGTCCCGAGGATACAGACACTTTACCCGACCCCGAGCCCGTCTTTGGCGTTGGTGTTCGCCTTGACCCTCTATCAAATGTTGGTGTTGATTATAAAAATGTTCCCTATTCTGTTAGAATTGTTAGTGATTTAGACGGAAATTCACCAAACTCTATATATACCTATGTCCTTGCTCAAAATTCTTTAATGTATTCTCCACAAGGAATAATGGTTCAGAATTAAGAAGAAAAAATATTATCTCAATATAAATTAAATGAGTATTCCCGAAGCATTAGCGGTAAAGCCAATGGCGAGTGTTGATACTATGGATATTGATACAAACATTTTAAATCCAGTTGTGAGAACTGATACTTTTATGAGATTTGTTTTAATGAAAAAAGGCATTCTTGACCCCGGCTCTTGTATAGCCCTTTCTGTTGATGCTGGTTCTACTGATGGCGTCCTTCCTATCGCCACAGGAATTCATGCTCTCGTGAAACAGGCTGTTCTTCGTATTGGTTCAAAAGTTGTAGCTGTTACTGATAATTACCCCGAATATGCGACTATTAGGCGCCAATTTCAGACACAGGAAGAGAAAAGCCAAAAAGATATGGTTAGAGTTGGTACAATGGATACAATTTGTCCCGAGAGAGATGAAACTGGTGCTGGTTCAGGTGGTGAGTATTCTTTAAGGGATGTTGTACCAGGTGCTGCGACCGTCTTAAACCCTCTCCCTCAATTTGCTCTTACCACTTCGGGTGCCGATAATAACCAATATTATATTAAATTATCACAACTATTCCCTGCTATGAGGAATGTTTCTCTTCCTCTTTATTTAATTAATGAACCTTGTAGTATTGAAATTACCTTTAACAAACAGAGCGACAACACTGAAAATGGAACTGTTGTTCAGTTTGAGGCACAGGTTGCGAATGCTTCACAGAGTGCGAAAGTAAATGTTAATGATGCTGTATTTTTAGCTGATTATTTAACTTATACTGACGAGAGAATGAACCGCCTTGCTGAAATGGTTATGAGCGACCAAGGTTTAGTCATTCCCTATCTTGATGTTGTTACTACAAATACCTCTTTTGCTCCTCGCGCGACTGGTGCTGGCGCGGTTACAGAGGCACAAGAAATTCATGATTTAGGTTTATCGGGTATGAAAGTTCAGTCAATATTAGGCTTTTATCACGACCAAACTGACGACGCGGGAACTAATCCAATGGGTCGTTATGGTTCAAAGGCCTATATGACGCCAACCCGTTATAATATTCGTGTAAATGATAAACAATTATATCCTATTGATTTACAGAGTGAAACCATGAAGGCACAACAGCTCTCACAAGTCTTCGGAACTGATATTAATGTAGGTTCAGGCCAATACTCTTTTAATGCTCTTGTTAATAAGGCAAGCGATGTAAGGGCGACTGTAAATAATAATTACTTCAACACCAGTGGGCTCCTTACCGATGCTTTAGCGGCTGGTTCATTAAAACTTCGTAATATGGAAGGAAACCTTCATTATATGGGTGCTGATTTCACCGTGGATGGTGGTATTGGACAGGGTGTTATGGTTGGTCAAACCCCTATCCGTATAATCTCTAACGTTACTCATCAGAATACAGACCAAGGTGGTAGAACAATTACTTATTTCTCTATTGTTGAACGCCAAATGTCTATTAAAGGTGGAAATGTAATGGTTACTGGTTAATAATTAAATGATTTAATAATAGTTAAAAAAATTGATTTAAAAAGTGTAATATAAATTATATTAAACATGCCTCGCGGTAGAACCACAGGTGCTTTAAACATTCAAAAATATAAATACTGTTTAGTTTTACCAAATGGTGACGTTGAATATTTTACAAGTCAAAATGCCGTTTTAGAAAAAGTAGATGTAAATAGAACTAAATTAAATAGAATTATTAATCACCCCGAACTTGTACAGAATTGCGATATTGTTTGTAAAAGATTAGACCCTCCACTTCCAGCTTTTAGGAAGGTAGAACTTGGGAGGAGATTAATAAAATATGTTCCTATTGTATATGATACGAAAGGGAATGACGTGGAAGCAGAAATACAACCAAAAGTACAAGTTCAACAAGGGACAGAGCCATAGTATCGGTGATATAGCAAAAACGACTGGAATTAAACGGGGTATTTTACAAAAAGTATATAATCGCGGAGTTGGAGCTTGGAAAACCAATCCACAATCCGTGAGATTAAAAAGTGGTAAAAAAAACCCCTCCGCTCCTCGTTCTGCTAAAATGACCAAAGAACAATGGGCTATGGCGAGGATATATTCATTTGTAGGTGGTGGGGGTGCGAGGAAAGCAGATATGGACTTGTGGAAAAAAAGAAAATAAATTGATAATATATATGATAAATTATATTATCAGTTGGTATTCGTGGAGGTGGAAATTTAAGACTATAATTCTTGTTCTGTATTTTCTGTTGTAGGGGTGAGTTCAATTTCTGCTGTTGGTTCAACATCAGGAACTTCTCTATCACACGTCCAAAGACCAAAACAACACTTAATATTGCTACACCTACTTAATTGAATTTGAGCGATGAGGCCAGTGAAAACACTTCCACAAGTAATTATCAAAGCTCCTATTTCTGCGCCGCTCCACATATATTATTTACAGATTTTTTTTTCAACCAGTTTAACAAAGTCCTCCAATGCTTCCCTCACATACAAATTGTCTATTTGATAATCCATATATTCATCAAACTCCTTTGGTAAATTAAAATAGAAGGCATTTCCACCAAACTCCTCATAAACAGCGTCATAAGGGTCGCGGTCTTCAAGATTAGTATTACTATTCGGGTTTTGGAACTCAAACATTAAATTAAACAAACAACTCAAACTAATTTTATTTTCTTCCCTCAATACCTTCCAGTATATTTTAGTATCTGTGAAAACTGGCTCTTTCTTCATTTCTTTCAGGGTTTCAATAACCATGTCCCTCATTTCGTCTTTGTTCATGTTTGATTTCATCTCTTGGAATACTAATTCTAAAAAATGAAAAAAAGATTTCAATTTTCTAAAAAATTAATTAATTAATTAATTAAAAAATTGATTTAAAAACAATTCAATAAACTATTCTAATATATGTTCTCGTCCGAAACCTATAACAAAGACAATGTTGATAATCTCTTAAAATTGACGCCACATCAATTGAAAGAATTAATCCCTTGGAAAGAAGGGTCTAATAAAGAGGGTACTAAATTTATTAAGGATAAGGACAAGGAAGAAGAATGTAGGAAAATACTTGCTGGATTGAGAAGAATTAAAAAATCTAATTATCAGCAAGATATAAAATATTCTCCTTGTGGAACAAATAAAGACGGACGACTTTATGTGAGGGGAGGAATTAAAAGTCTTCAAAATTTGATGGGTTGTGTTCGCGATTATATCAAGCCACAGGAATTAATTGATTATGATATTCGCTCGGCTCATCCTCATATTCTCGCTTATATTATTGAAAAAGAATATCCCGATGTGATTATTACAAATCTCAAAGATTATCTGATTAACAGAGAACTTATCCACGAGAAACACAATATAGATAAATTAGACGTCATCAAGACAATTAACACAGATAGACCTAAACTAACTAATAAGTGGTTGAAAGTCCTTCAAGCAGAACTTTACCCCGTAAAGAAATTAATTTTCCAGGATACTAAATATAATTACCTTCATGATAAAGATAAACGAAAAAATCCTATGTCTTCTCTTCTTAATAAATTAATGTGTATTGAAGAAAGAAGAGCTCTTGAAAAAGTCAAGGAACATTTCCCTTATGACGTCTATATGTTTGACGGGTTTATGTCGCGGGAAAAATATGACGTTGAAGATTTAAATAATATCACGAAAGAATGGGGAATGAAATGGGCGATTAAACCACCAAAACCCCTTGAATACAAAGAACCCGAACAAGCTGAAATGCCCGATAATTTGAAGTCTTATGATAAAGTAAAAGAAGAATTTGAACTAACAAATTATGCTTTACGTAATCCAGTTGTCTTTGTGGAACAAAGACCCGATGGAGAACTTATCATGAGAAAAATTCAAGATTTCAGAATTATTTATACTTGTCTTTGGTTTTATCAAGAAACATTCAATCCGAAAACAAAAGAGATGGAATACAAGAAAACTAAATTTATTCCCGCTTGGTTAGAAGATGAGTTCAAACGACAATATAGTAAAGTTGATTTTATCCCTCCACCTAATTATTGTCCCGAAGATGTCTTTAATTTATTTACTGGATTTGCTTTTGAACGAGAAAATTGGGAAGAATATTATGAGCCAGAAAATTATGATATTATTATTAATCACGTCAAAAAATTAGTTGGCCCCGATTGTACCGAAGAAGGAACTGAATATTTCTTAAATTACCTCGCTCACACTCTTCAATATCCAGGAGTTAAACCAAGAGTATCATTGGTTATTCAATCAGAAGAAGGAGTTGGTAAAAATATGTTTGTTGATAATTTTATGAGAATTATTTGTGGAACTGATTATTATTTATCCAGTGAAAATAGCGATGATTTTATTGGTCAATTTGTAGGTAGGTTGGAACAGACTATTTGTGGAGTTTGGAATGAAACAGACGCGAATGATACTTTTAGAAATATGAAAGCAATTAAAGCCTTGATTACAGAAGATACACAAAGAATTAACAGAAAAGGAATTCAACCTTATTTTGTAAATTCATATTTGAGATTAATATTCTTCTCTAATAACGACACTCCCGTTAAAGTGAAAGCAGGAGATAGAAGATTTCAAGTCTTTACCTCATCAGCGCCTGAACCAGGCGATTATTATGAAAAATTATATTCAGCAATGACGAATAAAAATGTATTATATGGGTTTGTAAAAATGCTATTAGAAAGGGATGTTAAAAATATAGATTTCCGACGAACCCGTATTGAAACTGACTATTATAGGGTTCTTAAATCGGGAAATAATGGGTTAATTGATAGGTTTATTACAAGGTGTTTTTACAATAAAACAATTCTTGTTGCTGAAAAAGATATTCATGAAATAGAAATAAATGGTGAAAAACCAAATGTGATGAGTAAAAGTGGATTTCACGGTGAATATACTAAATGGTGTGAAGCAAATTCAGTCAAACCTCTCGGAAAAATTAAATTTTATTATTATTTCAACAAGAAGTATCAAGATTGTTTCAAACAGAAAAAAATTAGAGGAGTTGAATATTATAATTTCTATCCTAAAAAAATATTAGATAAACTGGTAAATATCCGTGAAATTGACGAACAAGAAGTTAATGAACTGATTATTGGTGTGGATGAAGAGGTTGAAACTAAAATTACTCCTTTGGATTGGATGGATTAAAAAGGGGGTAAAGTTGGGGGGAGGGGGGAAAGTTTGGAGGGGTTTTTAACTCATTCTAACAAAATTAACAAAAAAAAATAATAGTGACTATCAGTTTTTTTTCAACATTTTTATCTTGAACTTATTTTAACATCAACTTTCCCCCCTACTTTCCCCCCTCTTCTAAAAACACACATTTTCATTTTAAGAGGAAAATGGTTTGGTTATATCGTTGTGTCTAAAAAGTTTATGGTAAGGGGGGAAAGTTGGGGGTAAAGTTGAGGAGGGGGGAAAGTTAAACTCTGCCCCCTATTTCTTTTGTTGCTTAATTCTTTCAGATTTTCTTTTGGGTTTTTTCTTAAATCCATCAAACACTTTCTCGGGCTTTACATCAGGCTTCTCTTCCTTTAGTTTCATGGTTTCTACCTTCTTTGCGAACCTCACGAACTCTTGGCTTGGTTGTTCAATATCATCACCGTCATACGTTTCAATGCTAAACTCCATTATACATTTAGGCGATAAAATTTTTTTATCATCCTATTTTAAAGATGAGTATTGTAACTTTGAGAAGTTCAGAGAACCAAGGCGGATTAACTAATGACGCCTTAGCCGCCGTGAATTTTCAAAATTTTTTCAAAGACCCTATCTACTTTAACAAAGATGACCAAGTACAAGTCACAAGTGTAACAATAAATCAAGAGGTAAATGAAGTAATAGTTACTGAACTAAACAACACTTTAAATTATATGCTTTTACCTGCGATGGACACTCTTGGAGATACGCCTTTTTTTAATAGACACAAAGTGTTTTTAACTCCTGGAACATATACTCTTGATGCCTTGGCTGTTGAAGTAAAAACTCAACTAAATAATAGTGTAATCGCTCAAATTTACGAATTTGATTTTGAATTTGATAAAACGGCAACTCCTCCTGGATACAAGGCAACATATAAACAATTAGTAAAACCTGCTGCTAATAACACTGGACTACAAGGACAAAGATACGATGGAAGTGGAAAAGTAGGAGGTAAGGCAACTGCTCTAAATACTCCCCTTAATATTGCTGAATTCCCTTTAGTCCCTGTTACTGCTGGCGCGAACAATACCTATGCTGTGGATTTTAAAAATTTAAATGGTTCTCTTGAAACACCTACTAAAGCTCAACAGAGAGCTTTACTAACTCCAGTAAATCTTAATAAACAATTAATTAAACCTGATACTGCTGAAAATGGGGGAACAGATTTAACACAATCTAATAATTTTCAATATATATTTGAAAAAGGAATATATGCGAATGGAGGAACTCACGAAATAGATATTGGTGAAAATTTTGTTTTAGACAATATTAATCTCATGATTTCTTTTGATAATTCTTCTATTAAAGATTATGTAAAAATTAAAAATGACGCTGTTGGCCCTGGTGGAGCTCTGATTGATAATATATATGAAGTTACTGGCCCTGGCGCGAATGGCGCTGCTTTAACCTACGATTATGATTTACAAAATATTAATGATTATGCTGGAAAACCAACCGCTATGTCCCTTGGAACTCCCGCCGCTATTACTGGATTAAATAATAGTGGAAATAATACAATCTCCGCGCCAAATTTGGGCACTGGCTATCAAGGTGGTTCTTTATATACAGCGAGCGTCACACCAAGCGACCCTACAAAGACCTCTGCTATTATTCACGTTTTAGCTGTTAATGGAGTTGGTGCTATTGTTCAATTTCAAATAATTTACGGAGGCGATGGTTATGTGGTTGGTGATGTATTAGATGTAAGTGGAAATGGAACAGCAGGGACTGGTGCTAAATTGACGGTAGGAACGGGGGGCATTAGGCAAAACACAGCTGGTACTAATAATAATGCTGGAACAGCCCTAACCGTTGGAAGTACTTATAATGTTTTCTTTCCAAACGGAACAGTCGCCAATCCAACACCTGGCGGGCCTTCATTCCCTGCTGCGAGTTTCCAAGAATTAATAGATAATATGAATTCTATTAATTTATCAATAAAAATAGATAGTATAGACGCGACTACAAGGAGAGTAACTGCTATATCTTTTAATGATATTGGTTTAGCTTCTAATAACCCTGCTTTTACAAGACTTAAAAATGTATTAAGTCACACAACCAAAGATTTAATTGCTGTTGATAATAATGGTTCATTTACAGCCATTTCTACATCATTAGTTCAAATTACGGCAGAGAGGTCACAAGCAGAAGTTGATGGTTCTAAATTAAGGTTCGCTTCTCGTGTTGATGGTTTAAGTGGATTGGCTACTCCAGCCGCGACTGGTACTCCTGTGTATCCAGCAAATCCTTTACCTACCGCCCTTGGTGGAAATGGTGCTTTTGATTTTGGTATATTTAGTGCCTTTGAAAACTTCCCTATTCCTGGCGGGGCAGCTGGTGAAGAGAGGGCGGCAATAAACGGAACAAATATTCCCTCTCTAAAACAGATAGACGAAACGACTGGTGAGTATGTACCTAATGGAAGAGAGATTGTAAAATTATTAACAAGTAATTTCAGTGAAATCCCTTTAACCGCGGCCATCAGTCATGGGCGAACTAATTTTAAACTTGGATTTGTTCGTAATCAAAAAAGAGAAACGTATGAAGGTAGTATTGGTGGCCTACCTGGTAAAAAGTTTATACTTGAAGATGCGGATATATTATTTGAAACTTTCAATGGGTATTCAAAAGTAAGGCGAACAGCTTTCGGAAATTCACACGGCACAGAAAATCAATGGACTAACCTGAATGGTTTAGTAACTGTTGCTGAATATAATGCGACAGATACAATAAGTAGCGAACCTACAAGACGGCTTATTTTTACTCAAAATCTAAAAACTGGAGCAGGTTATGACCCGACACTCAATGATAGATTGGCTTTTACTTTAAATAATTTTAATAATCTGACTATCACTTATAGTCAGCCAACCAATGCTGGATTTGCCGATGTAGTATTTAATTTAGCTCCTACTACTCCAAAAAATTTCATAAAAGAAACGATATTTCCTCTTAATCCTGTTTTTGCTTTATCTCCTGGTCTTCCTCTTAATAGGGCTAATCCCGCTGGTGGCGCCGACCAATTCCTCGCTGGTGTAGATTATATAATTCAAGGTAGATATGATGTGAAAGAAGTTCCTGTACAAGATACAATAAGAACATCTGGCGGTGCGAGTGCTGGTAATGCTTACAGTAATTTACAACATCCAGCGGGGACTGGCGACGGACTGTCGGAGCCAACAGACAACTATACTTTTACGCCACAAGGAGGCACTGGTAATCCTGATTGCTTACAATTACCTATAACATATACCTTTGGTTTAGTAACAAATGCGAATATTGATTTAACAAATGCTAATCCTCAATCTAACGGGACAGTAGATAGAGATAAAGTTGGTTTCACTCAATTTACACCAAGTGGAAGTAGTAATGAAATATTAGGATTTGATGTAATAGAAAATGAAAATGACCCTGCGCGACTTGATGTTCAAAATAAAGTGACCGTGAGTGATTTTGCGATTGAAACTGGATTACCTCCAAGTATGGTTGTAGAATTACCTGATTTTAATATTCAAGGATATTCGGGCGCCTCACAAGATAAAATGAAAATAGTGGCGACTATTCCAACTGAAGAATGGGGAACAGCTCCTGGAACAACAGCGGGAACATTACATTATAAACCATTATTCCCTCTACCTATTGATGTTAATTTACCCGAAGATAGAGAGATGTATAGTCTTAATGTTCGCCTACGAAATCTTGATGGAACTTTAGCGAGAAATTTAACTAATCCAACAACGGTGACTTTTTACAAGAAGCCTCGCGAAGGCAAAGAATTAGAGAGAATACTTGATAATGCCCTTCAACGTAGAAGTGAAAATCAAGACCAAAAAATAGCCATGGGAACATCTGAATTCCCGAGGGTTTAATGAAACCTATAAATTAATTTTAGGAATTTATAATATCTATAATTAATATAATGGAAGATTTACCACAATTAGACATTCAAGAAGATATTGCGACCCTTATGGAAAGTGATGAGGATGAAGTGGCGGATGAACCACCCCTTCAAGACTTATCACAGCCCGTTCCAAAAAAAAAGGCATCAGAAATATTTGTACATAAACCGAGTAACAAAGAACCTGAACCCGAAGAGGAAAAAGAACCTGAACCTGTCCCTGAAATAAGTGAAAAGACGGGGAAACCAAAAAGGAAACTATCAAAAAAACAGAAAGAACATTTAGATAAAGTTAGAGCCAAGGCGATTGAAGCGTGTAAGCAGAAAAAAAGAGATAGATTAGAAGTTGAGGCGAGAGTAAAAGCAGAATTAAAAGAGAGAAAGAAAAAGGAACGAGTAAAAAAAGAGAAACCAAAAACTCCTCCGCCTGAAACTTCACCAGCTCCAGCTCCTCGCCATCCCGAAGAAGAATTTGGTAATTTTATGGCTCACATGGAGAGATTTGAAAAAATGCGACATGAATATAATTTAGCACAACAAAAATTAAAACCGAAACCTACAATTAATCCACCAAAACCACAACAGAAACCTCAACCTCCAACACCAGCTATAAATATAATTAGTCAGCCTACAAATCCCTATACAAGCGCTTTCAATTGGTAAAAAATATTTATATATATAAATGCCTATTGAAGTAAAAATAACTAAAAGTCCAAATCCAAAGAAAAAATTAAGGGCTCAATTTTATTTACATAAAGGAGTTCCGAAACCATTTAAGACAACACATTTTGGCGCGAGTGGATATACAGATTATACAAAATCAAAAGATAAAGAACAGAGAACGAGATATTTAGAAAGACATAAAAAAGAAAACTGGAATGATTATAAAAGTGCTGGTAGTCTTTCAAGACATATATTATGGGGAAACTCTACAAATTTACAAAACAATATCAAAAGTTTCGCGAGAAAGTTTAAATTAAAAATAAGAAGTTAATATATATGGATAGTGATTTAACTATTTTACCTGTAAAACCGATGACGGAAGAAAATAGAGCAAAGAGAGATATTCACCCTAATTTACCTGATATTAATAGAGGTTCATTATTATTACTTGTATCACCTATTAGAACTGGTAAATCTACAATTCTCTCTAATTTATTATTAAATCCAAACATGATGCGAGATGCTTTTGATATTGTTTATATTATTAGTAACACTATACATAATGACGATACATCAAGATTTTTAAAAGAACAATTCCCCGAAACAATTTGGAGTGAATATAGTGATGATATTATACAAAATATAATTAATTATCAAAAAACCTTTCCAAAGAAGAAGATGCCGAAAATAGCGATAATCATGGATGATTTCCTTGGAATAAAACAAAATAGTATGATTTATTTTTTAGCTTCAAGATTTAGACATTACAATATTGGATTATTGTGTATGGCTACACAATTATTGAGGGGTGTTCCTACGGTGATTAGACAAAATGCTACTCACGCCATTTTCGGAAGCCCAAATCCGAATACACAAGAAATGGAAAAAATCTGTGAAGAATTTGGAAGTTTATACGAAGGAAAGGATAATTTCCTAAACCTATATAATCGGGCATCACAGAAACGATATGATTTTCTTTATTGCGACCTTCATAATAACCCGACGAGAGCATTTAGAAACTTTGGAGAAATGATTTATCAAGGAAAAACGAATGAAGAAAGAAACGATGACGTAAAGATTGATAATTAATCTCTCACTATTATAATAATGGCTACATATCAGAAAACTATTATAATAGAAAGTAATAAACAATCGGCCGTAGCGGCAGCAAAAACATCAGATGATAGTTCCTTATATGATAAAGATGATACTATTGACGATGGAAATTATAGATGGGAAACATATATTCCCGATGGCCTCCCGTTAGAAATAGGGGATACTATTAATTTAGAGAGCAGTATGATAAACGCTGTTGGAGGTGGAGATAGTGTAATAGAATTAACTGGATTTACTGGTGAAACAATTAACTCATTAAAAATAAGAGATAATAAAATGAAATTAAGCATGTCTTTTTATGTGACCAACGCTCAACAATTTAATTTTAATTTACCAAAAGATAGACACCAATGTTGTTATAATGTAAAAAAATCAAGGTTTGGAAGTTATGCGAATACATACGGAGATAATTTTGGTGGAGCGCCTGTTGTAGCTCCTAATACAAGAAATAATAATGATGATTTTTATAGTTGGGAAAAATCTTATCCTTATCAGATGGTAGAGGGAGTTGGTACTCAATTAAAAGTAGTTGCTGGTGTCGCTATTCCTTATGAATATGAAACACAAGTATTAGATTTTACTTCAAATTTATTTAATAGATATTTACCTTCATTTGCGACGGGTTCTCGTAGAACTAATTTACCTGATGAAAGAAGATTTTATATTGGTAAAAGAAATTATAGTGGAGCTCATTATACTAATGAGGTGAATATTCCTGTTCCTGGCGTCGCTGGTAAAGTGTATAGTTATGTAGTAGGAAATACCCCTTGGGATTATTTGACGAAAGATATTGAGTTTGAAGTAGAAAGGGGATTTGTAACTCCTTCATCTTTGGCGGCAAAACTTACAGAACAATTACACGAACGAGTTGGAAACGCTGACGATTTTAAAGAAGAAGAAGTGGAGGCTCATTTATTTAGTGTAGGGAATTTAAGTAGAGAAGGAGCAGATGCTCAAGGAAACGGAAGCATTGGAGTTATTCAAACACAAGGAGTAAGTGATAAAGCAAATATTCTTTTACCAAATGCTCCTGGAAAACCTTGGTATAGAGCTGTTCAGTTTAGAAATAATCAAGGAGAAGAACCTGTTAGAAGTGCTGACCCTGATATATTTAATTGTAATAATGATAATTGGAAATCGGGGTTTTTACAATATGAAGAAAGTGGTGAAACATTTACAAGTATAGATTATTCACGTGTTGGATTAAATTATTGTAGAAATCAAGGGGACGCTACTTATTATAGTCACATAGCGACAGCAAGACCTGAATATATGAAGGCTATGTCTAATTTAAATATTAGAATGGCTCATAAACCAAAATCACAAGGAGGTAATCCTCCTGGTGTAAATTTTACACTATGGACTGGACACAGAACTTTTGGAGGAGCTGGCGGACAACCTCCCGTTGCGGATACAGAAACTACAAGACAACATTTCCCTCCTATTCAAAATGGAGATGACCCTGGTGGAACTCCTATATTTATTGCTGGTTCAACTGGCCCGAATGTTGTATTAATGGATGCTTTACCTTTTCAAACACAAGATAATATATTTTTATCTTGTAATAAAGCAGCTGATAGAATACCAGCTACTTCAATTGGTCAAATATCAAATCTATCTAAAAATGGTGTGAGAATATGGAGGCCAACAAAAGGAGATGCTATTACTACAAATATATTAGTCAATAGTGAAACAAAATCTATACTTGAAGATAGTTTTAGAGATTATTTTATTGTATATGGAAAAGACGCGAACACGGTTAATCCTGATAATTTAGGGTTTAGAAATGCGATGGGTATAGAATTAAATTTTGGTAGGCTTGACGACCAACAATCTAATTATATAGGTTCAAATGATTATGAAGAATTACAAAGTCAAGATTACGATAATTTTAAGGAAGTCTTTTTACCAAGTACATATTCAAGTATATTTTATCAAAGTATCGCCGCTGATGCTGGAAACCCTTATAATATAACTGGTTTTCAATATGAACATAAGGTGGATGCTCAATTGGCGGCCATTAACCCTACAACTCCTCCAACTGCCCCTGTTTATACAACGGCTGGATATAATCTCCCTGCTATTCAGAAACCCTCAATGCCTGGTTCTGTGTTTGGAACAGAGGGTCGCTGGTATGCCGAATATTATTTACCCGAAGATTATACAGCGGAAAAAGCATGGGCTGGAGAGATTGTATTAACAAATGTGGCTACATCAAGATTTCAAGCACAACCAAATAGTGCTTTACAACAACAATATACATTTGAACAATTCAAAGAACAAATATGGGGAAATATTCCAACAGATGCGAATGGAAAGAAGTTGGCCTTTTTACCTGTTTGTTTTAAAAGACAACAAGACGCGACTGTATGGATGGGAACAAATAGTTTCCAAGAGTTTTTCTTTGCTTGGATTTATAAAGCAAGAATTCCTCCAAATTATAAAGTTCAGCGTTTCCCTGTAAAGATAGAAACAGACGATGAATATAATACATATATTCCACAAGTGCTTCCCTATGTGGGCGAGTTTGTTGGGCTCTCTCCAAGTGAAATAACATGTGATTTAACACAGATAGTTACAACACAAAAAAGAAGACAGAGTAACGTGTATGTTCCAAAGATTGCTACGGCGGCTGGTTCAACTCTCCCTGCGAATGAAGTTCCTAACGCTGGCCCTGATAGTTATATTCCTTTTGTGTTTATAGGGGCAACAGACCCTTTAATAAAATTTGACGATGTACAAGGGCGATTTGCGATGAGCCAATTTCATACTCCATTAAAAGAAGGAAATGGTACATTTCAAATACCAAAAATACCTACTGCGTCAGAACCAAATAATATTCAAGCTGCGGCTAATTTTAAACGATGTATGATAAGTCAAAATATGTTGGATGGAAATGTTGTCCCTACGACTGCGTTTGTAAATAAATTTAATGGAATAGTCAGTAAGGCTAATTCATTAATAAATGCTGTAACTGGTATGGCGATTGATAGTATATCAATATTTATAGATGATACAATAAATCCTAATAAATTATTATTAGAAAGTGGAGGGAGAGAATTATACCAAAATACCTTATTTAATAAAATGGGGTTTTCATTAGAACAACTCATTCCTTTTTTCGGCACATCACAAGCACAATTTAACAGAGCAAATTATAATGAATATCTTGGATTTCAAGATGGAGTAGATGTATATAAAAAATATAATAATATGGTGAAACCTTTTACCACAAATGCGTTTGTGAGTTCTACTATGATGATGGGACTGGCGAGAATAATGGGCTTCACGGATATACCAGCTGGAACTCCTCCAAATCCTTTCAATCCAACTGATAAAATGTTCTCCCCTGTTCCTGCTTTTAATCTTGGAGCTATTCAACCTCAATTTGAAGCAAATATACAAGCAGAGAGTGATGAGTTAATTGCTGAAAATTTACCAAGGAAATTATCATATCCTTATCTCGTTGTGAGAACTAATTTAATTATTAATCCTGATTATATTGGAGGTCGGTTAGGTTATGAGAAATTACCAGCGATTGCTTATATTACAAGGAATTATTCAGAAGGAGATTATTTTTATAGTTTCACTACTAATTGGAATTACACGGTAGATTTACCTTATGTTGTTAGTAGTATAATAACAGATATAAGATTACCTGATGGAAGACCAGCGCCGATTGATGATAATTCATCTGTAATATATAAAATTAATAAATTAAGAACTCTTCCAAATATACCTGGAATAGTAAGTGATGAAGAAAAAAATATTAAGCAAGAAGATAAAGCGAAAGTAATGCCTCCATCAAATTAATTTTTTGAACCAATTAGCCATTGTGTATTTTTGAGTGTTTCACATTGGGGATTGAGGCAACAAATATCTTTCCTTGTTTTACCTGCTTCCTTATAAATACGGAGAATATTTAATCTTTGTTTTACTTCTAAACAGACTTCACAGTTTGGGCCAGTATCTCCACAGAAGGACATTGCGCGGTGGAGAGCATCCATTTCAATATCTATATCTGAAAGAAGAGAACCCTTGGGGGCAGCCCTCTTTGTTTTGCGATTATTGTTCCTTTTTGATTTTTTGTTCGGCATGGTACATCAAATATTAATTAATCAAAAATTCATTTCAATTTTATTTTTAATACTTTAAAATTGAAATTTTTTTTACAAGGAAATTCCCTGTAATAACTTTTTAAAAGTAATTGAATTTTTAAGTATTAAAATAAAAAATTGAAGCTGATTTTTGATAAAAATATATTGATGTAAAATGTTCATCAACACACACAGCAATCGTTTCATCAGTCAAGTTCGTTACACCAAGCTCGCTTGGGAAACGACCGATTATAAACTCAATAATGTCCCTGTCCGCCTCCCTGTCGGCGCTTACGACATCATCCACGCTGGAGGTAAAATCTTATTCCATTTGACTAAAAATACTCTTTGGCGACTTGAAGAGGAAGATGGCCACCCTTCAATGTCTTTCCACAAGTTGTTTCCTGATGTCGGCACCACCCTTAAAACGAGAAGGAATTGGCGCGGTGCTCCTGAAAATGAAGTTGAAGGAGCACAAGCGGTTCTTCAAGGTTTGAGGGAACGAGTGATGGGTACTATTCATCTTGCGATTGAACAAGAAGCAAAATATGTTGAAAAATATATTGTTAATAAGATGGCGTACAATAATGTTGAGGAAACCGATGAGCAAAAAGAAAAGAGGTTTGGTTATTTCTTGAAACACGTGAGGGAAGTTCAAACTCAAATGCGCTTCTTTATCTACATGTTGAATGATGATAAGGATAAATGTGATAGGTGGTTTAGTAAAATGAAGGATGGCGTTACTGAAAATTTGTTGCTTCTTCAAGAAAACCCTGAAAAATACTCGGTCACGGCTCTTAAAGAGAGTGGTGATGAGGAAAAGTTTGATATGGCGAAAGAACAATCATATATTGATATTGCGAATAAAATGAAGGGAATGTTTGAACATGGAAAATATATGAGAAGAATTCATTTCGCCCGCCCGAATGAAATTATCAATATATTTGTGGGTGGTTTTGATGAGGGTGAGAAGGCAATTATTGAGAACCCCTATACAAATACTCCTCACATCTTCTTCAGATTTGAAGGGGCAGCGGGGATGATTTTGGCTAATAACAAACAAACTGGAAAACCTTTAACGATGGAACAAGCTGACGAGAAATCGGACAGATTTATATTCACGGCGATTGGGTTGGAGATGATGGGTAAAATTCCTAAAAGTCAGCACATCAACTAAATAAACTCCCTGTAATATTTTCCTATAATATATTTTTTTCCCTGTAATTGTTTTTTCAATTTTCCCTGTACAAAAAATTAATTGAAGTTGATTTTTTGAAAAAAGTAATTGATATACCGCGAGCAATAACAAACAAGCAAACAAACAAACAAACAAACAAAATGCCCGCCGTATTCAGCAAGATGCTCCTGTGTGAAGAGAACTACCCTATCCCCTATCTCAATAGGAAACAAGCAGAGAGGTTGTTGAAAAGGGAAGTCTTGCGCCAAGGAAAAATGAACAAGTGCTCAGGCAAGAAACATAATAACGGAGGAAGTTGTTTTTGGAGGATTGGATGGGACTGGGTACTGAACATCCATACGGTGACCTTCTATAATCACAACGACGATGAGTATTATAAAAAAAACGTTGTGGTGAGTGGGGGAATGAATTATGCGGGATTTTAGGGGGTAGGGGGTAAAGTTGAAGTCCATTTAGGTTGAAGATAAAGTTGATGAAAAAAAACTGATGGTCACTAAATTATTTGGCGATAATTTTTTTATGAATGAATGATTTTCGGGGCTGAACTTTCCCCCCTAAAGTATTTAATTAGCGTGGAATTATGGATAATTTATGTCTAATATAGAGAAAT
>Ga0181420_1000335_pt1 | contig 19234 bp, 12 predicted proteins | sample 43SPOviralmetaG_FD_130145 | JGI IMG/M metagenome (GOLD analysis project Ga0181420, IMG submission 130145) | Marine viral communities from the oligotrophic San Pedro Time Series (SPOT) site, San Pedro Channel, CA, USA - 43 SPOT_SRF_2013-05-22 | ecosystem: Environmental > Aquatic > Marine > Strait... | reverse complement strand
TACTATAATAAACAACGATTTTGATATATGTTTGGGATCTAAAACAATTAACTCTTCTAAGAATATGAAGATTAACTGTCCTGAAAAGATACACATAAATACACCAAAAGCTAGAGTGAGTGGCGACGTATTAGCTGGAGATGATGGTGTTTCTCTTGTAACACATATGCATTCACAGCGAAATGGAAACGACACCGGTGGTGGAATCGATACTTCATCAGCTATCGGAGGAACAGCATAAGCAGAAACATAATAATATGGCAACGATAAATTATCCATTAACAAAGACAGTATTAAGTGCTGAAGGATCTGCAGAAGTTATTGCCTATGGTAGTAATGATTATACTGCTAAATGGAGTATCGATACTGATAGCAACTGGTCATTATGGGATACATTTCCGACTGTTGTACGATTCGGTAACTTTGTTTATTGCTGGCATAAGACTAATGGGAGCGGATCTAATACTCACACATACTATATTCTAATCGATGTTGTCGAAGATCCTAGTAGTAATAAAGAATTAGGAAGAAATATTGCCTATCCTGAATTATCAAATACTAAAACTGATAAGATCGAAAACATATCTACAGGTAAAGCAACTGTTGGTGATCTAACTGACGGCCCATATAATCCGTTATTAATAGGAGATAAAGTAGTTAAAGGTTTCTCCCCTGCGGCAGGTTTTCCTTCGGCAACAAACAACACTATTAAATATATTACTCCAGTGTTTACTAATGGTGCTATAACAACTGCACACATTGGTGGTTATAACGCAGCAGGAAGTGATATACACCGGATCCGAGGTTGGGGAGATATCTCAACTAGGAAGGGAACTAACGGTGATACAGCTTATGGTTTATTTGCACCATTCGCGACGCAAGCACAATTCGAAACAGTATACGGTAAAGAACATAATTGGCAATCGCCCGCTTCAAATTCACAGGTGTGGTTATTCGAAGCAGAAGCTGGATCTGCATCGAGTGTTTACGCGGCCGCATTAACGTATCCGTTTACTGTCGAAGCTATGGTGCCTAATACTTTATATAGAGATATACCCGGTGATACAACTGGTGACGGCATCGACAATACTCCAAGTTTCGAAACTGCATTAGCTGCCTTAGCTACAGTCGCTGCAGTTGTTCCCGCATTAGACCCAACAAAGTGTATAGGGTTTCCGGGTGATATAAAAATACCAGGCATAGCAACAGACGGTATAAGCGAAAGACTCAACGAGGCTAAAGCAGCAGTAGCTGCAGCAGCATCTTCAGCAGGCCTTTTGGATATCGAGAAAAAGCTTGAGGGCTTAAAGGCTCGTATAGAAGACAGCCTGCCAAAAGGGGCTCAGATACAAAATCTAGCTGCTGATATAGCGGGTGTCGACCCTGCTGATTTTAATGCAATAGACACTCTGAATGAAAAGTGGAAGGGTGCTGTTGATAACGTAGCTGGTTACTTTGATGATATCGGAGGTTTAGATATATGTTCGCTGGTTGGCCTTGAGGGAAAGACAGGGGACGACGGTAGTTTGGTAAAAAAACCCGAGCTTCCTAGTATACCTGAGAGGGATATTGAGGAACCTGGGCAGAGTTCTGTTGTTTCTACTCAGTCAAAGAACACTGTGCAAAACGAGGTGGGTGCCGCCACAGGCCTGACCCCTGCAAAATATGAGCAAGCATATCATGATTGGTTTGATTTGTGGACTGAGCTTAAAAATGATGATGCTTATATATGGGCGGATTATTTTAGGAGAGGGCCAGCACAATGGGAGAAATTGCAGGAAATAGTTAAGGGTCCTGATTACGTGACAGCGCGTTTATATCATAATTCGAAAGAGACTATTCCTCTGACAAAAGCTAGGATGGACGAAATGCGTGCAGAATTGATGCCGGTTGGTTTATTTGCGTTTCCATATATAAGAATGAAGGAAATGATCACCTTCTACCAAATATACTTGCAGGAAAACATACGTAATATGCGAGAAGGCAGTTTCTTCCCGACTCCTGACTACGAGATAAATGATTTCATAATCTGGGAGGATGATACGATCGCTCCAGTCGGCGCTATTTTTGAAGGTGACAACTCTTTGAATATATCGTTTATGGATCAAGCTAATTTCGATTTACTGTCAAAATTAAAAGGACAACTGGCCTCTGCTATAAAGAGATATTTCTTTAGCGAAGAAGGAATAAACATCCAACTTATATTTATGGCGCAGTGGTCGGCTTTCATCAATGATCCTAAAGAAAAACAAAAGATTATAGATGCTCTCAACGAAGGCAGCGAAGGCGACCCGGTCGACGATAGTATTGATGGCACGCCTACAGACGAATTCAAAAATGTGGTTCCTGGTAATGTATCATACACTTCAGGCTTTAGCGGAAAAATACGCAATAAACCAATTCAGCCAAAGCTAATGAAAATCTTAGAAGCTTCTGCTGCTGAGAAAAATTATAGTCTTGTGATATTCTCAGGTGGTCAAGATTATATAGGTCAAGGCACGAGAAGGGAAGGTTCAAAAAGACACGATGGTGGCTATGCCGCAGACATGCGTGTTTACAACGACAAAGGACGGAGAATCCACGCGGCCAGCCGAAGTTCTAAAGACATCGATGCTCTAAGAGATTTTGTACTAGTACTTTTAAAGAACGGTATTGGTTCTATAGGAGCCGATGACGATTACATGACTGGTAACCTTCATGTAGATATTGCACATTTAGGTCCGCACAAAATAACAAAAGCATGTTGGGGCGCAAAGAATAAAGATTATTCTAGAATACACGCTCCTCAATGGTTAACCTCAGCATTCGACAATCGAGTTTAAAATGAAAAATATATATCTAAAACCAGACGTTAACGGGTTTGTAAGTGAGAAGTTTCTTACTGTTGCAATATCTGATCAAGTCCGTAAGACAAAGCTCAACAGCTATATTCCAACCAATGCAAACAAACATAAGGTTTATAGTGGTAAACCAGAAGAGTATGCGTTATACTTTATTTCATTGATGAAAGAGTCTTCTCAGCTTAATGCTAACTTTAAGAAGCTTGTTAGATTCTATTCTTCAGCAGGCCGTTTGGAAGAGGTAGAACGCATAGGCCTGTTTAGCGTCAATCCAGTGACCTGTCCTGAAATTGATAGCCAGAAGCTTTTTCTACCTGAGGTTAATATTGCTGAAGGTATTCGTCTTTATGAAGAGTTAATATTAAGAGAAGGTAAGCTTCCTGACGTAAACGGGGTAATTTTTATATAAATAGATTTTATGGGATTAAGATCAGACTATAACGTTAACGAAAAGGTACCATCGATCGCCTCGGTTGGCAAGTCTGGTCTTTTTGCTGACATCCCTCTTGATTTTATCCCTCATCCTAATACAAAGGACATTCGTCCTATTACAGATATTCAAGCTATCCGGCAGGCCGTAAAGATTCTTGTCTTAAGTAACTTTTCTGATCGTCCATTTCATCCTGAACTTGGTGCTAACGTGACACGCTATCTCTTCGAGAATGCCGACCAGTTTACTGCTATGGGAATTAAGGATGAGGTATTAAGGATTATCAAAAGGCGTGAGCCTCGAGTCAGCAACCCGAAAGTAGAAGTCCAGCTGGATCAAGAATATAATCGACTTCTCGTAACAATAGTTTTCCAAATTAGAAATACAAATACTAACGCTGAGGTATCTTTCTACCTCGACCGAATCCGCTAAAGACCATGGCAATTAAACAACTCAATATTACAGAACTTGATTTCGACAAGATCAAGGATGAAATCAAATCATACTATCAAAGAACTGATGGTCCATTTAAGGACTTTGATTTTGATGGTTCCGGTCTTAATGTTATCCTTGACATTCTTGCGCATAACACACACTACAATGCTGTATTAGCACACCTTGCAGCGAACGAATCATTCATCTCTTCTGCACAGCTTAGAAAGAACGTTGTAGCTCGCGCAAAGACTCTTGGTTATACACCTAAAAGTACATCGGCATCTGCAGTTGAGCTCGTGATGAAGAATCTTAACGCAGCTATCACGTCTCTTCCTGCAGGTACAGCATTCACATCTTCTGATACATTGAATAACGAAACATATAACTTTGTTACGTTTGAAGATACTCCAGTATCAAATAATGAAAAATTTACAGTTTACCAAGGATCGATTAAAACAAAGGAATATATTTTCGATGACAAGGTTTCTAATTTTAAGTTCGAGATACCAGATACAAATGTAGATAGTACGAAGCTTATTGTAAGTGTGAGTGATTCTATTAGTAGCTCGCAAAAAAAAGTTTATACTCAGTTTTCTGAGCTCCCTGGTTTAAACGGTGAGTCGACAGTATATTTTATTAACGAAAATCCAAATGGTAAATACGAAATATCCTTTGGCGATGGAGTGATTGGTAAAAAACCTTTGCCTGGTTCTCTTATATCTATTAAATATTTAACTACAGACGCGTCCGCGGCAAATGGTTTATCTGTATTTACAACATCAGATTCTCTATTTGATAGTGTTAGCAAACCTACAATAGAATCGCAGGCTGCTTCTTCAGGAGGAGGCTCGAAAGAAAGTATTGAAAGCATTAGAGCTAACGCCCCTCTGCAATTTATATCTCAAAATAGAGCTGTCACTATTGATGATTATTCTGCTCTTGTTAAAGCAAACTCTACTGCAACTGCAGTATCAGTTTGGGGTGGAGAAGATAATGATCCTCCGGAATACGGCAAGGTTTTTATATCGGCAAAACCAGGTGATGCGGAAACTCTTACCTCGGATGAAAAACAACGCTTATTACCTATCCTAGATTCAAAAGGAATTCTAACGGTTAGACCTAAGTTTGTCGATCCTGATTTTACTTATCTTTATTTTAATGTATTTACTAATTACAATTCTTCATTGACGAATCTATCTTCTGGAGGAATATCTTCGCTTATAAAAACTGGCTTATTGAACTTTAGTGACCTTTTCTTAGAAAGTTTTGAAGGTGTATTTAGGTATTCACAATTTTTAAATTATATAACTGATTTGGATCCTTCTATTTTAAGTTCTTTTGCTAGAGTTTATTGTCTTAAGAAATTCAATGCGCTTACTAATAATAATAGCACGTATAAACTCAATTATAACTTTCAGTTGGAAAAACCAACTGATCCTACACAGTCATCTATTACATCAACAAGTTATGTTTATGATAATGTCACTTATTTTCTTAAAGATGAAGACTCAACCACAGCCAATGTTAGGAACATCTATAGATATTATCTTAATGCAGATGGTGTAGAAATAATAGATCAGAGAAACGTTGGAACTGTCAATTGCTCAACAGGCATTATTGAAATTTACGATTTTAATATAACAGCTAACACTGAAATTTCAATCTTCACTCGGCCGGCCTCAAATGATGTAGCTCCTAAGAGAAATCAAATCCTTGAAATTGATATTTTAAATACTACGATCGCATCTGATGTTGATACGGTTGCAACGCGAGGTACCGCGGGTGCCAACGAATATGTCACAACCCCACGCGAAAATTACTAATGCACACGTCTATAGCTAGTCATAAACCCCCTAATCACGAGAGAGAAAAGGTAAGAGAACTCGTACCGCAGTACCTTCGCGATTCTTCTGCAAACCTTATCTCCTTTATGGAGGAGTACTATGACTATTTGAATCGTGATGGTTTTGCTTCGTATGAATTAGGTCATATTATTGACGAAAATGATATTGATGTTACGAGTGAAAAATATCTTGACGCCATTCAAGGAGAGATAGCCAAGGTTGTTCCTAACTCGAGTGTTATTGACAGAAATACATTATATAAAAGAATAATACATTACTATCGTATAAAAGGAACACCAGAAAGTATTAATGCGTTTTTCCAATTAATGTTTAATTCAGTAGTTGATGTTTATTATCCAGGCGATAATTTGTTTAAGCTTTCGGCCGGAACATTCGACGACACTTCTAAAAATTATACTAAAAAAAGTGGGTTTGCTTCTGGGATTGACAAAATTCAAGATTCTAAATTTTGGCAAAGCTTTAGTTACCAAGTTAGATCAGACATACCCTTATCTAAGTGGGGCAATTCTTTTAGAAGGTTAGTTCACCCAGCAGGAATGAAATTCTTTTCTCTTATTACAATCAATGCTGTAACAGAAAGCCGATGGGATAAAATAGAAAGTTACGAAGGGACAGATACGAATCCTGAAGGTTGGTTAGAAAGTATAAGGCCTCCGCGGTTAAGAGGAACTTCTTCATACGCCGGTTCTCATACTCCTAGATACCAACCAGGTTGGCTAAGCTCAAGCATAGCAGAACTTATTACTGGTCTAGCTAATAACTACTATCAAACACCTTCAAATGCAAACACTTCGGATCTTAACAGGTCAGTTTTCTTTAATTGCGTATTTAATTTGCCAGCTTCAAATTGGTCAAACAGTATTAATGCAAAGCTTTATTTTGATCGAGGTTTCTGGGATGATCCAGCTACACTCAATAAACTAACTGTATTTGAAATGTCATTATCATCTTTGATCAACGAATACCAACAAGAATATATTCCTAATCGTTTAGATGCTGAAGAAGCACCTCAACCAACAGTTCAAATAGATATATCATAAATGCGTATAAGAACAATAAAACAGACGTATAAATATTATAAATAACAATTAAGAAAACAACTAATTATGGCAGCAATTATTACAGATGACTTTCGCCGAAATCAAGCGCGGCTTTTAGTCAATGACATTAAAGCATCAGGCGATCCGGAATTTGACTCTACGGCAAATAGTTCGAGCAACTCGAACGAATCAAATTGGCCTTACCGAGGAAATAACAGGTACGCTATTGGTTTAGGTAAAGCCGATAAGTGGCCAAATGATTCTTCTAACAATGCAGAAGATAATTCATCATTTATTGTTCCATCACCAGAAGGAACTTCTCAAGAGAATAATGATATCATTAGTAATTTGTTTACTCTGAAAGACATTCCATCTACTAATGTAAAACAGCTTGTTGCTAAAAACCCATGGACAACTGGAAGAAAATATAAAGTATATGATCAAACTGATGATGATATGTTTTACTCTACCGGAGATGTTTATCCATGTGTTGTATCATACTCTAACAAAATTTATATGTGTCTTTCTAACACAGCAGTCAACGGAGGTTTTGGTGGAACTGTTGCTGCCTCAACTACAATTCCAGCTCCTTCTACTTTTGGTGTCACTGCGACTCCAAATAGTGATGGATACGTTTGGACGGAAGTTGCAGGATTCAGTTCAAATGATCCTCTTGCTACGAGCCAATTCTCTCCAGTCGATTCACAAACACTTACTGCTGCGCAAATACAGAAAACTGGAGGTCTACTAACACATATCGGTCTTTCTGATGGAGGTGCAGGGTATAGTTCTGTTCCTACAGTTACACTAACTTTAGCAACAAGCACTCACGTCGCGATTAATAGCACGGCAATTAGCTTAGTGCCAACTATAGTTGGTGGTGTAATTACACGAATTGATATACGAGACGCTAGTACAAACCCAACTCACGCTGGTTCTTACGAGTATTGGAAAAACGAAGCATCTGGATTTTTAAACTCTTCTAACGCATCTCGTATCGCATATGCAACAGTTACTATTAGCGGTGGCAGCCCCTCGCGAGCGGCAAAGGCCTATGCATCCATTGCACCTATTACTGGATTTGCTAAAAATGCATTGGACATTCTTCCAGCTTGGTTTGTTGGAATGTATACTGACTTTGATGGCACCGAGACTGATGGCGATTCTCCGATTTTAAAATTTAGACAAGTTTCGCTTCTTAAGAATGTTGTTGGGGTTTTTGGTGCTGCTGGAGCTGGAGACACTGAGGGTACCTCTGCCGAATCGAAAGCTGTTCTCGACTGTTTGAATTCTATAACTTTATCTGGAGTTAATAGTAGTAACATGACTGCTTTAGTTGAAGGTACTGCCTTGCAAGCAGGTGCTTCTAAATTCTATTATGATTACTACGTACCCACGAGTAGTAGTACCGGTAAATTATTTTATCACCAAAACTCTAATAGCGAGATAAATCAAATTGTTCCTCCAGCGATTGGAACTACGGCAGTTACAACCATAGTTGGAGGTACAACTATAGCCGCTGACATTACGGCGCTTGATCTTGCTCAAGAATACGACGTGTTTATTCCAAATGGTGATAATCCCGACAAAAGAAACGGTGAAGTTATTTTCTTGGAAAATAGACAGCCCTTTGCACGAAGCACATCTCAAACTGAAGAGGTAAAACTCGTTATACAACTTTAATAAATAATATTTATGGCAATAACCACATACTCTGCGTCACCTTACTTTGATGACTTTAACCAGGATAAGAATTATTTAAGAATTCTTTTTAGGCCGGGCAGAAGTGTTCAAGTAAGGGAGCTTAATCAACTTCAATCGAATGTTCAAGACCAGATTGACAAATTTGGTCGTCACGTTTTTAAAGATGGCGATCGCGTACTAGACGGATATACTAATTATGATTCTTCTATTCAAAGTATTGGTGTCACGTGGGCAAACGCATCACTTACTCTTACTTCAGCTGAACTTATAGCACTAAAGGGGAAAGAGATAACCAATTCTGATGGGACTTGGAGAGCAAAAATTCTTAGTGCTGTTAAAGTAACTGATAATACGGATGGTTACCGCTTATATATAAAATCAATTGGTGGTGCAGGGGTAATTCAAAATGGGAATGACATAAAGCTAGCATCCGGCGAAGATAGTATCACTGTTGGCGGAACTACGTATACATCTAGTAGTTCCAAAATAGCTAATTATTTTACAGCTGTTGAGCCGGCCGGTTTCCACGGTGGTGTTTTTCAGGATGCCGGAGTATTCTTTGTTAAAGGTCACTTTGTTCATACGGATGTCACAGAAGCATTTTTTGCTAAAACAAGTTCAACCGCTAAGTTGACTGGCATAGCGTTATTTAGTATAGTAGAGACAGTAGTAGAAAGCTCAACCGACCCTTCACTCGCAGATAATGCTAATGGAGAACCTAACGCAAGTGCACCTGGTGCTGATCGTTATAAGATTTCTCTCAATTTAAGTTTTGTACCTTCTACTAGCACAACTGTTACAGCTGGCCAAGACCGTATTAAGCTTCTTGATATTAAAGAAGATAATGTCGTTCAGCCAGCGAGAACACAATACAGTGAGCTTGGTAAAGCGCTTGCTCAGCGTACCGAAGAAGAAAGCGGATCGTACGTTGTTAACCCATTTAAATACGAGGTTCGTGAATATCTAAATAACTCTGCCGGCAATCGCGGAAGATATACTGCTACAGAAATAGAAAACGGCGGTGATCCTCTTTTAGATCTTACCGGTAGCAGCGCTGCAGTTGAAGGTGCTAAAAGATATATTATTGGTGTTGAACCTGGTATTGCCTATGTACAAGGTTATCGTGTTGAACTAGAAAGTAAACAAGATGTTGTCGCAGATAAAGGTAGACAAAATAGTGATACATCCACAAAAACCAATTACAAATTTTCTGCGAATCTTGGACAGTATATTGAAGGTGCGCTTGTGGACCTTGGTGCTGATTTAGATTCTCCTACTATTAACGAATTCAAATTTCAACCAAATCTGACTTATGATATATACGGCACAGCCTCAACAATAATTGGAGAATGCAGAATTCATTCAATTGAAAATACTGGTGTTAAGACAGCAGTCAATGGAGGAGAAACACCAAATTCTAGTGCAGCAACAAAACGGCTTTATATCTATGATATAAATTTAGTCGCGGGGAAAACAATAAAGGACGGCGTAAGAATAACACTCGACCCTGGTGCAAGTTCGGTCAGTAATGCAACCCTATTTTCTAATAGTAGCGGATTTGAACTTAAAGAGATTGGTGACAATAGCTCACGCATGATTTACCCTTTAGGAAACTATGACGTAAAGGACATCAATAATAGTGGCGCGACATTTGTAGTCCAGAAACGGTATTCTAATACGGCAAGCACCCCGGTAGCAGGTGAAGTAAAAATTACCGCAACAGGTAGTGATTCATTTGTGAGCACAGATCCAGATGATTACGTCGTTTTACAAGGTGGTGCGGGTGCTGATTCAACCGGAGGTGAAACATACGTTAGCGATGTTTCAATAGTTGGGCAGGTTGCAACACTTAAATTGTTAAGAGCTAATAATACTACACCTGATATATCTTCAGCTTCAGGAAAGGCAATAACTGTGTTTGCTCCAACACAAACAGCACTAAGTTTAAAAACTAAAACTTCTGCTACGTCAACAAAATCTATTGCCGCCCTTAGAATAGACCCTGGCGATATTATTGAATTTGCTAAAGTAGATGCTTATGAAATAACAAGTTTTAAACATAACGGTGTGACGATTCCTGCCAGTGATTATGAATTAATAACCGGTCAGACAGATACACATTACGGATATTCTCAGGTTGTATATAGAGGTGATTCTAGTCTTTATAAGAATTCTTCATCGATTAACGAGATAACATTTAAATATTATAATCATACTGGTAGTGGTAATGTATTTGGTAGGAATTCATATTCAGGAGATCTAGAAGATGCGCCTACATATGAAGAATTAAGACTTGCTAATTGTTTAGACTTTAGACTTCCAATAACACACTCTACTGAAGGTTCAACTATTAAACCAAACTCTATCGTCAATGTTGGGTTTACACACTATGATAAAAGAAAAGATATTGTTGTTCTTAACCAACTAGGTGATATTAAATTTATTCAAGGGGTTTCTTCCGGATCTCCCGTTTATCCTCAAACACCAGAAGACTCAATACTTCTATATAGACTAGAAAAACCAGGGTATCTGTACACACTAAATGATTTAAAAATCGAGCGTATAGAGAACCGAAGGTACTCAATGAGAGATATTGGTTCTCTTGAAAGCCGGATTCAGAATCTTGAGTATTACACATCTTTATCCCAACTTGAATCAGAAGCAGCTAACACCCAAATAACCGATGATGCAGGACCAAGATTTAAAGGTGGTATTCTCACAGACTCATTTAGAGGTCATGGTGTAGGTGATGTTAGTAGCCCTGGTTATAAGGCCGCTATTGATCGAGAAAACTTTACTGCTCGTCCTACCTATCTTTCTGATAATGTTAGATGGAGTTTTATCAAAGGGACATCGGGTAGTGTACAAAGCACAGCCACAGCAAGTAGTGGTACCAGCTGGAACGGTGGGACGATTACTTCTACTAATATCTATTCCGGCAAAAGAAAAAATTCATTAACACTTGATTTTATTGAAAAAGTATTGGTTGATCAGCCATTTGCATCAGATCATATTAGCGTTAATCCTTATGACGTAGCAACTTGGAGCGGATCATTAGAACTTTCTCCATCATCTGATGAATGGAAAGATGTTAACTATGTTCCTGATATTATTAATAATATCGAAGGGGATAACAGCGCTTTAATTAACCAAATTGCTAATAACGCCAACATCCTTGGAACAGAGTGGAACGAGTGGGAAGCTCAGTGGAAATCTAAAAAGGTTCGACACGGCCGTTGGTTTATGGCTAAAACTAGTTCGATACAAGTTGCTGATACATTCACAGAAACAACGTGGACTTCTAGGAGGAGGGGAAATCAAAAGGAATTCCTTCGTCAGAACAGAGAGGGTATTCAAACATCTCTCGTAGAAAATACCGAAAGGGAAGTTGTAGGAGATGATCTTCTAAATATTACCTTTGTTCCGTTTATTCGTTCCCGTAAGGTTTACTTTAGAGGTAGAATGCTTAAGCCGAATACTACATTTAATCTATTCTTTGATGATGTTAACATTACATCTTATGCTAATGGGGATGCGACTTTTTCCCAATTTGGTGGTGATGTTGCAACCGCAGGAGGAACTGATGTTGCTCGCTATGAAGGTAATTTAGCTGCAGCTATTACCGACACAATCGCAGAAGACTCGGCCAATACTATTACAACAGACTCTGCAGGAGACGTTGATGGATGGTTTGTTATTCCTAATAATAATAGCTTACGATTCAGAACCGGATCTCGTCAAGTTCGCTTGACTGATAGATCTGATAATAACAGAACTCTTGAACTTTCATCTGCTGAGTCTACATATCACGCTAAAGGACTTTTAGAAACAAGGCAGAAGACTATACTTTCGACTCGCCAGCTAGTTCTAGAAAGAACACGTTTGAAAGAAAGCCGCAATCTTCTTATAGGAGAAAAGGTTGTTCGAAGAGATCCTATTGCTCAGACTTTCATGATAGGAAACGAGCCAACTGGTATTTTCCTTTCTTCAATTGATATTTTCTTCCAGAAAAAAGATCCTTATCTCCCCGTTGAGCTTAGCATCGTATCTGTTGAGAATGGTATTCCTACACAGAAAACAATTCCATTCTCAAAGGTTGTTAAACTTTCAGGCGATGTTAATGTTTCAGCGACTAATGCCAGTAATGAAACTAAGTTTATGTTTGATACACCAGTTTATTTACAACCTGGTGTTGAATATGCTATCGTTCTAATATCGAACAGCGCAAGATACCGAGTATGGCACGCTGAAGTTGGTGGAACCGATGTTGGAACAAATGCCGAGAAGATCAATAAGAATGTTAATCTTGGAGTGATGCTTAAGAGCCAAAATGCTTCAACATGGACACCAGATCAGAATAAAGATCTTAAGTTTACACTTAAGAGAGCAGACTTTAAAACAACAAGTAGCACAACAGCGGTATTCACCGGGCTATCGCCTCAGAGGAAACAAGTTACATATGTTAATGTTGGTTCTGGTGGTTCTGGTTATCTTAGTGGTTCTCCATCAGTAACATTTACTGGCGGTTCAGGATCTGGAGCAACAGCAAAAGCACATGTTGGAAAAGGTGGTGTCGTTGATCATATTGAAGTTATTACAAATGGATCTGGTTATACGTCCCCTCCCACAGTAGCAGTTGTTGATCAAGGGATTAGCATCCACGCGGATGCCTTTAATACAACTGATGGAGGTGTTGATTTTGGTAATAACAAAATTTATCTGCCGGTCGGTGTTCTTGAGGCAAAAAATGGCCAAGCATTTACATATAAGACAAACAGTGGATCAACAATCAACGGGTTAACGAATGGTACTACGTATTACGCAAAAACAATTGATTCAAATGGAAACGAAGTACCATATAGTAGGATAATTGAATTGTACTCAACTGCTTCACCACCAGTTAAACAAACTTACGGAAACCGCGGTGGAAAACAGCAAACTCTTAATACTGCAACAGCTGCAACAGCTACTGCGAGTGTTGACACTTGGAAAGCATCATCGTATCTTCCAATTATTCAAGATATGCTTCTTCCAGAATCTAATGTTAATTACACATTAACAGATAATGCAACTAGTGGTTCGGGTGGTACTTATAACGTATTTCCTGGAGAATTGATTTATACAGGTAAGCGTGTTACACACGATTCTACTAGTGCTTACAATGGTTCTAATGCAGACCAATTAAAACTTCAAGCTGTACTATCTACAACAGATTCTAGAATTTCGCCAGTCGTTGATTTAGATCGTATATCACTTGTTACGTTTGATAATATTGTTAATAATTCAAGTGAGTTTGAAGGAACCCGCGATGATGGACAATGTGCTGCAAGGTATATTACAAAGAGCATAAAGCTTGAATCTCCCGCGGATCAAATTAATATTTACGCGGACGCGATGCGGCCTGATGGATCGACTTCAATTGAAGTATATGCTAAGTTTAATACACTTAATTCAACCACACCATTTGACTCACTTGGTTGGACAAGGATTAATCTTAAGGATGGGTCTAAGATACCAGTAAGTACCAACTTTGAATTTGGCGAAGTCGAGTTTGAAGGTAGTGCGGCCGACCAGTTTAATCAAGTTGCTGTCAAGATTCTGTTTAAATCTTCAGATAAGACGTTTGTCCCAGAGATTAAAAACCTAAGAGTAATCGCAACGTTATAATGGAAAAATCATTTATAAGAAAATCTAAAGGTATATTAATTAATAATAATATTATAGCATATACTGCTAGGATGGAGGCTAAGAAAAGAAGTAGGAAACAAGAAAAACAAGAGGAAGAAATTAAATATCTTAAAGCACAACTTGAAGAACTAAAAGAAATAGTTAACGCAATTACAAACGTATAAATAGCATCATGGACTCTACAAATTTTGACACCTTTGATTCACCTGCAGGAGGTGTGGAACTTAGCGATACTCTTTCTAGTTGGAGAAAGAAGACTAATGGTATTATAACAAAAATTAGTTCAGAGGCTACTGAATTAGACACTTTACAAACCAAAGTTAATAATTTTCAAGATGGTAATAATACGGTCGCTCTTACTAAGGTACAACAAGTAGCAGCCAATAAACTTTTAGGTAATGTTGGATCGGGCAATGGCAACGTTGCAGAGGTTGAGATTGATGTTACTGCATCAGGTCTTCAGAATTCTGATGATACGATTCCTTCGTCTAAAGCCGTTAAAGATTATGTTGATAGCTTGTTTGATGAGTACTCTCTTAAGCAACCAACGAGTAATGCCACTGGGACTTTTAACCTTACTACTTCATTTACCGATATTGATTTGTCATCAGCGGTAGGTTCAAACAAAGCATTGGTTGTTCTTAGTATACAAGATGGCAGCCGCTCCGCGGAGGGCGCGTATTTTAGAACTAATGGAGAGAATTGGGCTGCTTATACAAACCAGTTTGACGGTGCTACCGCTTTAGTTGTAGGAAGTGGCGAAAAAGGTGGTCATATAGTTATAATGACTGACGCGGCCGGGAAAATTGAAGGACGAGCACATGATGGTAGTATCAATGGAGTTAAATATAAAGTCTTAGCATTCCAAAAACAAAGAGTATAATTGTATGTCAACATTTTCAAACCTATTCATAGATCAAGGGTCGAACTTTAATACAACGATCGATCTATCCGACACTCCAAATTTAGTACTTACTAATTACACTGCTGCGGGTAAGGTTGCTAAATCTTATGACGGTACTGCTAAAGCGACATTCTCTGCATCTGTTGATAGCAGTGCTAAAATGGTATCAATTTCATTAACTGCTGCACAAACTGCAGCCCTTAAACCCGGCCGGTATGTCTACGACATTATTATTGTATCTCCTAGTAATCCTAAGATAATAACTAGAATTTTAGAGGGTCAGATTGACGTCACACCAGGAGTCACGTTTGATTCTTCTGCTCCAGAAACATAATACAGTAATGTCCATTAAAGCTAAAGTAACCACACAAAACACTATAAACGCTCAGGTTAATCCCGATAAAAAGATTATACCTAAGCAAGTTTCAACTGGTGGAGGTGGAGCTGCTTTAACTGATGGTGATGGCATTAGTGATTTGAGTTATACTGGAACTACTCCAAGAAGCGTTTCAGTTGACGACACTGTTGTTCGTACAACAGGAAATCAAACAGTTGAAGGAACAAAAACATTTAGTAATACCGGATTAAATCAGCTTAGCGATGTTACTATAACAGGCGTTGGTGAAGATGATTTAATCAAATATGATGGTACCTCATCAAAGTTTGTGAACACCGACATTTTAGATGGTGGAAATTTTTAATTATATAAATAGAAAAAAGAAAACTTAGTAATAGAATAGATTTATGTCGAACTCAATTAGAATTAAAAGAAGAGCATCAGGTAACTCAGGTGCACCAAGCTCACTTAAAAATGGTGAATTAGCATTTAACGAAGTAGACAATACACTATACTATGGTAAAGGAACCACCGGGGGAACGGATAACGCAGCCACGGTAGAATCAATCGGTGGTGTTGGTGCTTATGTAAATCTAACAACTGCTCAAAGCGTTGCCGGGGTAAAAACGCTGACTAGCCTTTTAAAGCCTAATGCCGGTATTAACGTTAACAGCGGTAAATTTACTGTTGCATCATCTACTGGTAATACTGGTATTGCTGGAACTCTAAACGGTCATACGATTCCAAGCGGCAGTGCTGGTACTTTTGCTTTAACGACAGATACTCTTGCTACACATTCAGGGCACAGTTATATCGATATCAGCGGTCAAGATATTGTTGCGTCGGATGTTGCCCTTGGATCACACACTTCTGGAAACTACGTTCAAAGCCTTGCTGAATATTCCACTAATCCAGGTATTAGTCTAGCAGGAGATACACCTGCTGAAGGAAATACTATCACTATTTCGGTCGATAGTACAGTTATTAGAACTACTGGTAATCAAAATCTTGGCGGGGTAAAAACATTTACTTCTCGTATAAACGCGAACGCCGGCATTGCAGTTGATACTGATAAATTTACCATAGCAGACACTACCGGTAATACTGCTATTGGTGGAACACTTGCAGTAACTGGTGTTACAACACTTACTGGTGCTTTAAACGCAAATGGCGGTATTGCAGTTGATACTAACAAATTTACTGTAGCAGACGGTACAGGTAATACTGATATTGCTGGAACACTTGAAGTCGACGGTAACACCGTTCTTAACGGTGGATTAGATTTTGGCGGTACTGTTGCCTCGGCGGAGGCCGGCAATGGTGATATTGTAGTTATTGATGGTGGTGCGGTGAAAATTAAATCTAATGCAAATGTTTTAACTGCTATCGGTGGAGCTCCTGCAGCAGGTTCATCAAATATTACAACTCTCGGGACTATTACAACAGGTACGTGGGGAGCTACTGATATTGGCGTGGCACACGGCGGTACGGGAGCATCGACCGCAGGGGCTGCAAGAGGTAATCTTGGCCTTGGAACTGGAAATGATGTAACTTTCGCCAACGTTACCGCGAGTGGTTCCGGTGGCTTTAGTGGATCAGGAGCGAATCTTACTGGTCTGGCTTCGGCCGCTCTGCCTGTAGCGACAGCAACAGCGAAAGGTGCAATTGAGTTATTTAGTGGTACAGCCCAAAGTGTCGCTGCTAATACTGTCACTACTACAGCTGGACGCACATACGGAATACAACTCAACTCAGCTGGCCAAGCAGTTGTTAACGTCCCATGGGCACAAGCCACTCGCGATTCTCTTGGTATTGACACAGATGATAATGTCACCCTTGGAACTTTAGCAGTAGGTAATATCACAACTACTGGTTACCTGCGCGGCCCGGGAAATTTTACGATTGATCCTGCGGCACATGGTGATGCGACTGGAACTCTTACAGTTGAAGGTAATCTTGTTGTTAACGGCAGTACTACGACAGTAAGCTCTACAACTATTGAAATAGCTGATAAAGATCTTCAACTGGCTAAAAACACCGGGCTCGCGCAGCTAACTGGAGCTGGTCTTCTTCTAGGTCAAGGGAGCGGCGGTGCTGAAGTTTCGTTTATCTTTGAATATAACTCTGGCTCAAACCAACAAATGGTTCTTAGTACTGGTTTAAAGGCTAATGGCGGTCTTAAAAATACAGTTCTTACAAGCTGTACTATAGACGGTGGAACATTTTAAAAATTGCAATACATAACTTGTATAAATAGATATCGTAGGGGTTAATATCCTTACGATATTTTATTATATAGACTCTATAGTCTATTTCTACCGATTCTATAATCATGTCAAACACTATTACCCTTAAAAAGTCGGGCGTATCAGGGAATGCACCGGGTTCAAGTGATCTTTCATTAGGTGAAATCGCTCTTAACTATGCAGATGGTCACTTATATTATAAAAGTGGAGCGTCTGCAGTACCAGCCATAATTAACGCAAAAGACGCAGATACTACTGACGGGTTCCATTTAAACCAAGATGTTCGCAGCACAGCATCTCCAACGTTTAATGGAGTGACAGCGAGTAATTTATATCTCGGAAGTTCTTCAGTCAGAATTTCTCCTGGCGGAAACGGTGAAATAGGATTAAATTATAATACTAGCGCAACTGGTAGTTTAGTTTGGTATGGTGGAGGAACTTCCTCTAAGTTTTCTGTGACAAACGCAGGTAATGCAACCTTTGCAGGTACAATAAGTTCTGGAGCTATAACAACTGGAAGCTCTGGAACTTCGAGATTCACAGATACAAGTGCTTATCCTTTACAATTAAACAGAGGGTTAGCGGTTGATTCAGTAGGAGCAGCAGGAGTCATATTAGGGTTAGGATCTTACTCAACAGGTACTACTTATGTGGATGCAGTTAGAGTGGTAGGGGTTTTAGAAGCCAACGGGACTGATGGAGACCTACAGTTGCAGGTATTGAATTCAGGAAGTTATGTGTCTGCTTTAACGTTAAATAATGATAATAACGCAACCTTTGCAGGTAATGTAAGTATTGCCGAAAAATTAATACATACTGGAGATACAAATACTTATATACAATTTCCTAGCAGCAATGATAAAATTGTTTTTGCAACAAATGGAAGTGATGTTTTAACATTAAACGCTGCAAACACTGCAACCTTTGCGGGTTTGATAGAAGCTCCAGCGGCTGTATTATCTACAACTTCAACATCAGATTATGTATTAAGATTACTAGATACTGGTGTTGTAGGTTATGATTGGTCGTTCCCAGATACAGGAACACTTAAATTAGGTGTAAACACTACATCTACAAAAACACTTAAGTTAATAAATGCAGGTAGCGGTAGTTTCAATTTAGAAGCAGATAACGTAACTGCTACTGCCTTTTATGGTGATGGAAGCAACCTAACAGGTTTATCCTCATCAACTGACAATACTAAACTACCACTGGCAGGTGGTGATTTAAGTGGAGCTTTAAGTATTTCAGCTTCCTCTGGTAATACACTTACTTTGAAGAAAGGCACGGGGACTCCTTCTCTAGCTTTTGCAGGGACTTCAAATGAAGCATCTGCATTAATAGAAGGTATTGCAGGTGGTGGTCTAAAATTATATACATCAAACGGAGGTACATTGAGTAGCCCATCTTGGTCTTCGAAAATGACTGTATTAGCAGGTGGCAACGTTGGTATCGGGATAGCTGATCCAGATCAAAAGCTAGATGTTAATGGTAATATAAGAATACCAAATACGGGCAAAATAGTTTTTGGATCAGCGGGATCAACACCTGGTGATTATCTAGAACTCAATGATGTAAATGCATCTGGCTCTTTATTAAAGTTAGTCCAAGACGCTAGTACTAAATTCGTAGTTCAGGGAGTTACTGGCAACGTTGGTATAGGTACAACGAGTCCTTCGGTTGGTTTACAACTAGGAAATTCCACATCAGGAGAAACAAAAACCGCCATATTTAATAGTGAAGGT
>Ga0181420_1000334_pt1 | contig 19240 bp, 29 predicted proteins | sample 43SPOviralmetaG_FD_130145 | JGI IMG/M metagenome (GOLD analysis project Ga0181420, IMG submission 130145) | Marine viral communities from the oligotrophic San Pedro Time Series (SPOT) site, San Pedro Channel, CA, USA - 43 SPOT_SRF_2013-05-22 | ecosystem: Environmental > Aquatic > Marine > Strait... | reverse complement strand
ATCCCATATGCTTTTAAAAATATTTTTGTCTTCTTGTGCCAGTAGTAATAGATAAACCTCGTTCTTGGATTAGTAGTTGTTTGTGTTACGCCACGTTCATATTGTGGTAGTTGGCTGTATCGTTTTGTAAAAGGATCGTCTGTTAAAAAGTCCTCAAATGTTGTAGGTGCTCGACCTGCGGTCAAAGCCTCTCCTACTTTCCCTAAGTAATCTCCATATACATCTCCATATGCACGTTGTACATATCTGCTTTTTCTTGGGCTTTTAGCACCAAATCTTTGTGCAGCTTCAGAACCAAGATATGCAGCTTGTGGCATTTGAGACAAAGCCATTCTGCCTATAGCTGGAGATAATGATCCCCACTGGTCTCCTGATAAATAATTTGCAAATGAACCGTTAGCCATAGTTATCTCCTTTAAAGCTCCCACCATTTTTTCTTTGTCTTTGTTGTTTTAGCACCATTAGTTTTTACTGGTGCTGTAAATCCAGCAAAAGGAGTAGTTGTTGCTGCAGCCCTAGCTGCGTTACGAACTGCATTCCCAGTACCTAATTGTCCTCCCCCAAACATTTCTAAAAGTTGTTGTTCAGTGGCCATTCTTTCACCAATACTTTGAGGCAAAGGGGCATTAGAATAACGAGTGGCAGGTTGTACACCTACCGATAAACCACGAGGCATCATTTGCCCTTCATCCCAAGTATCGTCATCGTATTGCATTTGCTTTGCGGAACTCCAGTCAGCATAGTTGTTAGCTATGGTAGGTATATTGGCCAAGTTTGTATTATATTGTGCTATTTCAGCAGCTATTTGTTCAGCAGGTTTAGTTGCAGGAGCCACTATTGGATTAGCTGCTGCTGCAGCTGCTGCTGCCTGTGCAGCTTGTTGCTGTGCAGCCTGTTGTGCAGCTGCTGCGGCTGCTTGCTGTGCAGCCTGTTGTGCAGCTGCTGCGGCTGCTTGTTGGGCTGCCTGTTGTGCAGCTTGCTGAGCTGCAGCTTGTTGAGCTGCATTGGTAGTTGCTGTAGTTTCAGCACTAGTAGCCGGAGCTGTAGTTGTTGTTGCAGGTGCTACAGTTGCAGTAGTTTGTGCAGGTGTAGTACTAGCTTGTTGTGTTGTTGTTTGTGCAGCTGCTCTAGCAGCTTCATTAGCTTTTTCCATTTGTTTTAATATTTCATTTCCTGTTGAATCATCAGTCATTAGTCCTGATGCAGCTCCTGCCGCACTACCCAAAGGTACGTTTGGCATTTGTGGAGTAGGTGCTACAGGTGCCATAGGTGCTGTCGGTGCAACCTGACCAGTCATATTATTAACAACTGGCGGAGCCATTGTTCCAGCTCCTGTTTGTTGTAAGTAATAATTTAAGAAGTTTCCTGCATCTCCCCCTAAAGGATTTTGTGATTGATAAACGGTTTGTAAATCCGCAATACCACTTCGTATTGCATCTCCAAAAACTCCGCCATAAAAACCACCACCACCTCTTTGTGTTGCTAAAGTTTGGGCTAATGCTTGTCTGTTTAAAGCATTAGAATAATAACCTTGTAATGCTAAACGCCTGTTTAATTCTTGCCTTTCTATTCCTTGGCCAATAGATGCTGCACCTAATTCTTCTGGCGACATTCCTCCATACATAGCAGCTTCTTGAGCTAAACTTTGTAAATCTTGTGGAGTTAATCTTTGGCTTTGCAATACTTCTTCAAAACTTCTTGGGTCTCCGGCTCCTCCATATCGTGTGTCCATACCCCCTGCTGTTAAATAATATTGTTGCAATAAAGGGTCTCTACTACTGTATAAAGCCCCACGCAAAGGACTTCCGGGAGCTGTTGTTCTTGTAAGATATTGTTGAAATTGTTGTTCTGGAGTAAAGTATGTTAATAATGATGGGTCAAAATTAGGTGAGTAATCACCAAAGGCTCCCATAGAAGCTCCAGTGCCAGCAGTAGTTCCTGTTCCCATTTGTCCTGTTCCCATTTGTCCAGTACCTGTACCTGTTTGTCCAGTTATTTGTCCAGTTTGCCCAGCTGTTTGTCCAGTGGCATCAGCTATTGTTTGTTGTCTAGGTTCTCCTGTTACTGGGTCTATAACAATATTTATGCCAGCAGCTTCACTTCCTGCTAAATTCACATTGTCTCTACTAAAAGTATCACCATACCCCCAGTTTTCTATAAATTCGTCTGAGGCTTGAGCTGCTCTTGCAATGTCTCCAGCTGCTCCTAATTGCCCTGCTCCAAGTGATTCTAAAAGCTGTTGTTCAGTTAAAGGAAGTGCTGCTTCTCCTGCAGCTCCGCCCAAAGAACCAATTCCTGTTGCACGACCTTGAAGTTGTCGCATCATAGGAGGTAATGGGTCGTAGTCATCTCTTAATTCTTGTGTCCAGCTTGGAACTCCTGTCCCATCTATACCTCTTCCAGTCCTAGAACCAATTCCAGCTGCTCTTTCTCTAGCCCTAACCATTTCAGCTACTTCACTTTGGTCTTCACCCAGCCTAGATAATCTGTTTTCAGCAAAAACTCGATTATGTGTGTTTTTTAATGCTTGTCTTTGTGTTTCGGTTAACCGTTCTCCTCCAATTTCAGCTGGGGGCTCATATCCGGGTTGTCCGGGTTGCGGAGCATTTTCCGCATTTAATATATTAACTAATCTACTTGGTATAATACCTTGTTCAGCCCTAGTGCCTCCAAGCCCAAGATCACCAAAACTTCCACCTCGAAATTGTTGTTGCATTGGATTCATTCCTTGAGTAGTTGCAGGGTCTCCTAATGTTGGGTCATCGCCAAACCAAATATATTCCCCTCTTCTTCCTCTTCTTTCTTCTCGTTCTGCTAATTCTTGTTGATCCCTATAACGCTGATCTGCGTCTGTTATTCTTTCATATTGGTCAAGAAAAACATCATCTCCTGTGTCCAATTCTCCACTTACAAGTTGCCCAGTAGATGTTCCAAGATTACTTCTTTCTAATCCAGTAAACGAACTATCAGCAACCTCAAAGGCAGATTGCAAAACACCTTCGGAATCTCCTGTTACACCATCTATCCAGCCTCTTGTGCCTTCTAAACTTAATTGTCCTGAACTGTATGAATCAGGATTACTAATAAATTGTTGAACAGCTTGCTGTCCTTCTGTAGCATACAGTTCTTCTAACATTTCAGAAGTGTTAATGTTTTGTAAATCTCGTTCTAATTCTGAAATATTTGCAGATGTCTCTGGCAAAATTCCACTAGGCGTGTTAATTTGTATTCTTGCTGCTTCGACATAATTATTAAGTAATGATTGTTTTTTATATTTGTCTGCTGATTCATCTGCAATAGTTCCAATAAAATCTGCAAATGCAACATCATCTATTCCTATGTCTGGAGCAAGAGATATGTTTCTAAAAAGATCGGTTTCAACTGGCAATCCGGGTACATCAAATGAATCAGAAGGAACTGTTTTATACCCAATGGCTTGCCCTGCGTTTTGCAAAACATTAATAGCTGTTTGCAAATTATCCATATCTAATCCAGCACCTTTAGCTCTTTCCACAACAGTGCTATATGCTTTTCCAAATACAGGGTTATCGTACAAAGCGTCAGCATCGCCGAGTAATTCTAATTCATCATTTAAGCTAATGCCGCTACTTATGCCAATATATTCTTCAGCTATTCCTTCAATTTCATCTACAGTAAGTCCGGGGCCATATGGTGTTAACATTCCTTCTGTAGCAGCCAATGCTTCAGGATTCATAGACCCTGCCATTTGTATTTGAAAAGCTGCTGTTTCTATAGGATTTTCAAATTCACCTAAATCCATTACATCATAGAAAGAACGAGGGACTAATGTGCCATCTTCTGCCATAAGCATATCATCGTATTCTCCAAAATTATACTGAGATATTGGATTAGTAACATCTGAAAAAGCAGCCGGTATAGAATTTATGTTATTTGAGTTTAATAAATTTCTATCTTGGTATCTATTAACCATTTAAACGCCCCCTTGTGCACCGGGTCTCGGTGTTCCGGGCGGAACATTTGGCCCTGCTTGTGGTGTAGGTGCGGGAGGTGGAACGCCCATCATTGCATTAGGCATGACTCGTGGGTCAGTAGTCGGAGGGCCACTAGCTCCTTCTGGAGGTAGTGGTTCTTGTGGTGCAGCCATTTGTTGCTCTTGCATCATTTGTTGCTGAGCGGCTTGTTGTTGCATCATTTGAGCAGCCTGCCTTTTTTGCATTAATACGTTCGATAATTCTCCCACATAAAAATTAACTAAGTCTTCTCTGCCTTGTCGCTCTGCTGCACGGAGCAATGTCCATAGTGCGGCCTCTGGCAACATTCTTTCAGCCATCTGTTCCTTGATGGAGTCATCCATCTGATCTGCATCCTGTATGGCTAAGATTCTATCTCTAATTGCTCGATCTGACAAGAGCGGCGTTGGGCCTTCCCTTGCGATCTGTGCCATTGAGTACCTAGTCATGTCATCTTGTGGGAGTTGTCCGACAAGATTTACGACTGGTGAACCAGTGCCTTTAAGCATTTCTGGTTCTATAGTTTCTGTAAAATACATTCTGTTTCTATCCATGCCTGAAAGTTCTAATGATTGGAACGATCCTGCTGCATACTGGTCGGATATTAAATTAAATATCATTTCGTATGCTTTTTCTACACCTCTCAGGTATTTGCTGACTACGGTTTCGACACCTTGTCGTAAGGTATTAATAGCAAATCCTGATAGCTGAAATTGTACATCTCCATATACAGAATAAGGTATACCACCACGTTGCATTTCTCCAGTAACTAAAGACATAAAGGCTCCAGTTTCCTTTGCAATTTCTAGCAATCCTAGTGGTTCAACATTTTCATTTTGAGATAATGCAATTTCTGAACCTTCCAAGTACGGGTCTTCATCAAGGGTTTTAGAACCATCACGAGACCTAACGATTAATCCTTGCCGTCTTGATCTGGCTGTTAGTTCTAACATTGTTGACATCATAAGATTATGTTTGTCATACAATTCTCTTGTAGCGGTAAAAAGGCCTTCCCCTACATCGGCTATAGTATCATCCATATTGGTGTGAGTCATGGCTACGATGTAAGGGTTAGAACCTATCGGGCCTAAAAATACTGGAACCTGATTGGCTCCATGTTTTGTTTGTTTCTTTACTACTCTGATGTTTGCATTTTCTGCGTCTCCAGAGTGGATAATAATAGTGTTCATTTCTTTGTCGTAGAAATCATAAACATCAATACCTTCAGCACTATAGTTTCCAGCAAAGTCTATCTCTATACCATACTGTGCGAGTATCTGATCTCTGGTCTTTGGTACTTTATGGCAAGCCCATTCAAGTCCATCAGCTCCAACACTCCAGTATGTGTGCATTGGATCAAATGGTGTTATATCTACATAGGTACTTCCGTCTTTATGTTTTGCTAACAATGCTCTCCCAGCATACCAACCACGCAGTGAAGCGTACCATCCGAGCTGATCTCGGATAGATGGCATCATCATTCGGCATAACCGTTCATCGGCTGCCTTTAAAACACCAATCATAAATCGTTCTTTTATATCATTCTTTTCACGTAATTCTGGATCAGCTTGGTCGTGTGGTATTCTAACAGTCATTTCTGCACCAACTATCCAACCAATAACTTTTTGTGCATAAGTGTGTGGTTCATTAGATGTATATGACTGGTATCCTTCACCAGCATCATATGGGTCTAATCTGTATAAAGAATGGTCATCTTGCATTCTTTGCCTTAGTGGTTCTGTTGCTGTATAGTGAGCATCCACTAATTTCACTATATCTTCTGGTTTTCTTCGTACCATTTAAACCCACCTTTTTACACGAATTGTGCTTTGATTCTGAACAATTCCGTATCCAAATTTATCAACAAGTCCATAAATTAAAGCCTTAACGCTATGATTATATTTATCTTCTGGCACTTCGCCAACTATATTTCCTTCTCTGTCGGTCTTCCACCTGTATGCTTTTGATTGTCCATCAAACGGATTGGGTGTTGCCCCGAACTCTGACAATATTCCTTGACATTTAGGGTTAATTATTATCCTTGGTTCGTGAGTAGCAGGGTCAATCTTAAGCCAAGACTTCAATCGTTCAGAGCCTTCGTTGATTTTTATCTTCTGACTAGCCATAAACAATCCCGCTTTGTCTAACCACAGCTCGGCAGGTGCTGCCATAGCCTGATGTTGATTACCTGCAATGTCAATCACGCCAAATTGTACATCATTCCACCACGGTTTTGCGGTAGTAATATCAATGATTTCGTCAGTAATTAACGCTTGTTCGTAGATTTCGTCAATAATTCGTACCTGTTCTCCGTTAAACTGCACTGCAATTAATGCGTATGCTCCTGCATAACCGGGATCGAGCCAGATATGTACCGGTTCGCCTTTCTCATATTCTACATCCCCGACATGAATATCAGGTCTGAACTCTGGAAATACCAATCCTCTTGGAGGACTTGGCTTACCAGCGATACGTTCCATAAAGAAATCATCACTGGATAGTGATTCTAGTCGTTTTATTTCTGGGTCGTCTCTACCTTCTGGGTATAAATTAATATTAGTCCAGCTGGGTAGGGAGTATGCCCTTGCTTCTTTATCTGCACCGCTAGCCCAAGCAGTAAACATTTGTGGATACCAACCAAGGGAGCCTTCAAATGTACCTGAAAGGAATAACCATCCTTTCTTCGGTGCACATCTTCCCATCAATCTGTGGAAAGTATCTAAGTCTAGCTGTGATGCTTCGCACCCTAAAATACCATTCGGTGCTTTCATAGCAAGGGTTCTATGGTCTTTGGCAGACTTGGTTTCTATCCTCGTACCATCTTTCATTAAAATATATCCCGGATCAACTCTCTTAGAACATTCGGCTAATAATCCGAGTTCCGTAAAGTTATCCCTTAGATATTCGAATTCCGCTCTTGTACGTTCATAATCTGCTGCTACTAGCCAATAAAGGGCTGCCCCGTATCTATCTTCATCATGTAAGAAATACTGGTAGAGCAGGTACTTACTAGCGATCATGCTTTTACCTGCCTGCTCACCACCAGCGACTAAGTTAAATCTATAAGGTGAATCAATAATAACCTGCTGTTCCCTCGTTGGTTTGAAACCAATGTGGTTGAAAACTATATCCCTAATGTTAGGTTGTTTTGTTTCTGTGGTCATCACTGCTTCTTGTTTAATATATCATCAAGAGTGTCTTCCATCTTCGCTGGCAAAGGATTCTCTGCATTGTTCTTTACATCAGCCCTTGCAGCCTTACGCCACTCGGTAATTAATTCCTTCGCTGTGTCCTCACCAACAACTGTCGTTGGCCTAAATATATGACTCATGTACGCATTAAGTAAAGAGATCAATAAAATATCTCCACCCTTACCCTTATCAGGATTGCGTATCCTGTCAATCGCAACCTCCAACATACTCTCCCCGAAAGTTATCTTCGCCTTTTCCAGATTATCCTTAAACTCAGGATCATCCTTCAACCATCTGTTGTACGTACGCTGCGATATGCCGGCCTGCTTCAACGCCTTCATGTTTCCACCAAACTCCTCAACAGCAGAAATCAACAAGACCTGATTGCGTCTCTTCTTTTCTTCCTGCGTAATCCCCTTACGTGCCTCTTCTTGAGGGTCGATAGCCATAAACAAGAAAGCCTTTCTTTCTTTTATTTAATTTTCTTTCTTTATAATTATATTATTATAATATATATATATTAATATAATTACAAATTACAAATACCTTAAGGTAAATTTGTAATTTGTAATTAATATATATTAATTATAGTAATTACGTCTGTAATTACAAACTTTTACAACGTAATTACGTTTGTAATTTACCTCAATCGTTCTTCATTTTATACGCTGGATTTCTTAAATGTCAACAAAAATGACAAATTACAAGCAAATTACATTGTAATTACATTGTAATTAGGCCTGTAATTGTAATAATTTAACGCTTTTTATGCAAAATTACGCTGCTTGTCAAGTTGTCAACGAACCTCTTTAGGCGAAACTAAATGTACGGTGGTATCTTCTACCCCTATAGTTATTCTTTAAGCCCTGCTCCCCCTCTTGTTACTGCTGCTGATGGATGACGATTGGAAGGATTGTTTTTTTTAAATTCGGTATGTGGTACCTGTTTAAACGTTTAGATAATCCCGACTGTGAACAGTTAGGGATTGATGATTGATAGAACAAGGTAGTCGTTTAAACGTTTATATATGCCATTGTTTAAACGTTGGGCGTTTAAACGTTTAGTGCCTATGTGTTTTTATTTATAGTCGGACACTATGTCACATCTTCAAACCGGCTCATTAATACCGGCCAATTTTATTACTCATTAGCTCAGTGTTTAAACAGTTACCTTATAATTGTACATGGGTTAATTGTTTAAACGTCTAGCAATATTGTAACATGATTGTAACATATAAATGAGAATCGTTCTCAATTATCTATTGACACTTATCATGGTAACATATACTATTGGGTTAGGGCATCTATAGCCCAAATATAAAGGGAGGTTTTAAAATGGTTACAGCAATTAAGACTAGGGAGCAATGGTTGATAGATATTAAGAATGATGTTGAAGTATCAGTATTTGGCAAGCATGGTTACAAACTACCAAAGAAGATCAACTTAACAGTGTCCGAACCAAAGGGCAAGAAGTCCAGCGCTAAAGGTGGCAAGGTTATTGGACAATGTCTATCTACTGACTTGAGCACCGGTGGATTCAACGAGATATATATCACTCCAGATAATGATGGACAAACTGTTGAGAACTCAGTTAAAGTAATCGGCATTGTAATCCATGAACTTATTCATGCTTATGATAATTGTAAGTCTGGACATAAAAACAAACAAGTTGAAGATTGTAATAAAGAGCCATTCGTTAAAGTCATGAACACTATAGGATTAACTGGTAAGCCAACTGCTACCAATATTGAAGACAAATCAGAACTCGATAAACTTGCTAGACAATTAATTAAAAAGTTTGGTAAATTCCCACACTTTGAAGTTAAAGAAAATCCAAAGAAGCAAGGCACCAGATTAATTAAAATATCTTGTGGTAATTGTGCCATGATATTAAGAGGATCGCAAACAGTTATTGACGCCGGTATATTCAACATATGCCCAAGTTGTGAAGCTGAAGATTCATTAATAATTGATGAATAAAACAAGGTTACTATTAGTAGAGCGTTTAAACGCTCTACTAGTAACCATTAAGGAATAATAACAATGAACAATTCACTAATGACAATCAAAGACATAGCCGAATATTTACAGGTTAAAGAACGTACAATATATAGTTGGATTAATAAAGGAATAATACCACACTATAAGCTAACTAATAAAGTTGTAAGATTTAATATGAATGAAGTTAATGAATGGTTAAGTAGCAAGGAGGTAAACGTTTAAACAGTTAACAAGGTTAGATTTATGTCTAACCTGATATGCTCAAGTATTTAATTTGAGTGTATCAATTTTAGACATAAATATTATAGAAAGGAATAATATTATGGAGGGTTTGAAAGACTATTTAGAAGAGAATTTATTTGAAGATTTGAGAGACAATGAAGCGTTAGAACATGGACTAGCTGAAGCTATAGTTAAAGAGTTAGGTACTGATACAACAGACTATACAGAAGAATCGCTTGATGGTGTGTTGGTATCTTATATCATGGAACAATTAAGCAATAGAATTAGCCAAGAGATAGCCAACATGAATTATATAGTCAAGGTTATTCATGTTGATAATTCAATAAATAATCAGGCTTCTTATGATCGTGTTGACCCATCAGGCGAACGACAAAGACAAGCCATGATTCCGGCTAGTGTTGGCTATATGCTTGACTTAATAGAAGAAGATTTAACAGAACAAATAGATTATATCAGAGAAGAATGTTTTGACCCTGACTTAATAGAAGAATATTTAGAACTTAATCATGGTGTGGAGGTAGCCGAATAATTTATAGAAGATTAATTATATATATAGTAGCTAGTTGTTTAAACAACTAGCTACAGAATGGAGCAATGAAAATGTTACAACAAATCAACTTAGACAAAAAGACAATACAAGATATTAAGAAATACTATAACAAAGAATACAAAGATAGCAACGTATTCACAGAAGAAATAATACAACAAGAATTTATCCAAGATATAGAACGATACATAAAAGCATCAAAAGAAAACCGATTAATAGCGAACGTTCGACATGTTTCTAAATCCAAATTGTATCGAGTAGTTGAAATATTAGAGTTTGAAATTGATATTAATGTTGAAAGAATTATACCTTGTAGAGGTTATCTACTAAACTTTGTACGATTCTTTGGTATCTTAGACAATTATAATTTTGATAAAGGTGGTGTAGTAGTTCGTGGTGGCAATATGGATATGATATTTTCGATGCACTATGACATTATACATATATTATTTAATCGTGGTTTAATATCTGAGTCAGATAGACAAGCCACAGCACAGAACAAACCATATTTAATTTAGGAATTATATATATAGTAGCTACACGTTTAAACGTGTAGCTACAGAATGGAGTAAAACATTATGAGAATTTTATGTTACCAATATGAAGCAGATTATCATTGTATAGATTGTACAGCTGACCGGTACGAAAGCAACGGGTTCAGAGATTATGAAGATAATAAACTAATAGCACAATATAAAGTTGATAGAGTATTCGGCAGTATCTTAGATGAAGCATACGACAACGAAAACAACCCTGTGTATGTCGTGTATGACATTGATGAATGGCAAGAACTCGATAAAGATTTTCTATCAGAAAACCCTATACAGTATATGAGTTGTGGCACGTGTAGGGAAGTAGTCGCCACGTACAAACACGAACCACAAGAACCGGATACGTTCGGGTTTTCTAGAGCCATCAACTGGGAAGTAGTCAACAACCTAAGCAATGATGAATTAGAAAAATTATTTAACTAAGCGTTTAAACAGAGAGGGATTAATACAATGAAACAAATAGAAACAATGACACCATATAGAGCCGTAGGTATAGCTGAGGGTTTTATAGAAGTTGAAACAGATCAGGAAGTATTGGAAGCATGGCAATATCTAGTTGATACCGGCATGGCTTGGACACTTCAAGGTTCATTCGGTAGAATGGCTCTACACTTAATAAATGAGGGATTAATAGACGGATAAGACAAGGCGTTTAAACAACTAACAAAAGAGAGGGAAACAAAATGATTAACAGAGAAGATTTAATAAATAATAAAGAAAATTATATAGGGAAAGATGTTGTCTTCAAGTCGCCAACACGTTTTAGCAATGAAAAAGCAAAAAGAAAATTACAAACTGTTGATGTAGTGTCAAAATATGATTATGAAAACGACACAACAACAACTTACTTTTATGGTGTTAAGGTACGCTATGGTGGAGGAAGCTTTACTGTATCGCCTCATGAAATTATAAGTATTGATGGTCAACAGTTTGATGAATATGACAAAGATAATTATTCAACTTTAATTGGAGCATATAAAAACAGACTCGGACTGTAGCCCGTTTAAACAACTAGCAAGGAAAAATGTAGTAGAGCGTTTAAACATTTTTACATAAAACTTGACAAATATTATTCAATTAACTATATTGTATAGTGTAAGTTAAAAGAGAAAGGAGCAAGTATGATACAAATTATTGGCACAAAGATTAGCCGGAGCAGATGGAAAGTTGTAAACATTATAACGAATGTTGGAGTAATTAAAACAATTAATAAAGGGAGTAAAATATGTCAGCAGAAAAGTTAACAGGTAATCAGATACCAAAGTTTAGATTAATAGTATTGAAAAAAGGTATAGAGATGGAAGCTATAGGATTGCGAATGACAAGAAATAGCAGAAGTGCTTTATCAATCGTGAAACAAGAGTTTGGTTGGAAAGGCAACAGGCAAACAATCTTAGGCAAACTAACTGAGGTTATCGACTCAATGCCAGACACACCATAAGACGTTTAAACAGGGTATGGCTTAGGCTGTACTACTGATGTAACCATGACTGAGATAGGAGTTTGCTCCCTCCTATCTTGGTCACATACAGGAGCATTAAAGAGAAGGTTAATATGATTAATGAATTTGATGGTTGGAAGTATTTTCTTGATGATAAATCAGGAGTCGGAATCGTGATAAATTATTTTTATGAGCAAGGTCTTTATCTTGAAGAACCACAATTAAATGTTTATGTCGTGCCTAAAGATAAAGTAGCTAATAACCATTGGCACGATGATATGTACGAGATATATTAACTTAAATTAAAAGAGAGGATTAGATATGAGTAATAAATATGACGAACCAATATATGTTTGTGAGGAATGTGGATCGAGTAATGTTAGGGAACCGGCATGGGTATACGCTAACCGAGTAGACTTCTTGCCAATCGTAGGAGATAGGATTGATGGTGTAGACTTTGATGTATGTGATGATTGCGATGCACAAATGGAAATCATTTCTAAAGAAGAGTATGAGAAAAGAGAGGAACAGGCATGAACCAATCCTTCCAATGCAAGTGTGGAGCAGATATTAACCCACAAGATGATAAGTGTTTTGAATGTGGCTATCCAGTAGGAGCTAGTCGTTTAAACAGCGAGGGAGCAACATATGGCAAGACTAGATTCAGATAAAGAACGTGAACAAAAAACTAAGAACAACAAACCACCAAGTAATGATTATGTCGTTTATCGTCATGATAAAAAAACTAATATTACAGAGGTAGAATTTAAAATAGCACCACGAGTGCTAGATGAGGTATACAAAGATGAACAGTGAAAAAATATTACAAGATCAATTTGATTTTTTAGTGGAACGTATCAAGGTTATGGAAACTCACATGGCAGTATTGCAAACCATGATGCAGTATCTAGTAGACAAGAGCAAATATAAAATAGATTCAAGAACTAAAGTAGACTCTATGAATGGTACATTAATTAAATGTAAAGCCTGTTTAAACGAGCAGGTAGTGTTCCATTTTGAGAGGCAGACCGAGTGGTGCAAAGGTTGTGGAATCTATAGAGAACAACACGAGTGGGAATTAGCAGAAGAAGTATAGCAGTGAGTTGGTTTAAATATATATATAATTTTGAAAAAAGAGTGCTACATATTCAACTCACTGCTATTCATAGCATTTACATTTATCAAGGTTAGCTGTATAATAAACAAGGAAAGGAGGAAAGAGATATGGCTGTAACAATACCATGTGGAACCGATAAGGAACACAAACTTTATAGTCCTGTAGAGGCATCAGCAATATTAGGTTGTTCGGTACAAACACTGAACTACTGGAGATTGCAAGGTTTTTTCAGGTCGCATAAGATCGGTAGAGGGAACTATTACACTAAAGATGATCTTGAAGAAGGACAAAAGTTACTTCAAGACAGAGGTGCATTAGCTAATAAAGATGAAGATAGAGAAAATATTCATGTTAAATATATATAAAGAGAAGGAGAATTATAATGGCATTACAAAAACAAGAAATGATTGAAGGAACAGTAGACAAGTATTGGGAGCCAAGAGATGGCAGACCGGGAACATTCGAGGTAACAAGAACTGATAACGATGAAGGTGTTAAGTTTACTATCTGGCTGAACAGAGATACAGGAGAGAAACCTGCGTACCTACACAGGTTAGAAAATGACTTAGGTAATGTGAGAAACATAGAGGGTTTAAACGTTGTGGCTACTGTAAGGTTTTCTTCAGAATACAACAACACTAAACAATACAACTTAAACGATATTAGAATAATTAACTTACCTGCAGGTATGGCAAATAGGAACCCTACCAACACAAGCAAACCTCTTAGTAGTAGTGAAGGTGCAGAGAAGGGTAACGCTATCAGCAATGCTACTCAGCTAATCATAGGGTATATGTCCACACATAAAGGAGAATCCCCTACTAAAGAATGGCTTGACCAACAATCTGAGTTGATTATCTATGGCTCCGAATCAATCAGAGGTTTGAGAAAAGAGATAGAAGAATTTGAAGACATACAAACAGAAGAGATAGTGCCTCGTGAAGACAGCGATATGCCTGACGACACTGGTGCTATAGAATTGTAGGTGTGGCATGGAAGATATACAAGAACATATTATAAAAGATGGCAAAGGTAAAACTAAGCCTGTGTTTATCAGCAGGAATGGTAAGCACCAGTACAAGATTAAGTATTCTGAAGATGGAGATTGGGTTAAGCCTTACTATGGTAATGCTGTACCTAGTGCAACATCAATCATTAAGCACCTTGAAGGCGACACCTTTGGTATTGGCATGGCATGGGCTATGAAACTAGCTAAGGAAAGTGGCGATCCTTATCAAGCAAGGATAGAATCCAATAAAGCTATGGACTCAGGGAATGAACTGCATGACTGCATTGATAGATTTATTAAAAGCAATGGCTCAGACATAGCAGAAGATAACATAATGTTCAACACATGGTACAGAGATGTAGGTAGCCTACCTGAAAATAAATTCTTAAAGGGAGAACTATTTGTCTATGCACCATACTCAGAGTTTGGAGGTACTATCGATGGTATCTCTATGAACCCTGACACAGGAGAGATAACTATCTGGGATTGGAAGACTAAGGAACGAGGTTCCTTTGAGAAGTATGGTAGCCCTATCAAAGACCATGTACAGTTAGCAGGATATTTCCTAGCACTACGTGAGATGGGAAGTATCTATGCTCCAGTCAAAGCTAATCTAGTCTACCTCATGAGGGATGGTTCATCTTCTAAGGTTGTACCTGTTGACCTAGAATTCAATGAAGGATTATTCGTACAGTCTTTTGATTTATATAAGACATTGCGAGTAGCTAAGAATCGTAACAGTAATCTAAATTCTTCATTGGTAGGTGCTTGATGCAGTGTGAACTAGATTATAGACACGCACCTATCTGGTGTCCTGCCTGTAGTGGGGAAGAACTGCAAAGGGATGTGCTAAGAGAGAGGCGAAGAACAAACAGATTAAAGGAAGAAGAAATACGACTGACTAACTTGGGAGAACTAGAGAAACAGATTTACATCCCGGAGAGACCTGTGTATTTAATGCCTAAACCTGCAGAAAAAATCACAGAAAAAACAAAAGGGAGTGGTGCAAATGTTAGACCCAAGCGAATTGATGAATGAAGGACAACCTAATAGAACAGCAAACTTTGCATTGCAAGGCATACGAGGTGCGGGAAACTACATACTAACATGGTCTGATCTTAGCATAGAAGCAAGGGTTAGATACTTTAGGACTGGCTCTGATAAGTCAGTCAAGGCAGAGGTTAAGTTTATTTCTAATCGTGTTACTACTGAAGGACACCTGAGAAGTGGACAGATACCTCTGACCAGTCCTACTAGTAGAAGCACGTTTGCCAAAACATTACACCAATCCGATCCAAGCATAGAGCTTAACGAGTGGTCTGATATTATGGAACAACTTTGTGAATCTGTGCTAGAAGATTACAGAACCGGTTCACCAGAAATGTTATTGACCGGCGAAGTAGAGGACATGGAAGAACAGCAATGGATGATCTACCCAATCATTGAAAGAGATAACCCGACACTAATCTTTGGTGTTGGGAGTGCCGGTAAGTCTATCTTTGCACAGCTTTGTGCTGTGTTAGTGGATGCAGGGTACAGTTTTGAAGGGTTAGAAGTAAGAAAAGGTAATGTTCTATACTTAGACTGGGAAACAACCCATAGAGATTTACTTGCAAGAGTTACGTCTATCAGAAATGTACTAGGGCTAGAGGGTAAGTCCCACATCTGGTACAAACGTATGACTACAGGTATAGAAGATGGCATAGAAGAAATAAAGCAAGTAGTTTCTGAACATGAGATAGATTTTATTGTCATTGACTCAATGGGTGCTGCTCTTGGCAACGATGCTTCAGAACAGAAGGTTGTAACCGGTGCATTTTCAGCCATCAGGTCGCTTAATGTGACAGCATTAGTAATAGACCACCCTAACAAGGCAGAAACAGGGCTGAAGGCATTGTTTGGTTCTACTTATAAGTCATTGCTATCTCGCCATGTATGGGAAGTATTAAAAGACCAACAGGTTGGGGATAACTTGACCAAGTTTGCACTGTTTCACAGGAAAGCTAACAACACAGGACTATTTAAAGAGATGGGTTGGCAGTTTACCTTTGAGAACAATCGTCTTAGTGACATAGAACGAATTACTTCTAAAGAAATATCTAAGACAGCCATGAAAGATGGGCAGACTCAGTACGATCAGGTAATGAATCTCTTAGCCACAGGTGCTAAAACGCTACCTGAAATTAATTCATACATGGATAATAAGAACATGGCAACAAGAATGTCTGAGTGGAAAGGCAAGGGCTATGTGGTAAGCGTGGGAGATAAGTTTGCTTTACCTGTAAAAGAAGACGAACCAGAGAAAACGAGTGATGGGAAATGGAACATTTAGAAGACCTTAGAAAAGTAGAAACAATTATAAAATTGTATGAATACATACAAGATAATGGGTTTGGCATGACAGTTAATGGCGACAAGTTGTCCCTTGAACCACCTGAAACTATTGATGACAAAGTGGCACAAGAAATTGTGACCATAGTTAAGAACAACAAGTCTAATTTTATGAACTTGATTGCCGATCCGGCATCAGTAAAAGAAAATTTGGTAACAGTTCAGAAAAGAACTGTGCATGGAAACAGGTATGTCCTGTCTAACATGGATTTATGGGATAGGTTAGAGAAAATCTACCGCCTGATTGCACCAGAAGATACCGAATGTATCAATGGTTCAGGATGTGATGAAGAAGTGTTAGTTAATTGCAAAGCGTGTTTAAACGAGGTGATAAATGAAAAAACCACGTAAGTTTTATTACGGAGATAGGGTAGCAATAGTTGACCATCGATATGAAATACACCTAGATCATCAAGGTATCATCGTAGGAACTATTATTCATACCCAAGATAGGTATACAAGCTATGAACTTGAGTGTGAGTGCGGGATCATACTCCATCCCAAGCCATCAGACTTAGTATTAGTTAGAGAAAGATATATAGAAAGAGAAGAAGCACTTATAGACCAACAAAGACGTAGGTTCTTAGAGTGTTTAAACGCTGTTACCAACAACGAACCCTCAGTATTAGAAGAGGAAGTTGCCCGGTTGCTTGAACTTCTCACACCTAACAGAAAAACTGCAATTATTAAAAGATTTGGCCTCGATCCTAAAGACCCAACACCACAAACTTACCAAACTATAGCTGATGAAGATGGTGTAACAAGACAAGAAACCCACAGAAGAGTATCTTTGGCAATGAAAAAATTAGAAAGGAAATAAAATGTGGGAATATAAATTTACTCAAGAAGATGTGGCCGAAGCCAATAATTTAGCCAAGCATCTTGCTCGGGCTAATTTAAATTCTATTACCAAAGGGGAGGGTCATTCTGCTGGGAAAATGGGAGAGATTGCAGTTCTTAAATACGATGATAGGTTTAAAATAAACGATACATTTAATAATGATTTAATTTTAGACAACAGTATAACGGTAGAAATTAAAACCAAAAGAAGAAAGTTTAATCCTTTAATGGATTATGATGCTTCTATAGCTGAAAGCAGTTTGCACCAAAAACCAGACATATATATATTTGTGAGTTTAACTTATTCATCTGAACCATCAGTAACTTTAGAAAACCTTACAAATGTTTGGGTTATTGGTCAGATAAGCCGAGAAGATTATTTTAAAAAAGCTAAACACAAACCTATAGGAACTCCAATAGGAAACGGAAAACAATCAACAAGAAGTATGTATAATATAAAATATTATCAGTTAAACCCACTATCAAGCCTTTTAGAAGAAAAGCAAGGTATGTTTGTATTTTAAATTAATAGGAGATTGACATGAAGGAATCAACAATACACAAACAGAACAGAAACAACAGGCAACGTGGTAAGCACTACGAACGTAGGATAGCAGAAGCTATAGGCGGTGTCAGGAACCTAGATAAAAGATACCAACACTTAGATATATATAACGATACTACCTGCTATGAGGTTAAAAGCTCTCAGTCCTCAGTACCACAATGGATACTGTCAGCCACAAAACAGAACGAACTAGCTAGCAAAGAGTCTGGCTACGAGCAAGGCGGAATCATTAAGGTCTGGACTCGTGGCACAGCAAGAGCTTTTTTAATAAAAGAAATTAATATAAAGGATACGGAGTAGTGTACGACCTTGATAAAATAGAAGAGTTACTTGACAAATTAGAAGCCTTTGTTGTAAAAACTGGTCGTGAAAACATGGAAGAAATCGAAAAGTTTGTGCATGAAATAGGGTTAACTAGGTTTGTAGCATGGGAATATATTGTAATATTTATTAAAAGTATTATATAATTCTTCAAAAACATAGGAGATACTATGGCAACAAAAGATAGTAGACTTAAAAGAGCTGGAGTGTCTGGTTATAATAAGCCAAAGAGAACTCCTAGCCACTCAACCAAATCCCATGTTGTTGTGGCTAAGTCTGGAGATCAGGTAAAAACTATTCGATTCGGACAGCAAGGCAAGACAGGGGACAAAACCAATACTCCAAGAGCCAGAAGTTTCAAAGCACGACACGCCAAGAATATATCTAAGGGCAAGATGTCGGCAGCCTACTGGGCTAATAAGGTTAAATGGTAATGGCTAAACGAGGACTATACGCAAACATAAATGCAAGAAAACGCAAAGGTATTAGCAGACCTAAGAGCAAATCAACGATTAGTAAGAAGGCATATGCTAATATGAAAGCAGGCTTCCCTAAAAAAAGAAAGGCAAAAAATTAAATATTTCGAGTAATCATCATGCGGCTGTGGACTTCAAATTTCCAACCCAATAATTGTATAGATACAGTACGTTATATGTCTTCCTTTCCAAGGGCATATATAAAAATTCTCTTTAAAATTCTAGCTTAGATTTGATTATCAGACAAAACACACAGTCTACAGACTTGATTACTCGTTAAAAACCCTAAAGGCCTCACACTTGTTTACTTCTCTTTTCAAGTGTGGGGTCTTTAATTTGTGGTATACTTTATGTTAAAGAAATGGAGGTAGCTATGGAAAGAAAGATAATAGAAGAACATATAGCAAAGATTAATCCTGCCGCATTGTTTGCTGATGGATATGATAGGTCTATAAAAGGAATAGGTTTTAGAGACAACACTCCTGTGGTTCTTTATTCAAGCCCACTATGTATTCAACAACTAATGGAAGATAACGAATGGTCTGAAGAAGACGCT
>Ga0181420_1000332_pt1 | contig 19328 bp, 23 predicted proteins | sample 43SPOviralmetaG_FD_130145 | JGI IMG/M metagenome (GOLD analysis project Ga0181420, IMG submission 130145) | Marine viral communities from the oligotrophic San Pedro Time Series (SPOT) site, San Pedro Channel, CA, USA - 43 SPOT_SRF_2013-05-22 | ecosystem: Environmental > Aquatic > Marine > Strait... | reverse complement strand
GATATATGTTGTTGCCATGAGGTTTCTCCTATGCGGCTACGGTTTCATCAGTGGCTAGTTCTTCAGTTATCTTCCAAGCGTTGCGCCACTCTCTTGTCGCTGGAAGCTGCTCTTTGCGGCATATTACCATATTTGGCTTATTTCCGCTATCATAGTCACGCCAAACGTGCTGTGGGCAATCTTTCATAATTAAATACTCAATGGCCTGTTCTTCGGTCATTGCCTCGACAGGCTCTGTGTTATGGAGCAAATAACCTCTAGTATGCTTTTTGAAGTCAGGTTGTGCTTCATCCTTGGCAAGCTCCCAATATACTTGGACAGGCGGTAAGATGCCGCCCTGTAAGGCTGCTGCCATCCAGTTAGGGTCAGGCACAAGTATCTTAGCGCACTCATCTACGCTGTCCTCATAAACTACACGATAGTCTGACTGCACACCTTCTAGGTTTTCTTTAGCCCAGCATAGTCTGTCAAATAGGTGTGTACCTTGAAACTGTGGTGTGTCTGTCATTATGCTAGGTCTCCTAATACATGAGAAGTAATATTATCTCTGTCACCTAAACTGCCATTGCTATCATAACTTTGAAGTTTTGTAATTGAACCTGATGTTACTGTACAGGCATTTGCACCCCCAGCAGTGGTTGATGCAAAACTTGCACGATTACATATTGATGAATAATTTGCAGTAGACATTGTGCTAGTAAAGTTTACGCCATATAGACCATTTGCACCGTCTGAAATTGATGCAATATTATGCGAGTCACGAATTGCTATTGTTCCAGAACCATTAAAAGTAATCCAAGCCTTCGCACTACCATTCACAACGTAACTTGTATCAAGTGACCCAGCGGTGCTGTGTTCTAGGGTATCTGCTTTGATTTTTCCTAGTGCCATTATGCTAGGTCTCCTACTGCCATCATAGATATTGTTCGTGTGTCTGTGGGGGAACCATTTTCAACATGGTATGTAGTCATAAAAGACGTACTAAGTTGCGTTGACCCTGCAAGCATAGAGTCTGAAGCATTTGTGTATGATACGTGGATTTCTGACCCTATGAAGGCAGGGTAATCATCATTCGCAAGATTTGAAGTGCGAGTAAATGTCGTATATCCTGTGCCTACATCTGTAAAAGAACTGCTATTGAATGTGTCTCCAAACGTATTAGAATTTACTTGGTCAAATCTTACCCAATGTTTCGCCAACCCCTGCTGCAAGTTAGTGGTCGTGCTATTACCTTCACCTGTTACAAGGATAGACCCAGCGGTGGTCTTGCCAGTGAGTTTGTTTACTAGTATCTCACTCATGCTAGGTCTCCTTGAACTGTATCGTACACAAGGGTAACGTCTTGATAACTTCCACCGCTATATGTTGCTATGCCAAATACAGTTGTTGTGATTGTTACATCTGACCTGACGCTGGTCATATGTGTATTTCCTGTACCCAATTCTTGTATTCCAGTAACTACAGTGTAATTTACCGCATCCATAGCAGATGACATTGTTACAGTAAATTTACCTGTCGCATTATCCGCCAAAGAACTTATGTTTAGACTGTCATTAATAGATGTTCCAGCACCAGCAAAATTTATCCAAGCCTTCGCTGCACTCTGCTTAGTCAGCGTAGCCGCACCACCGCCTGTACTCTGAATGGTATCTGCTTTTAAGGTACTCATGCCACCACCAATGTTGCGCCAGATGCCACTGTGATAACCACCCCTGATGCCAAACTTAACGGACCCGCGCACAAACCATTCGTATTGGCATCTATCGTGAGACTGGTGTTTAGTTCTTTTTCGTGAACCCTTATAATATCAGCTACCCCGCCGCCAGTGTCACCCTTATAAGAGCCGCCACCTAATACCAAGCCAGCCGCGAACATATCTTGAGTAATTGTGCCATCAGCGGGTACGACAGAACCAGCAACCAGACCCAAGTAATTCACAAAGATGTTAGATGTTCCTGAAGATGGGGCGGCTGTGAATGTAAGCGTTATGCCATCTGGCACTGTATAGCTGTCATCCGCGTTCTGTATAACACCATCCACTGAAACAAGAATTGATTGAGGAGAAGCAACCGTCCTGTTCAGTGTAAATGTTGTCAGTGAGCCATTGCCATTGAACTCTTGAATTGCTGGCACATCAGCAAAATTAACGGCTGGTGTATTTCCTACATATGGCATTAGGTTATCTCCATATAAGACCAATACGCATTTAATGAATTAGCTGTATTAGATGACAGGCTTATGGAGTCACCGCTTTTCATAACAATCTTGTTACCGCCAAAATATTCTAAAGAAGAACTAGCTGGCACTGGAATGGCCTTCATAGTTTCTGTGCCATTAAAGGATAACGTGACAGTTATTTGCGATATACCAACATTTGCGAATAACAAGCCAATCCCAACAGTTTTTGTAGTAGCGGATGTTGGGCAAACATAAAGGGTGTGCGCTACGTTTGCCGCAATATTTGTTCCGTCAAAAATAACCCTGTCAAAATTATTCGCCATGAGTTTGCCCCTTACGCTACATCGTCAATCAATGCCGCCACTATTGCAGTTACGGAAGCATCACCAGCCGAATCAATATCTGATGAAACGGCGTGTAAATTACCTACAGTAGTATTTGGGCATCTAAGTGTGAATGTCTGGCTTGGTCCAATAAATATACCATCAACCAAATCATGCGCCGCTGTGCCGCCATCTAAACACAACACTATTCCATCTGCGGTACTTTGGTTCTGGACAAACAAGAACTTAACTTTGTCAGATGTGGTTATTGCTGTTGGTGCTGTGCCAGCGGCAACCGCTGTATAATCTAAAAACGAGCCAGCTATCAAATCACCACTTGTTGTCGTAATGGTTGACAGCTTGTAATACCACTTATCATTAGCATCGGCTGGGGCAACGCTCATACTGCCAGAAAATGTTTGAGCTATTTCATCAGGCAACGCTGTGACTGAGGTTGATACGATTGCGTCATCTGCCATTTTAATCTCCTATGACGTTACTACCCTAAAGCGATTGCGATTGCCGTAGGGTCTTCAGCCCCCGCAACTGCCGTTACTGCTTTGGTGGTTTGATTGAATGTGAAAAGGTCAATCCAAACACCATTTGCGGAATCCCTGATTTTCAACTTATCTGTAGTTGTATCATACCAAAGCTCATAAGCATAGGCCGTTGATGGTTGATTAGCCCCAGAGTTCAAAGATGCAATAGCTGCTAGAGCCGCATTTATATCTGTTCTGGTAGCGGGGAATGTCTGGTTAGCTATATTATAATCGTGTTGTGCCATGATAACTCCTATGCGCTTATTTTGCCGTGGCCTTGAGCCGTGAAATCAAATGTTCTATCCACAACATTGCCGTTGGATTCCTTAAATATAATTGTAAACCCTGATGTGGTTTTATTTGTTATTTGATAAAACTCCCCAGAGTTCATGTTTTGACCCGCGATGCTTATACCATCTATTGAGCCAAAAGCATTGGCAAATGTTACAGCTTTCCCACTGGCTGATGTTCCGCTTGCTACATTACCCTGTGATTCAGTGCGTCTTGCCAGAGATAAATTAACAGTCAAGGCAGACACAACAGGCGTGTCATCAATATCTATTGTGGACATGAGAAGCCTAAACTTGAACCCTCTTGCGCTATAATCTCCCGCAACCACCCTAGAAAATGCTGTGAATGACGCTGAACCACTTGTGGGGTCATCATCTGTGGTTGCCACTTGCATCTCGCAATCAGTTGTGCCTTGAGATGTAGGCTTCTGTGCATCGTATTGTCTGCGAGTTTGTGTTATAGCGAATGATAATCTAGCAGTTTGTTTCGCTGTTAAATCAATAACAGTATCAAAATCATACGTTCCTGTGGTAGATACCACCCCATCAGGACCACCATCAAACAATCCATCCGCATCATCAAAGTTGCCTGTTCCACTATCAAATAAAATGGTTGTACTGAGAATTAAAACATCTTCATCTGATGGCTTGACTACATTGGTTTTTACACCATCAAAATCAGGGCTTTGAGTATTTGATGAAATCAATTTGAAATCAGCGGCAATCGGGGCTTGGTCAATAATACCTATGGTTTGGGCGGCTAACGCTGAGTTATTACCGTACTTATCAACCGCCACGCAGAAATAAGTACCCTCTAGGGCTGGCACTATGACGCTGTTAGCTGGCCTTGAGACCTTTTGCGCTAGGGTGATGCCACTTGAGAAGTCACCCCCGCTAGTGACCCCTTGGTGGCGTATTACATAGTGAGATAAATCTGCGTCTGTTACTGGTGTCCATGTGAGCAAAGCATTTGACCCTAGATAGTCTAGCGTAAAATCAGCAACATTAGATGGTGCGCTTGTTCCCTTGCCAGCAATAGTGTGTTGAATGGTCGTAAACGGTGAGCGTGTTTGAAATGTGCTTATTGACCTAGCGCGTATGTCGTAGGTTGCCCCAGCCTCAACATTGACCAATTCATAAATGCCAGCCTTTTGAGTTCCTAATGATGTAAATGTGGAGTCAGTTGTTTTTCTAGCCTCTACTTCAAATTGATTGGCATAGACGCTTGGTGAGCTAACATTAACTTGTAAAGTGGTTATCGCCCCTTGTTGGAAGGTTTGCACAATGTCTGTGGCTGTAACCACTGGCGCAGGGATAACGAATGGGTCAGGAAGTGTTGAATTATCTTCTTTGAAATCTTGCTCATCAGCATCCCAATCATATACCGCGCTATTTGTTTCCCTTAACGTCACATCAACGCCTAAATTTTGACCGCCCACAACAGCAACATTCCACTCCGCGACCTCAAAAACCTTATTATTGAAGCCGTACCTTGGAAGTGTCACATAACAAGTATCACCAACCGCTAAATCAAACCCCTTCATAGAAAGCTGGCATTGCAGAACCACTTGTTGCCTGTTTCTATACAGAATTATCTTAGCAAGACGCTGTGCGCGAGGTGAGTTTGTTGTGTATGGCAAGTCATAATCTAAGTATCGTGTCTCTCCGTTATCCTCAGATACAAATGTACTTGATGTAATCGGCGGGTAATCAGTTGCAATAAACCCATTTGACTCTGGTGAATAAACCCCCTTGATTGAGTTGTAATTTTCCATCTGGCTTTGGGTTGCTGACAGTTGTATTGGACCATGAAAATCGTCTTGAGTAAGGGTGATGGCTGGGCTTCTGTATTCTGCAACCAATAGGCGAAACTTGCCGTTTGTGTAGGTCAATATGCCGCCACATGATGTGAGCATATTCTCAATAATCTTTTTGGGTGCGCTGTTTGTTTGGAATGTGCCATTTAGAGTGTAGCGTTTTTGAGTCCCCCCAGCCGCAAGCGTTACGTTCTCATCACAAGTGTTTGCCGCTGCAATAAATGATGTGTCATCTATTTCATCTGCGCTACAGGACAAACCGTATCTTGTGTCTGTTAGATAATCTCTTATGCAAAGAGCCGCATTATTTGAATATGCTGTACTTGAATCACGCGGGTCAAAAACCTTCTTGCCTTCAATCACGGCTGAGATATTTGGCAACCCCTGCGGGAACGCATCAGAATTGAACTTTAGCTGTGCATACATATATGCAATTCCGCGCAACCTATGAGCCGTTGTCCACTCTTTAGCTCTCTGCGTTAATAAAGTATCTGCGGCTTGGTTGTCTGAGCCAGTATGTTCATTTATTTCAACTAGCTTGGTGCTTCCATCCAAGAACCTAGAGGGTCCAGAAACTTGATTGCCCTGCATAGTAACTGCTGATTCATCAATCCTAAAACTTACAAAACTGTTTATTTCATGCGTTACCATTGAGATAACCAAATGCAGAACACTGTCTGAATCTGTAGTGCTTATGTAAGACAAAACGCCAGATACACGAACCTTGCCGTATGCGACCCTGCGAGGTTGCGCTGGCTGTTTTATCATTTGAGTACGACCCTGCGCCTCACTTACATAATCACCATAGCCTCCCATGCTGGGCATTTCTGGCACAGGAGATAACGCTGATAAGGCGGCAGATGCAGCGGCATATATAGCCACTGACGTAAGATAATTAACTGCGGCAATAGGATTTACAAGAGCCATGATTGCGGCTGTGATTAAAGTCTTGGGGTCAGTAAGTGCTTTGAAAAAATTTTTGAAGAAGCCCATTACTTAGCACTCCACTTAACGGACTTCTCTTGAAGGCTAGATATAAAATCCATCCCCTTATCACCTGAAAACTCTGTTAATTGATCAGCCTGTGTGTATCTTCTAATCTTTGGCCTGTTCAAATCAACCAAACGGCTTTCACATGAGACTTGAACATTAGCTCTTTCTCCATCATCTGATATGTTCATGGTGTCCATACGACCACTGAATAAGAGATATGGGTCAGCAACCACTGCATAAGCCTCTGTAATATTACCTAGATAAACCTTTGCGTTTCTGCCTTGATAGTTCTCTGTAAGGGCGGTTGAAACCAATGCTGAATCTAATCCATTGAAGTTTATATTAAGTCCGTTGGCTTCAACTGACCCATTTTCTGTCACTGGTGATATGGCTAAAATCTCTCCAGTTCCAACAAAAGTTGTGCTTGCAAACGTAATGTTTCCCAGACCTGTCCAGACAGTCACATTGCCGCCAGAAAAGTCTAAGTCAACCGCAACAAACGGCCTTATATGTGATGATGTGAATACGGTGTTTAACGCACTGGTTATTCCACGGCTCATGATGCCCCCAATGCTTAACCGTTAGTTTTTACTTTCTTAGGGGCTTTGCCGCCTACCCAAGCCTCGTTTGTGTCTGGGGTGCTTTTGTCGTCACCAATAAGCGTGCCATCAGCGTTTCTAGCCCTCTCAGGGGCGGTTGCCTTTGTTTCGCTAGGTTTTACCACTTTTGTTTCTTGAGCAAGCCCACGGTCAATAAAATTGGCGTTACGAGCCTTTTCCCAATCTTCGTTATCTGACAATTCTTCGCCAGCTTCATATGTTCTGGTTTGTGACCCAAGACGATTTGCCACTCCAACCGCCTGTCTAATCATTTTTACAGCCATCTAGCCCTCCAGAAATTAGGGAGCAAGGTTAGTTGATACCTAGACCTTGCCCCCATCTTTTTAAGCGTTATGTGGAGTAAAGGCATTATCGCCAGTATGACGAGCGTTACCCTTAACAACCATTGCCCCGATAGGCGTTCCGTTTGAGTGTGTACCTGTTTTAGCAAGAACAACACGGATATAACGCTTACCGCCGACATAGCCTACACGGAAGATAGCACCAGTTGTATCTGGGTTACCACCCGCAGTTCCGTCTAGCTTCAGGAAGATACCGCCAGCGGCGATAGTTCCATCAACGATGCCAGCCTGTGCAACATCACTAAATGATGAGTTATCATCAGATTCCTCTAATGACACTTCAAAATAAACTGAACTTGAGAGTGTATCACCCTCTGCACCAACATCTACAAGGACGGTTGCTGATTCATAGCCCTGTAGATCGACACCACCACCATTAACTGCCGCAGTGCGGACAGCCGAGATGATAGATACGGCTGGGCTAATTGAGTTTGAAAGGTCTTTCATATCAACTCTCCCTTATGTTGAGATTTTCTGCTTACGCAGAGCTTCAGGAAGGACAACTTGTCCGCCAACTCGTGAACGACAGTAATACCGAACACTACCAGTTGATGCCTGTGTGAATGGGTCACGCAATATTGAAAGGTTAACCCTGTCAACAATCATGTAACCGCGTGAGAAATCACCAAAAGCTACTGGATATGCATTAGCCGAAACATCAGGCATATCTGGCATCTCAATATATGGATAGCCCAAAATAGTATTTGGCACACCAGCGGTGAGCATCATACCAGCTTGGAACACATACTGACCCGCTGTATCCTTTAGCTTGCGGATTGCAGCCAAGGTTGTGCGGTTGAAGACGAATGATGCGCCTGTGCCATATGGTGTTTTCACCGCATGAACAAGGTCAATCAAACCATCACCAAGCAATGTGTTTGCGTTACCAGATACAGTTTCACCAACGTCACCGTTGGTCAACAAACCTTCTGGCTGACCGACTGCGCTTCCAGAGACAAAGGCTGTGCCTTCGTTCTTTGCAAGCTGTGTTGCAAACTCTTGCTGCATTTCTGCCTCAAGGTTGAACACTGAGTCCTCTAGCATCTGATTTGAAATATCAACTAGAGCATACTGCTCATGTGTTGGGATTTCTTCCAACTGTGTTGTGTAACCAGTTGTCTCAGACTTCGTGCCAGTTTCAGCCACCCATGCTGCACTGAATGTTGCAGTACGGCTTGGCATTTGAATTGACTTTTGGCTAGTCTGCCGAACCCTTGCAATAGTACGCATTGGTGAGATTTCTGTGAGAGTTTTGATTAACTCATTCACATACTCTGGTGGAGCCAAGAAACCCGCCCCTGTGTCGTTGTTGACAGTCAAAGCCTTAACTTCATCAGGCTCCATCTTGTCATCGCCTTTACGCAAGAACTTGTCGAAAGCCTGAACAGCCATATCAACTTGTTTTGCCTCAAGACCAGTTTCAGGCCGCTTCAACATTGCTTCCATGTTGTCTAGCTTGTCACCAAACTGCTTCTGCTCTTCTTGAGCCAAAGTCAGCTTCTGGTTTATGTCCTCAAAGCGGTCTAGGTCAGCTTCAATATTTTTCAGCTTTTCTTCAACCAGCGGGTCGGACGAACCCTTCTTTTCGATTTCCGCCAAGCGAGCGTCATTGGTAGCTTTGAACTCTTCAAAAGCTGTTGCCATGCCCTCTACTGCGGTTTTGACATCATCACTCATGTCATAGCCCCTTTACGATTTTAGGATGTTGGTTAAATTGGCAATGGAATCCATTACCTCTTTTTGCTCAATGCCAACCTCTCGCTGGTCTAAAGCGTTTGTAACGGCATTTGCCGCCATTTTTGATTCGCTACGAGACAGACCGCCTTCATCCCGAAAGAAGCCCTCCCACTCACGAACCGTCCGTTGCTCCCCTTTGACCGCTTGGACTCTCGCCCTAGTGTTCATTGGGAAGGTAACAGCACTTATCTCCATGAGGTCAACTTCTTTGAGCATACGCTTTTTGCCACGCTCATCGTACATTGCACCCTTTGGAGAAACCCTATAGCCAATGGACAGGCCATCAATGGCTCCCATCTTCATTAGCTCATAAACTTCACGGCCTTTTTGTGTACCCATAGCCAAGCGGCCTTTTACACGCAGACCTTTTTTATCTTCAATAATTTCATCAAATACGCCGATAGGCTCTTTGGTATCATGTTGATATAGGAGTTTAACGCCTTTAGGACCTTTGCTTGCTATTGATTTAGAGAACGCCCCCTGCATCATAACGTCATTGCCAAGGTCTTTGTTGCCAAAGATAGAGCCGTATCCAGAGAACACGCCCTTTTCTTCATCTTCATCGCTACTGTAAGCCTTTAGCTCTGCTTGAACATCAAGCGTTTCTGATTTCATCTCATCATCAAAATCATCAGTGAAATCTTCAACTAGGGCTTCATCCATCACAGTCTCCTCTTTCCCGCCATCGCGGTAACTGCTCAGACAGACTGCAACCCGCTGGTCACGCTGTGAGTATTCGGCAAGCATGGTGGTATCACCTGTGCATCTTGCCATAAAATCAGACTCCGATTCACCTGAATTTGGCTTTGGTATCGGCATCTGCTTCTCCTATTGCCGCCTAGCATACACTGTAAAAATCAAATAAACAACGCTGTTTATGCGAATCACCTGACTGACAATTTACACAAAAATCTGTGGTCTTGGCAAATGCTGACAAAATTATTTCCGCAGACAGGCCGACCCAGAAATCAAGTTATTGTTTTTATTAGATTTTATATTGTGTATTTATAAGGTATATCTGTTGACAAATGTAAACAATGAGATTAGGTTTGATGAATAGACCAAATCATTAACTAGGAGTTTAACTATGAAAACGATTGTTGAATATATGACCCGCGCTGCTACCGCTTCTGTCGATGGCACTTTCCCATCTAAGGTGGCTCAAAAGGATGCCTGTGATGATTTAAGCCGCGCTTTTGACGCTCTGAACAAAACTAAAGATCGTGACGCTTTTGAAGCCGCTGGCTACAACTGGACAAGCCTCTGCTTGTTTCTGCATCAGGTAAAAGCAAAGCATGAGCCAATCTTCAAGGCCGCTGGCATTGAGTGGGATTTGGTTCAAAAGCTGGTTGAGATGCGTAACGACATTCGGGCAATGCCAGTTGTAAAGCCAGCCCCAAAGCCTGTTGCAAAGCCTACTGGCAACCAAGCAACTCACCAAGGCACTTGTCAGGTTTGTGGTTGTATCCATAAGGTCAGCAACACCAGCGGCAAGATTGCCACCCACGGTTACACAGTTGAGCATGGATATTTCAACGGTGAGTGTGGCGGCGGTTATGAGTTACCGTTTGAGGTTTCATGTGACTATCTGAAAAAGCACATTGATAATATTGTCACCGCAATTCACGCAACTGACCCAGAGGGTTTCCGCGAGTACAAAGACCGCTATGGGCGTGACCGCAAGGTTTCAAACAAAGTGATTATCGAATCTCTTCAGGGTCAACTGGTGGCGCAGAGAGAGCGTCTAGCTGGCTGGACACCAAAGGAACTTATCAAGGTAGGGGCTTAACAGCCCCGCTTACCACACGACCAAACCAAAGGAGAAATAGAAATGACAAAAGTTTTTACAATCACTGATATGGCTCGTAACCAAGATTGGACAGTGCGGGTTGTGTTCGAGGGTGACAGATATGGTCGAATGATGACGGGTAAAATGTGTCTGGTTCACGATGATGCCGAACCGATGATTGAGTTTTATGACGCTGACTATGATTTCGACACCGATGCTGATGGAAAGGTTCTAGGCCAGTTTGTTTCACGATACTGCGCTGACACCCTGCTTGAAGATTCCAAAACCACCAGCGGCATCAACTTAGATGGCGGCGTTCCTAAATGGACTATAGAAAAAACTTGTTATCGGGAAATTTTAGCGAAAGTGGAATCTATCATCGATGACAAAAAAGAAGAGGATGCGATTGAGGCCGATCAGAAGCACTCTGATAATCTCTATGATATCGTAGATGCTGTGCGGCTCAAGCTACACGCTCAAGGCACAGACGATGCCAAGGCGGTGCTAAACATGATTTCAGATATGGCTCAAGCTAACGGCATACACTTCGATAGAATTAACACATAAATCAACTATGGGCGGGGTTTATCGACCCTGCCCTATTTTTGCCAAGTTGACATTTGTAAACGAAAGTGGTAGAATCGTTTTATCGACCAAACTGTTTAATGGAGTTTAAAATGAATATAATCGAAATACCGACCTACCTTTTGAGGGATCATCCTGATTGTCTCGTTATTGGCGGCTCAAGCGTCACTGAGCGTCCTTTGCCTGTAAAGGTGTCGTCTAATAAGCCAAAGCTAACAGTGGCCTCTAAGAGCCGTCTAGCGGCTTGCGTCATCTCACTGGTCAAACAGGGGCATGACACATTCGGCAAGTTGCGGAAAGCTCTACCCCAGCATGAGGATAGAGAACTCAAAGCCGCCATTCGCTATGCAAAGAAATGGATGCCCCAGCTTGAGAGGCGCGGCAGTATAGCCAAGCCTAAGATGATCAAGTACCAAGCGCGGCTTGTGACCAAGGGCAGAGTGTATGAGGTGATCAAGTACACCCAAGGGGGTGCGTGATGCTGGCGTTCAAAATAATCATGGGCGTATTGGGAATGGCTATGTTCTGTTCCCTGCCCATCTTGTTCTTTCTGTAGAGGAGTCAAGCAATGGACAATCTTAAACCAGTCGATAAACGGCACACCGCTTACAATCAAGCATATCAAGACGCCATCCGTGAGGGAGCTAAGTCTGTAAGCGACCTTGATATAGTCATCCGTGAGAAGATGAATGAGATGGGGTTCTTTATCCCAGATAGGGAATCACCAGAACACGACTAAGCTGTAAGGGTCAGGCGTTTATCTTAGCGTCTGGCTCTTCTTGCCTTTGGTGTATCACGCTACGCAAATCCAACTCTAGTTCTGCTTGCTCTTCATAGCTAAACGCTTCAGCAAGCCAATCAAACATTTTCATTTGCTCTTTATCCAAGTCTCCGCCAGTTGCCATGACCAAGGCTTTTGCTTTATCAAAAGCTAGTGTCATTGATATCATTCCCTTCTAATATGTTTTTCATCAAGGTGATGAATTTGGGGTCAACCTTTTCTCTGTCGCCTCGCCAGTAATTAGCATTGTTCTCCGCAAACCATTCATGCCCATTGTGGTTTCCATATTCAGACCATGTGAGTTTTGCTTTTTCTGGATCGTTTATTTTTCCTTTTCTGCCGCCCCCATATAGCAACTTCTCTGTGCTTGAGCTTTCAAGCCATGAGTCAAGCGGCTTGTTTGTATCAGTCCAATCTGGCTCAACCATGCGAGGGGGTAATGGCGTATCTCTGCCTTGTTGCGCTCTTGCAACGGCATCAAGGTGGCTTTTTCTTGTTTCTAGTTTATAGGTCTGATGAATCTGATGTCCCATTTCGTGATAGAATGTGTGACGGACTCTCTCTAACGGATCAGAGATATATTGCTTTCCGCTAAATGGCCTGTCCTTGAGTGGCTTTGATGGATTCCAATCTGATACCTTCAAGTCACTTTGCGGGGCTAGTAAAGCATCACGCTCTCTTTTATTTTTATCTATTTTTGTTTTTAGCCTCTTACGTTTTGTGATTAGCGTGTTGTACTCCTTCGCAAGCTCATTATGTCTCAAGAGATAAGCGTTCAATCCTATAGTCGGCTTCAGGCTACGGTTCTCATCTATTTTAGCCATGATCTCTTGCATACGATCACCTATAGATCGATATTGGTCTAAGTCGGGCTGACCTTGTTCAGCTAACTCTGAAACAAGCCTCTGACGCTCTGCACCAGACATACCCCTTGATTTGTGCAATCTCATACCAACTAAATCGTTTAGGTAACGATGATTAATGTAGAGTAGGCCGTCACCCATAGCCATATTATAGCTATTGCTTGACTTAACAACGATGCCTCTAATTCTGGGCAAGTCAAGTCGATCCGTAATCTGATCAAGTTCTGGCTTAATCGCTAAAATGACGGACGCAGATTCGTCTGTTAAATCTCTGCTAAATACTGCGCGACCAAAGTTTTCAACTTTTGTGCCGCTGTAATGACCTTTGTTCTTATTTAAATATCGGTCATCGTTTGCGGCTTCACTGAGTTGCTTATCAAGCTCTTTCTTGGCGTTAGCTTTTGTGAGAATCTTGATGTTAGCTAAGTCCAGCGGCGTAATCGGCGCATCCCTGTTACGCTCTGGAAGAGGCTCTTTGATTGGCTTTTGAGCCACAACTGTATTCTCATCCTGAATAACCTCTTCTTCTGGATCAATGTAGAGCGTGACACAGCGGCAGTTTATGACATTCTTAGCCCCGCCCTTGGGATCACCAGTGTATCCCATAGCCACGCCGCCCACGATAAAGTCTTCATCAAGCGAAACCTCTTGTCCATTAGCCGCGACATGGGTGGCTCTCGACCTAGCATCAGCCACAGACACCCAACGCTTGACCTGATTAGGGATATTAAAACTGGCATTGACCTGATGATTGGCATAACTGGCGGCTGAGTGCGTTTCTGTTCTGGCAATAGTGTTTGCCCTATATCTGGTAAAGGGACTATCCATTGTCTCCCTTATGCTCTTGCCTATAGACGCAACGCCAAGCCCTTCCTTCAGGCCATTCTCGACCACGCGATTTATTTGCTGCATGGTGCTATTGCTTATCTGGGTTATCCTGATGCCGCCCACATCCCTGACATACTGCCTGATGATGGTTTCAAACTGGCTATCCTGTTTGCGGTCACGCAATATCCTTAGACCAAACGCATCTATCACCGCCCTGTAATGGCTGGTGAGCAAGTCAGCCAGCTTGCCTGAGAAGTCCTGAGATGTTCTGCCTAATGTTTCAGATTGATTATACTGCTTTGCAGCGTCCCGACCTGTGCGGGTGAATAATGTCTGCAACTGCTCCCTGAACTTGCGTTCATAGTTAAGCCTGAGTCGGTTCTGTTCTATGAACTCTTTCCTTGGGCTTACCTTTGAACGTGACCTTTTGCGAGATATCTGGGTGGGCAATCCACCATCGGCCTTTCCCAAAGCCGCTGTACGGCCTTCCTGTGGCGATTTTATTTGCGGATTCTGCATGAATCAGTCACCAGTGCGTAATGGGTGGCCTTTTGGTAATAAGTCACGATCAAACTTACCGCTTTTAAAACGGCCTGTTCTGACTGCCGCCAAGAATACATTGACCCTTGCATACGCCCACTGGTCAGGGCCGCGAACATTTGGCCTCACTGATTGGGGGTTTGTATTGTATGCCCCAACACCTCTACGGAATACAGCCTCAAGCATCCGCTGTGTGACACGCTTGCCCTTCTTGTCGCCATGCTTGTCATTATGCTCTTTGACCTTTTCAGCCAACCCCTTCTTAACAGCTTCACTGATTTTGGCTTTCTGATCTAGGGTGGCGTGGTCTGTTGGGGCTTCCATCAGCATATAGCCAATGGCCTCATCCTTACCATCACGCTCTTTATCTAACGCCGCTGCTTTGCGTCTTGCCCATGTTTGCCCTGCATCGCCGCCCCATAATGCCCAAGCAATACGCCCTGCACTTGGGTAGCCCTCCTCGCCCTGCCTGAACCCCTCGGCTCTCTTGTCTACTTCATGGCGACTAAAGAAGCTGTGCATCCGCCTTACTGTGCGGGGGGACAGTTTTTCTTTGGATACAAGTTGGACTGCTCTTGCGACACCAACTTCTGTTCCGCCTCTGTTAAACTCTTTCCGCATGGCAAGACCACGTTCAGCCTCTTTCGCCATTGCGTCAGTAGGCGTTGTGTCAACATCACTCTCTGCCTTTGCATCATCATCAAGAACCTCGCTGGTTAAACGGTCATAATCATCGTGGGATTCACAAGGCATAAAGACTGTGCCATTGGCTGTTTCATGCGAATGTGTGCCTATGCAACCTATTTGCTCTGCCCTATCTTCAGCCTCACCTTCAGTTGTAAATACATCTTTTTCAACTTCCTGTTTAGCTTCTGCATCCATTCCATAAGCGTCTTTACCATCTTGTTCGGCCTCCTGTCCTTCGGCTGGTGCGGTTTCTGTGGCTCCAAGTGGAAAGAGATTAGCCGCGATATAGACATCATCACCTCCTGTAATTGGCTCAAGCCCTAAACGCTCTCTAGCTTCATTACGAGAGATGATACCCTCACGGACTGCTTGTGTTACGTTTTCATAAACCCTTCGGCGGCGTTCCACCATTGCTGGCACTGCCTCAAAATCATATTCAATGTGAATGTCATCGCCATAAATAGGGGTTAGCCATTCGTTCAGGTCAGACTGCACCCTTCTAGCAAGCGGCATTATCGTTTCTTCGTAAAGAGCCAGCCTAGCTTCTTGGACATTTGCATACGTCTGTGAGTCAGGAATACCAATAAGTTGAGACGGAACCCCAAAACACAAAGCGATATCCTTCGCCGCCATGTTTCGCTGTTGGAGAAAATCCATGTCTTTAGGGCTAAGACCCATTTCACGCCAATCAAAATCCCCCTCCAATAATAATGGGCGACCCGCATTAGCTGGACCCTTAAACTTAACATCTAAATCATCCTGTAATTGTTGCCGTTGACCATCGCTTAGTTGCATAGGCAAGCCTCTATCGCTAGTTGGCTTAAATACTATAGCACCACTAGGTCTTGCGCCGTTGTTGAGCAAGCTGATGTTGTGCTTGTTGATAGCATTGTGATTATCAATATCTACTGCCGCCGCCATGAGTGGAGATAACCCATAGTAATCATCTAATGGGTTGTACAGCTTCATGTGTTTTACTTCTGATTCACCTGTAAGCGGGTTAGCATCATATGTTTTCACAACCTTGCCGTTGATTATATAATCATACCCCGCTGGCGTTGTGGTCTTGCTAGGCTTAACTCTTATGCGGTCTGGCCTTAAAAGATAAAGCTCACGAACCTCACCCGCTACTTCAGACCGAATAGCGTAATTATTTCCAGATAACAGCAAATATGAATATACGGCTTGAAAATACTCAACCCCTGCTTGCATAGGGTTGGGGCGATTTAACAATGACAGTATGGGATGCTGGTCTAACTCCATATCGCCTTGATATGCTTTAAATGGAATACAAGCTGCACCGTTTGCAATCTCATTTACGCAACGATAAACAATAGCGTTCTGCCTATAGCCCTCATCTGCATAGGCTTCATAGTTGTCCCGCCTATAATGATTAGTATTAGTCGTGTTTAAGTAGACTTGTGGGGCTTCTTTTATCTCTACTGTTTTGGTCTGTAGGAAACTAAAAAAATCTCTGATGCCAGCCATTATGTAATTCTCCAAACAGCCGTCCCACTGGATTGGCTCAGTTCTGTCAACGCCCAGACTAAGGCATCAAGTCTGTCAGGTGATTTAGAGCTTGCGGGAGAGTAGGAACATAATTGATCCTCAAGCTCCTTGAACATACCCACATGAGACACCCTGTTCTGCTCGTAGAGTGCCGCAATAGGCTCTGCCCTTATTAGCTTGCCCCTTGATGCTCTAACAGGGGTATATGGCACATTCTCATCAATGTTCCTCAAAAGCCCCTCAACTAAATCACCACCATTGTTAACTTCAGCCACGATACGGTCAGCATTATACTTGTAAAACATATCTATTGCTGTGCGACCCCAGCCGTCAGGCGACATCCTACCAGAAACATCGTCAATTACATAGTATCTATTATCATGGCCTTTTCCAGCAACAATTATCCCTGTTTCATCGGATTCGTCTGTGTTGGTAACAGCGGGGTCAATAGCTACAACAATTCTCGACTGCTCTGGCAAGTCGCTCACAGGAATCCTGTCAGCCTCTATGCCCTTAAACGACCATAACGCCCCTTGAATATCCTCAAGCAACTCAGCATAAAGCTCTTGTCTGCCAAGTCTTGTCCCAGCATACCTGTCTTCAAGCTGCTTGAGTGCGCTTTCAGCAAGGTTTTTATTGTTTTCAAAGGTGTTGCCCCGCGTTAAAGCAACGTCTTTGCCTTCCCGCCTTACTAAATTGACTATGATTTGGGTTGGTCTTGGGGTAGTTGTGATGATTAACTGCGGCTTTTCACCTAATCGTAACCCAAACATCATCTGATCATAAGCATCTGGGTATCGCCACGCGGCAAGCTCATCAGCCCAAACCCTGTGGAACTGTGGCCCTCTTAACCTGTCAGGCTCTATAGCCGCATATCCTTGGATGATTGAGCCATTCCATAGCTTGATTTCCATAGCTGTGCGGTTGTAGGCGTTTCCCTCACCCTGCCACAGACACTCTTTAGGGATACAAGATAACAACCCGCTTGACCCCTCAAAGCAAACACGCCTTAAATCGCCCTGTGTAGGGGCTACAACCCCGCACCGCATATTGGGTGTTGCCATAGCATAGGATACGATATCCTCTGCCCCTGTCCTTGTTTTGCCCCAACCACGCCCTGCTAATATCAGCCAGACTGACCAATCGCCATCAGGAGGTCTTTGTTTATGTCTAGCGGTTGATACCCACCTGACCTGACTAGCAAACGCATAAGCCTCTTCACCTTCAAGCGTTGCTGTGATCTGCTTCAGTCGCTCTATTTTATCTTCTGAGATAAGGGTATGAACGCCATCTGGTGACATCACTCTGCCTTGCTCCTCACTACATCATTCAAAATAGCAAACGCCTCACTAAGCGCAGTGTCCCCACGATCCTCAGTTATCACATCATGCTTATCCCGCTGCCCTAAAAGCTGCTTGCCAAGCCAGATAGCCATAGTTGGATTGTTATGTTCTTCCATGATCTGTATTTGTTTGCGCCGTACAGACAGCTTACCAAACTCTCTACCTTGATCTATAGCCGCTCTTACGTCTGGATCATTGGTGTACTTGTCCTCTAGCGTTCTTAACGGAACCTTAAAGTACGCCGCAATCTCTGGCATCGTGCAGTTCAGTTGGCTCAAGTTCTCTAGTTGCTCTAGGTCAATATCTACCCTTGGCCTACCCACAGGCTTTTTAGGGGGCTGTTTGCCCTTGGGTTTGGGGGGTCTACCAACTGGCTTTTTAATTTTTTCCGTCATCTTTTTAATGATACCACGAAAATTGTTAGGTAATTATTACTGTAATACACCTGTGTCTAAAAAGAAAGGGACTGAACATTGCGCCCAGCCCCCTTCGATTTCTGTAGTGTAGGCGACCAAACCAAACTACGGAGTTGCCCTAATTTACCTACAATATTTTGTGTTGTCTACCCTTTATTGACACAACGTCTTGTGGTGTATCAGAGCATATCTGGCTGTACCCATGTCTTGCTTATTCTGTCTGCGGCTATATCAAAGTATTCTTGCTCACGTTCTATGCCAATAAACTCCATGCACTCTGTCTTTGCCGCCAGACCTGTTGACCCACTACCCATGAATGGATCAAGCACTGTTCCCCCCTTTGGTGTTATAAGTCTACATAGGTATCTCATTAGCTCTATTGGCTTAACTGTTGGGTGCGTGTTGTTTCTGTCGCTTCCATTTGAGGTAACGCTCTCCTCACGCTCTGCGGCGGATGTTTTGGGGCAATAGAAAAACCTAGCGGCTGACCCAAAATCATCTCCCCAGACTCTTTCGCTGTCATCCGTTTTTTTCCACCCACTGTTATATGCTATTTTAGTTGTTCTTGAGACTTTTTCACTGGTTAATTTTCCACTTTTAGTTTGTGGAAACCTTTTCAAAACCTCTTCACTGCCATCATGTATTACGTTTGCTGGGTATCTGCCATTGGTAGGATCATAAAGGGTAGCTGTGCTTGCTCGCGTCAAAATATCAGCGACACCATTTGACCCAGCTTGTCTCAATCTAATTTTTGCATCTTTATCTGACTCTATCCTACATCCATCAATATTTATCGCCCCTGTGCCATGCTTAACCACGTTATCTGCTATTGATTTTTCAGATATTGGTTTTCTTGCAAGCACTATAGGCTCATGGGCTGGCTTTAATGCTGTTCCCCAGCCTTCCAAGCCTTCAATCTTCTTGCCAATGTTCAGGCTTTTGGGGAAGCCAGAGCCATATATCCACATAATCTGATCACGAATCTCAAACCCTGCATCCTCTATCGCAACTGCCATGCGGTGATATGTGCGGCTACCAGAGAACGCCAGTAAGTGTCCCCCTGCTTTCAGTAGCTCAAAGCACAAAGCCCATGTCTCTGCGCGGAACGCTATGTCTCCCCCATCCCATTCTTTGCCCATAAAGCCGCGT
>Ga0181420_1000327_pt1 | contig 19512 bp, 33 predicted proteins | sample 43SPOviralmetaG_FD_130145 | JGI IMG/M metagenome (GOLD analysis project Ga0181420, IMG submission 130145) | Marine viral communities from the oligotrophic San Pedro Time Series (SPOT) site, San Pedro Channel, CA, USA - 43 SPOT_SRF_2013-05-22 | ecosystem: Environmental > Aquatic > Marine > Strait... | reverse complement strand
TACCTAGGGTAGAGACCCCCATCAACGAAGATGACACAACAATAGTATCACCAGTAATGTAATGGAATTTTTCACTTATATATTCGAAAACTATCAAGATAACTTACTGGGTATGACATTTGCCTACATTGGTATAATATCAATAGTAGTAATGTTCTTACCTAAGAACAACATATTCTCTAAGATATTCAGAGAGTGTGCATCCATCATAACATCTTTATTCAAGAAATGAGCCACGAGTACCAATTATTCCCAACAGAGGAGGAAGAGTTTCCTTTGATTGAATTACAACCCACAACACCGGATCTAGAAATAGTTGAAAAAATAGAGCCCATTCAAAGCTATGGATTCTTTTTTATCCCGGACGAGCCTAGTTATTTAAGGCAAGAGTTTGATGGATTGATGTTCGAGGGTGTGCAGTACACTTGGGATGAGTTCGATTACCGACTAGGGGTCGAATACAATGCTATCCCGGAACCAGCAGATGCTGGATTTTTCACAGCTCTTATAATGGCAGCCTTTGTAGCATTCTGCTACTTTAAAAACAAACAAGGAGAAAAATAACTATGGACTCATACGGAAAAGGAAGCTGCGGAGAAAAAGTTCCCGGCAAAAAAGGAAAAGGTAAGTGCTAATGCCACCAGAAAAATACAGTGAAAAACAGAAAAAGCTAGCTCGTATTGCTATGCCTAGGGATAAAATAACTGCTGCGGATTTAGAAGCTTTAAGGGGCAAGGAAAAGAAGAAGAACACTTAACATTATGGACTTAACTAAACGTCAGAAGGATACTTTAAAAAAGCATTCCGTACATCACAGCGATAAACATATGAACTTTATGAGGAGACTTATTAAGGAGGGTTCTACTTTTTCTGAAGCTCATACAAAAGCAATGAAGAAGGTAGGTAAATAATGGCTAAGATTTGTAAAAAAGGAATTGCTTGGGCTCGTCGTACTTTCGACAAGTACCCTAGTGCGTACGCAAATATGGCGGCTAGTAAGTACTGTAAAGACCCGAATTACGCAAAGGGTTCTAAACGCAAAAAGAAATAATGGGTGAGCTTGCAAACTGGAGGAAACAAAACTGGGTTCGCATCGGCATTGATGGGTCGATTAAAGGACCTTGCGGAACTTCAAAGAACAAGAAGAACCCGGATCGGTGCCTTCCAATGGCTAAGGCCAAGAGTCTTACAAAGTCCGAAAGGGCTGCAACAGCTAGAAAGAAAAAAGCTGGAGGATCACAAGGCAAACAATTTGTATCCAACACACCCAAAGCAAAAGTAAGAAAAGCATAATGGCACTTAAATACACATATAACCCCGATGGTAGCATCAAATCAGTTGTGAGCGACACTATGGGTCGTGTTCAAGCCCCTATGGCTTTGCCGGATTATATGTACGCAAATAATCAAGCACCTACTCCATCCGCCAATGCTGTTATGGGTGCTTTGTTGGGTAACAAGATGGAAGATCCGTTTACCGGATCATCAAATCGAAGGACATTCGATGATTTTAAGAAATTTATATCTACTAATAAAAATAATTTTACAAGAGACTTTGGTAAAAAAGAAGGATTAAAAAGATTTAATCAAGTGTTAAATCAAGTGCAAGAAGGTATTTTTGATCAATTATCTCCCGAAGAAGCTAAGTATGTGGATGATGTAAAAAACAATAGAATTAATTTATAATGGCAGACAAAGACAAAATGAAATGCAACGTACCCCGCCGAGAAGTTCAAGGCGGTAAGAAGTTTGTTGTGAAAGCTTGCCAAGATGGTAAAGAAAAGATTGTTCGTTTCGGAGATGCGAATATGACAATCAAGAAGAATCGTCCAGCTCGTAAAAGAAGCTACTGTGCACGTAGTGCTGGTATCAAGGGCGGTAAGGGAAAACTTTCAGCTAACTATTGGTCAAGGAGAGCTTGGGACTGTTAAATGGCTAGGTATGATACGTACTCATCCGGTGACGATAGAATCATCGAGGACTTGGACAGTGGCTACATTGGGTTCAATAATCGCTTACGTCCGGACCAGCTTGTTAAGGGTATCCTAGCGGATAGTCAGAATGGTAGACTTGCCGTAAATGGTGAGTGGCAGACTAGGAAAGGTATAAGCAACTTCAAGGCTCCGTTGGCAACTGGAAGTGCTGCACTAACATTAGATTTTTACTTGATGGATGCTAACATTACTACAAACTCCGTAGCAGTTACAAGTAATGAATTAATTTTAAATTTTTCTTCAGCTCACGGATTAGGAACTTCCGGAAGTGGTCAAGTCCAATTGGACACAAGTTCCCTAACTGTTAGCCCAGCTACTGCGTCCGGTTTGTACACAGCAACTGTAGTAGACGCGGACACTATAAAATTAACGGATAAAACTTACAGCTCTGCTAGTGGTAGTGTAGTTGTAACTAAACCATCATTAGCTGATACAGCCGTCAATGAAGTCTATGGTTCTTGTATATTCTCGGATCCTAACGCTAACTCAGAGAGTTATATACTCCTAGCCGCAAACAGTAAAGTAGTAGCCGTAAAGGTATCGGACCCTAGTACTACATATGATTTAGCATATCCCGGAACTGAAACTGTATCTACTCAAATAGATATGATACAAGCATTTAATAAAGTATTTATATTTAGAGATGGGGACACAGCAATGAGCGTAGACCTAGCTACTAATAATATTACTGGATCCCCGGCATTTGCACTTGTCGAAAAGGGAGCTTTTACTTATCCATCAGCTCAGTTAACAACAGCCTTTGAAATAACAAAGGGCGAAGCAAAAGGAACTAAAGCAAGCCACGGATATGTTAGTGGTGATGCTATCCGAGTATCAGTCGTAGGACATAGTGGTTTAACTCTAAATGATACATTTACGGTCTCAAGAGTTGACGGTGATGATTTTTTCTTTTTCGTAGATAACGCTCCAGACCTTCTTTCAATTACTTCCAATGAGCCTACGTTTATAAAAGAACTTCCTTTAGAGTTAGGATTTGTACATATGCCAGCTCCGAAGTACGGTGTTTATCATCAGCGTAGGCTAGCGGTTCCGTTTAGATATGCTTTGTCTAGTACAGAAACAATTACGGACCGAAAAATATTTGATGAAATAATTTTATCCGACATAGATGATTCGGACACTTACCAACACCTAGAAGGGCAGTTTAGATTTAATGCCGGTAAAGCGGACTTTAATGTAGGTATGCACTCATTCTCGGACGATAAGCTGATTGTGTTAAATAGAAACAGTATACACATTGTTATTGGTTCCGAAGATTTATCGACCTCTAAAAGTCAATTACTTACTGACGAGGTTGGATTAGTAGCTAGACGCTCTGTTATTCAAGTGGGTAATCAAGTGCTTTTCCTATCCGACAACGGTGTGTACGGAGCTAACTTTATTGACTTGTACAATCTTCGCGGAAATGAAGTGCCACTATCTGAAGCTATTCAAAAAACTATTGACCGCATAAACAAGGACGCGGCTGAGAACGCAGTAGGTATTTATTTCGACAATCGTTATTACTTGGCTGTACCTCTAGATGGTTCATCTACAAACAATGCTGTTATTATATACAACTTTTTAAATAAAAGTTGGGAATCTGTAGATAAGGTAAACAGCTCTGGTTTTGAGTTTACGAACTTGTTAGTAGCTGGTAGTGGAAGTAAACGCGGTGTTTATGTAACTAACACAGATGGTGGTATCCACAAGCTAGAGACAGAGGCTGATGGTATTGACAGAGTTATTACAGCAATCGGCGGAAGTGCCGGAACTGATAGAGTAGAAGGTTCTGCTACAACAAGAATGTTTACACTAAACTCTATAGATAGAAAAAAATGGAACAACTTCGAGCTTCAGTTGCAGTCCAGTGCTGATAACGTGTCTGATATGAACATATCCGGTATAACGGAAAATGTTGACTCCGAGCCAGCCTTGGACTTAAAGACAGCTAGTTTTTATCTAGGTTCTAACATACCGGCGGACGAAGATGTTTCTATAAGGGGGCGTATAGGAAATAAAAGAGCTTACGGATTTCAGATGGTTTTAACTAACACATTGGGTAGACCAAGTGTCCGAGCCGTCAAGGTAGCCGGAGCTGAGACATTCAGATCGACAAGTAGTGTACAATAGTAATAAATAGATTTATAATATATTATGCCAGTTTTAAGTAAAGGAACAGATTTTGGTGCAACTGAACAAGTTACGTCAACTAAGTTAGACAATCTAGTAGATGGTGCGGATTTTACCGATACAAGCGGAAATGCCGTTAACTCTGCTTCAACTACCGGGACTTGCGTAAGTGGTGGTGGGCTAGAGGTCACATCCGGAGGTCAACTACAAGTCAAGGATGATGATTTAGATTTTGCGAAACTGTCCGACGATGCTGCACTCACTAGTGGTAGGTTCGGTATAATGAATATGGTTTATCCCGTTGGTACAATTTACCAATCAACCACTCAGTCAAGTACACCGGATGCTTTGTTTTTTGGTGGAACTGGTTTAACTACTTGGGCTGCTGTTGGTGAAGGAAGAGTCCTTGTAGGTAAAGCATCTAGTGGTACATTTGATACAGCTGGAGCTACTGGCGGTGCCGAAACCGTTACTTTGACCGAAGCCCAAATACCTAATATTAACGGTACTATTAGTATTGATGCCTACATTCTTCCTACGGGAGATTTCACTTCAACTGGTTCAGCTAGTAAATTCATTGATAATACTAGTGCTGATGGTCCATCTGGCTCATCTACTCGGTCTACTTTAAATTTTGGCGGCGGAGGATCTCACACAAACTTACAACCGTATGAAGTTGTATATATGTGGAAAAGAACTGCTTAATACACTTTATGAAAAACTTTTTAATAGAACTATTCCGTCCTTTGGACACCCTTATTTTCAACCACCTTGTTCGCATAGGTGGTATAAATTCATTTGTTCAATTCTTGCCAGCTATTCTAGGTGGAGTTGGAGCCTTAGCATCCTATGGAGGAGCTAAGAGAGCTGGTAAAAAACTAGAAAGAGGAGTACAAGGTGCCATAGACGCACAAAGGGACCCGAGTGAAATCATTCAAGACTTTTACGGACCGGAAGGACTTTTGGGTCAAGGAACACAAAGCTTAATACAAGAAAGAGAACAAGCACTCCTTCCCGGTTATTTAGATTTACAAAAGCAACAAGCACAGTCTCAAATATTCGGACAAGGAGGACTCTTCGATATAGGAGAGGAGGCAAGACTAAGAGAGCTTGGCTTTATGGGTCAGTTCGGTCAACAAGCTAGGGACACTTTTGAGGACCCAAGGTTGAGAGCAATCGCAGAGGCTGACTTAGCTGAAGCTACTAGGCTTACACAAGAAGCCCAAGGGCCATTAGGTTTTGAAGCTGCTAGAGAAGCAGACCAAGCCGCGGCTAGATTTGGTTTAGCTACTGGACGTTCATTAGATGCTTCACAGCTAGCAAGGGCTGCACTGGGAAGACAAGACGCAGTTCAAGCTAGACAAGATCAAGCGGCTGCTGCTAGAAGAAATGCTTTAATATCAGCTGGTCAAGCTAGTGTGGATCCATTTGGTTTCTTAGGTGGACAAGCACAAGGTGCTGGTGCATTATCTGGGGCATTCCTAGGACAAGCTCCGGGACCTTTGGTTACAGATCCGGGACAAGCCATTAATCTAGGTATGGGACAAGACATTAATTTAGCTAGCCTCCTTATGGGCAAAGCTCAAGCCGGTGCTCAAACAAGTGCAGCCACTAGCTCTATACTAGGCAGTGGTTTAACAAGCTTGGGAACTAACTTAGCTTCAGCATTTGGCGGAGGAACTGGAGGAACTCAAGGTAGTATTACACCCGCTGGAAGAAATATGTTTAATCAAGCCAGTCAAAATATGATTGGTTCTCAATACTTCGGAGATTAATTATGGCACTACAAAGAGGAACACCAATAGACCCCAGACTTCAAATGCTTGACGTAAGTCCAGCACTACAAGCTGGTGCGTTAGAACTTCAATCTATGGTCAACTTGAATGAAAGTATTCAAGGTGCTGTACAGAACTTTCAAGCAAAACAAGAGGAAAAAGAACAGAAAAAAATAACTATTAATGCTTTACGTGGGTTTGCTCCGGGTTTAAGTGAAGATATGTATAACGCAGCCGCAAGTGATGAGACTGTTAAAAAGTCATTGTTTGATTACGGAATACAACAACAAGAAAATCAAGACTTAAAAGACAGAATAGCACAAGGACCTACTGCTTTTAATGAACCAATAAATATTGGAACTACAGAAACTCCAATACTCAGAAATATTGTAGGCCTAATAGACCCGGTAACCGGCAGAATACAAAGTTCTGAAATTATAGACCCAAATGAAAATATGGGTAACTTTGACACGTTAGCTCTTTATGATACTATAGATATAAAAGATGACTCCGGGAATGTCGTAACTTACGTTAAACTAGGTGAAAACAAAGTGATTGAGTTCAATGCTCCAGTTCCCGGAAAAAATAAAGTAGAAGAAGCGGTTGAGGTTGTTAAGGACTTTATGGAAAAGTATCCGAATAACAAATCTAGTGAAGAGGAACTAGTCTCTAAACTTCTTAGACTTTCCGGTGGAGAGAATACATTTGAATTTAATCTAGGTCAGTTAATTGGAGGAGATGGTCCTCAAGTTGGCGATATAGTATCACAAAACGGAATAAGGTACGAAGTTTTAGAAGACGGAAGTTATCGTCAGATAAATTAAAATTATGGCTTTCGATCCCAGTAAACCTTTTACTGTAGAAGAGCAAACAGTTGCAGTAAAACCTACAGCACAACCTACAGTAGAACCGACTGTAGGATCCACTACAGAAGGAACATCTCCTAGCGTAGGGTTTGACCCCAATAAACCTTTTACTGTAGAGCAACCTCCACGATACGAGGATACTATTTTCGGTTACACCGATGATGAACAAAAAAAACTTCTAGAAGATCCATCAATAATGGATTACGCCGTAGCTTACGGCGGAGAAATATCTATTGGAGAAGGTGGAAAATTAATTTCAACTGGGGTTGGTACTGGACTTGGTGGTCCGGGTGGGGGTGGAATTGGATATGTTGTTGGAGGACTATACTTCGGTTATAAAGGTTCTCAGTTTAGGCAAGAAACTTTACGTCCCGGAGAGCCATATAATGGTGGGGAACTTATTTCGGATGCTATTATTAATTTAATCCCCGGAATTGGTGGAAAAGGAAAAAAGCTACAAAAAATTGCTGGAGCTGCTGCTACCGGAATGACCGCCGATACAATTTACACAACTATAGAAGAGGGTAGACTACCTACGCTAAGTGAACTCGGTCAAGCTGGATTAAGTGCAAGTGTCCTTGCATTGGGATTCGATATGGGTACAGATGCTTTTAGAAAAGCATACGAAAAATACGGAGGATTACCTAGCGGAAAGTTAACTGAAGCGTTTAAGAACGGGGATGAAGATGCCGTCAAACTATTAAATGGTATGGAAATGCAAGCCAAGAAATACCAACTAGCAACTAGAAGAAATTACAGCGAGTTAATAGATAACATAAGGGAATTTACTGACGATCAATACATAAAGGCTAGGGTGTTGCAAGACCAATCCGGAGGTGGTCAGTACGTAACTAAGTTTCAAGAGGGTAAACCGCTGTTTAAAGTTACTGGAGATGTTGATGATTACTATCAGAACAGAAGAGTTGCTAACGGAGTTATAGATGCTAAGGCCGATCAATCCATAGAATTATTTAAGTTGGATAACTTTAAACTCCGACAGTACACTGAGCAGTTTAATAATTTCAATAGAAGCAAATTAAGCCCAGAGGAGTTGGTTAATTATAAACCGATTGAGTTCAATCAGATAAACAAAAGTATTACTGATTATATGTACGCAAAACACGCGATTGATTTCAATAAGCAGAACTTAAAAAAATTCGGTAAAGATGGAGCGTCCGGTATGTCCACTGAAGATGCTAAACGTATTGTTAATCAATTTGAAGGATCTAAGAAGAACGAGTTCTTTTCTGAAATATTAGAGGGTAGAAAAAAACTATCTAATATGACATTAGATGCTTTGGTAGAAGGAGGGCTTGTAAGTGAATCCGTTGCTAAAAAACTAAGAAAGACTTATCCTAATTATGTTCCATTAAGTAACGTTATTGACGGAGATCCTATGGACATTAGTAATGCTTTATTTAATAAAAGTAATTCTAAGTTTGAACCAAAATCATCTGGACTAAAGACTGCTACTGGTGGTGAAAATATTACTGATATTAATTTTAATATGCTTAACGTATATAATCAAGCTATCAAAAGAGCTGAGATTAATAAAGCTAATCAATCTTTTCTTAAATTAATTCAAAATCCAGATAACTTTGAGGCTAAGGCTAAATATTTTACGGACGTAAGGAACGCAAAGATTACGGGAAAGGGAACAGATGGTAAGCCGATTTACAGTGACAGCGAAAATATTCTTACAGTTTTTGAAAAAGGAAAAAGAAAAGAATTAGTATTTCGAGATAAAGAGTTAGCTGCCGTGTTTAAGGGTTTAAACACAGAAGATGTAAATCCAGCTTTAAAAATTATGCTATCAGCACAGTCTCTTATTGGAAGTCTTTACACTAGGTGGAATCCAGATTTCATTGCACCCAATATACTTCGCGATAGATCCGAAGCATTTGTAAATAATTTGTCAAAAATGGGTGGATTTGATGCACTTAAAACAATTTTACCAAATAAAGTAGTAGAAGATCTTAATGTAGTCAGAAGAAATATTTACTCACCTAATAAATTACAACGAGATGCTAATGGATTATTAACAAATCAAAACGATATAATGTATCAAAGATTTAGGGAAGCTGGAGGTAGTACCGGAGGACTTGGTGTATCTACTTTTAAAAGACTAGAAAAACAAATAAGTGCATTACAAGATCCTAAAATGAACCCGAATACTAGGATTAAAAAGTTGTTTGAGTTTGTTTCTAATTTAAGTGAAGTCAGTGAAGACGCTACTAGGTTTAGCACATTTAAAAACGGAGTAGATTCCGGTATGTCAGACAAAGCTGCGGCACTCGCGGCGAGGGATAGCTCTTTCGATCCCAAACTTATGGGTACTGGTGGACCTATGATTAAAGCTGCGTATTTATTTTCTAATCCAGCTATACAAGGTGGTAAAAATTTTATAAGGAGTATGAGAAAAACCAAGACTATGGGTATTGTTGTGGGTACATTGGTTTCTACTGAGATTCTACTAAATCAATATAACTCAAGTATAGATCCGGAGTGGAAAAATAAAGTTCCAGAGCACGTTAGGGATAGGGGTTTTGTTGTTGTAACTGGGAAAAAACCAAATAAAGATGGGTTAAATTATACAACTTTGCCTATAGGATATTCGTTTGTTCCATTAAAATCAGCGGTTAATTTAGGCGTTGATGCAATGAATGGAAACGCTGAAATTTCGGACGTGGATAATGTAGTAAAAAAACTTGCTGGAAAAACAATAAACGCTTACAATCCAGCGAGTGAATCATTAGTCCCCACTTTAATAGAGCCTTGGGTTGGTATTATGGTTTCCAATAAAAATGGTTTAGGCAGAAGTATCAGACCGGAAATGATGGAAAAACTTAATATTAATGAAACTGAAAAAGTTTACGATTGGACTGCTAAAACTTTCGGTGGAGAGTTATCTATGCAATTAGCTGATTCTTTATCGAGAAGCGGAATGGAAGTTAATCCAGAAAACTTGCAATATCTTTTTGAAACTTATACCGGTGGTCCCGGCAGAACGTATTCTTCTTTGTGGAACGTAGCATCCAAAATGTACAACGGGGAGTGGGGAGAAATAAAAGCAAAAGAAATGCCAGTTGTTAGAAGGTTTTTCGGGGAAACCTATGATTACGGTGAAGCCGCTTCAATACGAACTGAAGACTTGGATTTAATTAATCCAATAGACAAATCTGTAAACACTGAATTATATCGATTGAGAAGGTTGGGCAGAAATGCAGCAACAGAAGTATCAGAAATAAAAAATTTCAAAGAAAGAAGGGACGCTACAATTAGTTATTTGAGCGATATGTCCAATGACCCAACGAGTGTAGATTCTTTTGTTAAAAAATTAACAAAAATAAACGATACTACTCCAGCTTTAGCCAAAGAGTTGAAAAAACCTAAGTACACTATGGAAACTAAAATGAGATTCATAGATGCTAAGATTCAATCCCTTCCTACTATTAAAGAACAACAAGAGTTTTTAAATATGATGACTAGATATAAAGTTATTACTCGAGATAATATTAAAAGATTCTCAAGAGATAAAGAAACTGAGGCAGCGTTTGAAGTGTTTAGGCAAACTTTAGGTAAATAAAAAACCCCCACTAGTATTACTACCAGTGAGGGACAATATTTTATACTACTAACTATTACTACATACTACTAAGTAAATCTTTTAAATTCTTCTTCTGCTCTTGGAGCTCCTTGCGTCTTTCCTCTAAGGCCTCTATACGATAAGAGACTGTCCTAGACTCCTCACGGATTAGGTTTATGCGAGTTTGGATTCTTTCTATGCTTCTGTCCTTGGGTTCCATAATTTTACTTTCTTTGATTTGTTGACTGGCAAGTAGCCTATAGCTTTGCCGGACCAGTTTGGTTTATTAAATTCTGTGCTGTTAGGAAGGGGTTTGATTATCCAATCAAAAGGAAATTTATCCTTTGTCATTTTTGTTATGTTATAAACATAAGCGTTTCCACCGACCTCTGTCAAGAAAAGAAAGTCCTTACCTTTAGCTTCGGACAAGTCCATATTACTGTCGTACTTAATCATCTCTATGAACCACGGGTCATAGAACTTTGATCTGCACTTAACTTCTATTATGTACTGATTGCACTCGAAATCAAAAGGACTGTATTGGTCCTCGGGTTCAACTAATTTACCTAGCTGGGGGTAAACCCTTTCAAGGGCTCTTGCTACTGCTCTTTCTTTTTCTTTCATAAAGTGATGACATAGGCGGCGAAAGGGAAATGATAGACCCACCACCGTCTTAATAGGAGGACTACCTATGTCAAAAAAATCATACGAACAAACCCTTGTGATTATAGAACTTGAACTTGCCCTTAACATCACGTTCACCCTCTCGGTTCTTTGCGATGTTGTACTTCAATCTAATGTAAGATCCTTGTCCGTCAACTGCTTTTGAGTATTCCATATCACTTTCTTCTGGCCACATAAGAATGATAACGTCCGCATCGTTCTCAATATCCCCGGAATCCTTCAAGTCATAGATGGCTAGACCACCTTCTCGGCGAGCTCCCTCTCTGTTTACTTGACTGAGTAGTAGTACACCTACGTTTAACTCAAGGGCTAACTGTTTGATAGTGTGCGATATGTCCGCGACTGCATCGTTCTTGGACATAGTCTTGTTAGCGAATGGAATCAGTTGTAAATAATCTATAACTAGTAGCTTAACCTTGTGCCTACGAACCATTGTCCTAGCGTGGGAACAGAGCTCCCCAATGTTTTTGATGGAGTGAATACTGTACATAGGCATATCCTTGATTGCTTCACATCCTTTACGAACGGACTCCATATCGGACTCCTTCGCTACGCGGTCTTTAATACGCTTTAAATTGATTCCGGACTTGAGGGTGATGATTCTCTTAGCTACTTGCTTTTGGGGCATCTCTAGGCTAAATATACCGCATCCTACACCACCTAGGACAGAGGCTCTAGTCGCTATGTTCAAGGCAAGTTGGGACTTACCGCAAGATGTAGGTGCCGAAATGACAACGACCTCACCAGCTCCGATACCTCCGTTGCCTAGCTTCTCATCCAAGTGGGGAATAAAAGTCTTTACTACATCCTCCTTGTACTCTCCGTTCATTTGATCCTCGAACTCGGACAGCAGTTCTTCTACAGACCCGGATAGGCTCATATCAGTCTTGCCGCCGGCATCTAAATCAAGGAGCTTCTTCTCTATGCTTCCGCGGATTGAGTCCACGGATTCACTCTCGTCCTCGGCTTGTTCAATACCGACCTTGAAAGCACGTATCATATTACGTAGGCTGGACTTGTCCTTGACTAAGTTTACTAGATGGACTGCTTCTACACTAGAAGTTACCTTATCCATCAGCGTCATAACCATCTCCATTCCACCAACCTCATCAAAGGCGGAGGAGCTTTTCAACTCCTCTACCAATGAGATTTCTGATAATGGTTGGCCTCTTTGTGCAATAGAACTAATGCACTTAAAAGTTAAATTATGTTTATAGAGGTAGAAATCCTCTGGCTGTATTCTATGAGAAATGCTGTCAAAGAAATCACTTCGATCTCCTTCTAGACAACAAGCAAGTATTCGCTCTTCAGCATCTACATTCTGTGGTATCTTTGTTTCGTTCTCGATCATCATTTATTTGTTCTTTCATAGCTTTAAGGCACTGTCCTAAGTACCGCAAGCTATCTCTTCTATCATTTAGATTTAATTCTTCTCTGTCATTAACTTTGCTGTGTAAGTACACAGCAAGGTCAACGCCGTCTGTTAGTTGATCGATTAGTTTAGTAGTCATAGGTTACTAATATAGCATCCTCGTCTAATCAAATCGTTGTATATCATCCAACTCTTTTGGTAACTTATTCTTGGATATAGCTTTAAGTGTCCACATCCAACAAGCGATATTCCAAAGCACTGCTCCGAAGTGATCCTCGGACATATCTCCATCTCTGCACTGCATAAGATGTCGATAAGTTGCGTCACAATACCGCGAGGTAGGGATACCCTTTCTCCAGTTATCGGGGCCGTACTTAGTCGCTCCGTCCTCGAAGCGTTTAGCCATAGCCATAATAGCACAAGTGGGTATCATACTAGGCAATCCCTTGCCTTGCATCGAATCGCGAACTGCCCCCGTATCGAAGGCAGTTCTTGATCCCGTATCCGGTAATCCAGCCATTAAAACGGTGCTGAATCGGTGGATGCTGATGATGCTGGGGCTTTACCTTCTTGCTTCTCAGAGACTGAGATTGAGAAGTATTTCCCGGCTTTCTCGCTTGTCTTTAACCAAGCTGATAATTGATAGTCCTTACCATCAACGTTGATTGGGCCACGAAAGTCTGGTTGACGATCGTTTTGCTTTTCGTTTTTGAATAGTGCCCCTCTGTTATTATTATCGTAGTCTGTCATAATTATATTAAGTCCGCGAAGGCATCAGTTTTTTGTACTGCCTTGCTAGTTTTTGGTTTAGTTTTGGTTATTTCTTTATAAGATTTTATTTCTGCTGACTTGCCGTGGTTGTTGGTAGCGTCAGCGTCTTTAGTATCGTCAATAGCGAATAGTCCATTGAGGGCGTACTTACGAGCGTAAGAACTAGCAGACCCGGTGATCTGTGCATCGTCCATACCCTTTTTAGTCTCGGCCTCTCTGGCGAATGCTGATGTCTCTCCGATTATGCCCGCCTCTGTACCATCACAAGATAGCATTGCAGTGGCTTGAACATAAACCCGACCTCCGACCTCTACCATATCGTCAGATATAGTTAAGTCACACTCGTATTTTTTTAGTAGAGGCTTGATAGCTTCTAGAATATCTTCGGCGGATCTGTATTTGTATCCTCCGAACTTATTGGTTTGGCCCTTGGGGGCTTTGAGTTCTGTCTGTATTTTGGACAGTATATTTTTTTCTTTATTCATTGTTTTATTAGTTTCTTATATAGATTTGTTCGCTCTTTAGAATTGGTACATTCCGAGAGCTGTTGCCTATTAACTCCGAGTTTCTTAAGTATGTCAAGTTGAATCTCTTTATTAAATGAATTAAATCTTTTCCACAGTTGGCGGAATCCTTGTGGGTGTAAGGTGCCAGTGTCCTCCCTCTCGAGATACGAAGCCATATTACGGAGTATTCTAGGTAGGGTAGTAGCCTTAGCGACACGAGAAAGCCTCTTAAAGGCGTTTTCTATCCTTCCAAGTAGTGCATTACCCTCAGAGGATACGACCCCCCTCACAAGCCCGCTGGTGTGATCGTGGTCTACTACCCAGTTGTCTGTTTTGTAACCTAAAAGTGGGCATTCTTTTGGCTCATTGTCCTTCCGCCATTTGGCGAGTTTACTTTGTGGTAGGTACTTCATTAATAATGTTCGGTTAATCTATGGCAGTTAGCACATAGGAGTGTACATTTCTCTAATTCTTTTATGATTATTTCCTTTGAATAACTCTTCAGTTCCGAGATGTTTTTAAATTTACTGTTGGGGTCAATGTGGTGGCAATCAAACTGTGCGAAGCTTCCAACATATCCGCAGCGGTCGCATCTAAATACTTTGTAGTATTCCTTGATGATGTTTTTATACCTTGCGTACTTATATTTATTTGAACACTTCTTGCAGTGGCTCTTATGTTTGAGCGTTCCTTTTGGGGTGTATCCGTTCTCGTAAAAATCACTCATCGGTAATTCTTCTGAACAAGTAAGGCAGTTTCTAGTTATCGATTTCATTAACTTCAAGTATCTGTATCGTAGCTCCCTTCTTGTTTAGTGTAATTCCGTCCTTGTTGGGTTTCTTCGGTGCCAAGTACTTGATGGCTTGTGCCTCGTCCCTAGCCCACTTGAGTGCGTAACCCCGGTATTCCGGGGGCATATCAAAGTGCCTATATATAATCTCGTATTGGTTCATACAATCCTATTGATTAATGTATGAAAGGCTTTAGCTGCAGTTTGTGGGACTACTCCATTTCCGAGAAGTCGCAGTCTGTCCACCCTACTGGAAGACCCATCAGTTGCTCCACCCAGCTTGGGTTCAACTTTAACAACCCTTGGCTCTTCCCATTTGTGTTGCTCTTCATTAGGTCTTGCTGGGTATTTTGTACGCTGTTGCATAACATCTTTTGTCCCTTTGGTCCCGCCGGTTTTATTCCGTCCGATGCTTGCGGTGTCGGAAAGTTGTGCTTGCCCCGGTCTTCCATTTTCGCTCGACTGTCTTGTTCCTTCGGAGTTCCCCAGTTCTTCACATCCTTGTACGCTTTCACACAAGTTGGGTCCACTTGTTCTCTTAGATTCGCCGGATTGTTTCTCCCCTTTCGTGCAGTCATCGCTTGCTTCTGAGTTGCTTCGTAACTTCTCGGTGGAAGAGTATCCATTGTATTCGGAGTTGCCCAGTTCTTCGGATTTACTACTTCCTCTCGGAGGTTCTTGCAACCACCCTTCTTCTTTGCTTCCGCTAACTTTTCGGGACTCCTTGCTGGTAGGTTGTCCATTGTTGATGGAGTTGCCCAATTCTTCTCGTGGTGTATTACTGCATCCCTCAGTTTCGCTCCGTACTTCGTTCCGTTCTCCCTCGTTGCCGAGAATCCCTTCTCGTTCATCTCTACATTCTTCGCTACTCCCTCCTCTACGCAGCCCGCTACTGAAGCCGTTGGCCAACCCAAGGATGTAGACTCTTTTTCTCTGATGTGGGAAGCCGACTTCACCCGCTGAGAATATTCCCGCCGTTGCTCTATAACCCAACTCTTCCAATGTTCGGAGGACATATTGGAGAACCGGTTCGCCGTCTTGAGTGCAGCAACTGAGGATTCCTTCAACGTTTTCGAGGAAAACAATTCTAGGTTGGCACTCTCTGATGCCTTCGGCGATGTATGGGAATAGATGCCTTGGGTCCTCGGTAGCTTTTCTAGATCCCGCTTGAGAGAACGGCTGGCAAGGGAATCCTCCAGATATGATGTCCACTTGTCCTCGAAACTTTCTGTAAGGGAAGGTCTTAAGGTTCGTGTATATAGGTGCTTGATGAAGCTTCCCCGTTTCCATCTTGTTCGCCAAGTTCGCAATAGCGAAGGCTTCGATCTCCACATAAGCGATTTCTCTGACATTTGGCAGAACTTCTCTAAGTCCTCTTCCGATTCCTTCGTACCCAGTGCAGAGACTGAGGTGATTGATTGTATTTGTTTTGTTAGTATCCACATTGTTCATTTCTTTTTGGGTTTAAGCATTCTCTCTTGCCAATATACTTTGGCCGAAAGCTTTGCACATTCTAGGTAGTGATTAAATTCGTTATCGCTCCAAGTCTTGTGATAGTGTTCAGCGGTGTTGGTGTCAATACAAACTGATATAATTTTTGGATTGTAATTTAATTTCAATTTCTTAGCTAGCATTACACTCTCGATTGCTAACTGCTTGCAGTCCTTGCCGTAGAACTTACCCTTGCCGTCACAACTTCGGCACTTGTAGTCCGCGAGAAAAACCTTCTCGTCCTTATCTAGACCGATAAAGTCCACACTTCCAGCAATCTTGAATCTTGAGTCCGATATAATGTATTCGCAGTCAATGACTTGCACACCGCTATCGTTGACCCAATCAATGAATGGCTTCGCCCAATCATCAAAGGCCGTAGCGTCCCCCTCTCCCATCATTAGCCAGTCCTCAATCCTTTTGTGAACCGCCGTCCCAAACTCTGAGCTTGGTATCATCTCCCCGGTGAATGGGTGCGGTCTAAATCCGTACACCATATCTTTCAGTTTAGTATAGTGCAAATCGGTATGCTCCCGGGCTAACTCGACTAGCTTCCTAGGCTGGTAAACGGAATCTAGGAAATCATCTTTAACAATTCCTAGCACTGTCGTAACGGACGGATAGGCTCGCCCCATTTTGCGTGCTTGTGGAGCGGTTGTAATGTCCTCCAAGAACTGTGGCTTCTTAGCTGATGTATAGAAGTGGCTCATTTCTTTTCCTCCTTCTTTTTCTTTCTTGTCTTGCTCCAATCAATAGAATCATAGTTTGCTTCATACTTCTTTTGATCGTAGCCTTGTTTCGGTTTCATTCCTTTTCCCATAAAAAAGTCCTCCCACGAATGAGAGGACTTGTCAAGCTCTGAGTGTTAGTCAGTTTACTTTTATTCTGTTATCAGTTGATGCCATTGATTGTCGAAAACCCAATCGCCTTCTGAATATCTTTTCATTCTTCCAGATGGTGAATGTTCCCATATCTCTTCACCTTTGGTCAATTTTCTCTGGACTCCAATATGCCTTTCAACTTTTGTTAAAGCTAACTTGAAGGCTCTTGTTCTACCTAGATCACTATCATAGAATGTATTGAACAAAATCTCGAAGAAATCATATTCTCCCCAAGACTCTGGATTTTCTGCTCGCTCCGTTTCGATAGTTTCGAGTAACCAATCGATCTCATCTTGAAGCCACTTAGGTGTAACTTCACGAGCTATGTTTTCTAATTGTTTTATATTCATAATTTTTTCAAGGAACATAATCTCATTATTAAGATTATGCTATATTATACCAAACAATGAATCCGATGTAAATACATACTTATGAATACTTTATACAAAAAAATGAAACTATTAACAAAAAGATGTGAACAAGTGTTCACTACTATGGTATCCTATCCCATTTTCTTAGTTCTCCGCAGTCCTTATCTTTTATTAACCCAAGGAGTCTAAAGGTATCTACGGCCTCTCTACCTTCTCTCATTGTCTTGCGGTTCTTTTCTATTTGTTCAAAGTTGGCTTCGAACTTATCCATAAAGGTTTCTTTATCGCTCATAGTTCTTCCATATCCATTATGGGTTCTATAAGATCCCTTATGATTGTCTTAGGTTCTTCGTAATGCATTTGGCATAGGATCAAATCCCCCTTGTATGCTTCAACAATTACGACTTCATTGTATTCGTTCTTGATGTAGCTGAAACCTACTTGATTCTTAGCTATGTATTCTAATATCTTGTCAGCATTTCGCGGAGGTAATGGGTTGGGAATCCTTTCGCAGTAGTAGTCACCATTGACCAAGTCCCCAACGTGTTTATTATTCAAAGATCCGAGACTGTCCCGGACCAGTACTATTTCATCTTGTCCCATTGTATCGGCCAAGCCGTCTGGGTAGATGTAGAATTGTATTTTATTTTTTTCTTTCATAAGTTATTTAATTTCTGTTCTGTTCCATCTGTTAATAATCTCCATAGCTTGGCTTCTTAGTTCGGCTATTTCGGCGTAAGTGTTTAGACACATAGAGGGTTCTATTTCCACTCGGCAGTATTTATTGATTAACAAAAAGAATTCATAGTCAAATTCTTTGAACTGGACATCGTCCATATCGGTTGGTTTTTCTATATTTTTTTCTTTCATATTTATGTTGTGTATTAGTTACTTACGAATGTCAAGGATATTACCATTTAATTTGGTTCTTGACACGTAATTTAAGATTGAGTATAATTGAGAGTATAAAGAGAGAACGAAGTGAAAGAGTGCAACGAAATAGGCAGAATTACTTTGATAACAATGCCGATCCGCTCGTATGTAAAACACTTCAAACAAATGATACGTTGCTTCCTCGATGTTCTTCATTCTTCTTGGGTTTAAGGATAATTGTATTTAAATACTTAAATCAAACTAATCAGTAGTATACACATAAATGTCATACCGCCAATTATTAGACCTAAGGCCATCCCTTGGATGAGTTCAGTTATTGGTTTCAACTCTCTCATTTTAGGATTCTCCCTTCCGGGACTGTCTCATTTTCAAAGTCAGCTGCTTCTTGTAGTTCTTGTATTTTATCAAAATGGGCGTGTGCTTCGTCCATTGCGTTTATGTATTCTTGGGTACTTAGCCCAGCTTCAATAGCTTTCTTGATTATTTCGTGCATATAATTATTCATTTGTTTAATTAGTCCTTAGTGAATACTAAATAGGCCTCTGCTTCTTCGTCACTTGTGGCTTCCATTTCTTCGACACATAAGAAGTCGTAAACGTATCCTTTGTATTCTTCGACACGCACTTTTGCGTATGGGTCGAGTGTTTTTAGTTCTTTTATTAGTTCTTGTACTGTCATAATTTAATCGTGTATTTGGTTAATCTTTAGCGAACCCTCTGACATATCCGAATCTAATATTTCGGGATCAGCTCCAGAAATTACTATGGCATCGTTTTCGTTTTCTGCTTTTACTTCTTCATAATAAGTGACAATCTCTGTCCACTCTACTGCATAGGTTTTGTTTCTTTCTTTCATAATTTATTTTATTAGTACTGTTATTATTGTTACTGCTATTATTAAAGCAAATGATCCGACAAGAAGCAAGGCTTCTTTATAGGTCTTTTCGCCGCCAGCTACTAAGCTGCTCAATTCCAATCTTCTTTTATTTTCTCTTTCTTTATTCATTGTATTACTTCCCCGGTAAAGGTTAAAAATCCTCCCTCTATTAATGCTTTCGCGGTTTGTTCATAATGACCTTGTAATTGCCAGACTATACCGCTTTTGAGTAGCTCGGAAAAAAGAATTAAGGTTTGTATTTCATCAAGCTTTCCTTCTTCATAATCAAATAATACTTTCATATTACTTAATGACATTGCGTTTTTGAATTCCTCTTTAGGATTATATTTTAATTTATTCATATTTATTTAATTACTATAAACTTTAATTTATTTTTCTTTACTGCTTCTTTAAACATTTTCTTTTCTAAAAGTTGAGAATAGATTTTCTCAAACTTGTCTTCTTTTGTTTCTTTAGGTTTATTCATATTTATTTATTTATTGTTAGTTAAAAATTAAATGCG
>Ga0181420_1000326_pt1 | contig 19512 bp, 19 predicted proteins | sample 43SPOviralmetaG_FD_130145 | JGI IMG/M metagenome (GOLD analysis project Ga0181420, IMG submission 130145) | Marine viral communities from the oligotrophic San Pedro Time Series (SPOT) site, San Pedro Channel, CA, USA - 43 SPOT_SRF_2013-05-22 | ecosystem: Environmental > Aquatic > Marine > Strait... | reverse complement strand
GCAGGTATATCTTGCAGTACTACTTTTTCTTGTTCTTTTTGCTTTACATCTCCCGGTTTGATTGGATCGACAAAAGCGTCGAGGAGAGCCTCCTCTTCAGCCGGAAGTTGGTGTTGTGTTGTCTTTTTAGATTCTTGTTTCTCTTGTTTCTCTTGTTTCTCTAGAGCTTTTTTTTGATCATCTTGAGGTTGAGTCTCTAAAGCACCGTTTGGAGATTTATTCGAATCATCCGGAGTTACACCTCCATGAATAGAAGGAGTATTCTTTTCGATTGCTTTATTACTAGTGATTTTTTTTAAATTTGTGGGGAATACTTTAATTTTTTTAAAATCTTTTGCTAATTCGTCAAATTTTTCCTTTTCTTCGAATTTTGTAAAATCCCGAACAGTTCTGGAACGTTTAATTCCGCCTCCTCTTATTAATCTTTTTGTTTTCTTTTTATTTTTTTTACCACCCATTAAATTGTTTCTACGTTGTTGAAGTAACAAGTTTCTATATTCTTTTCTCATTTGTGTCAATTCTCCCTTTAAGTATATGGTATCGTCTTTCATATCATCTAAATAGAACTGTGATGATTTATCATAATCTGGAAATCGAAAACCAGGACCCTGATATTCTAATTTCTTTTTTTTAAATTTGAGTAATAGTTTGTTATATTCTTTTACTAAAGACTTTAAATAATCTAACACCTGTATTTCTTCTTTTGTATGATTGTTGTATTTTCGTTGCATGTTATCATCTTCTAATTTAAGAGAATTTTCGGCAATTAATTGTCTATTGTGCGCATCACGTTTTGCTTTAATTAAATTTTTTTTGGTATTATTCAGGTTTGTAGAATCATGTCTTAAATGTTCTAATCTATTTAAAGCGTTTTGTCGTTCTTGTTCTTCAGGGGTTATTTGATATTCATGAGATGATCTTTGTCCACCTTCTTTATTTGACTTTTTATTTTTAGTAGTTCTTTTATTATTGCGTTTTGTTTTAATAATTTTTTTCAAACGATATTTACCTGCATTCATTGTTATTAATATACACTGTTAAATTTTTTTCATAAAAATGAATAATTGTTTTCAAAATATATAACTATTAAGTTACAATAACAGGTAATATAATTATTAAAAATGTCTATAATTATATCATTAAATAAAAAAGGAGTATTTGGAGTTGAAAATCAACTTGCATATACATCAAAAAAAGATTTGAATACATTTTCAACGTTAACTAAATCGATTGGAAATGTGGTAATGGGAATAAATACATGGAAAAGTTTACCAAAAAAACCTTTGCCAGATAGATTAAATATTATTATATCTACTAATTCATCAAATGAAAAAAAAGTATACGATAATAATGAAAATTCTAAAGTAATTTTTGTAAAAAGTATTGAAAGTGTTTTTTCAATTATTGAAAAACCATGTTTTATTGGCGGTTTATCTATCTTGAATTCATTATTTCAAAATAAGTATTTTAATAGAATTAAAAAAATTTATTTAACTGAATTTGATGATTGTGAAATTCCGAAAAATAGCTTAATTTTAAAACTTCCAATTGAAAATTTTAAAATGCAATCAAAATATTCAAAAATAGATACTGTTAAAAAATACGATAATACAGAAGAAAATATGAAAATTTCTTTTATTACATATAGTAGAATATATTCTAAAGAAATTGATATTCTATCTTCTCAAATATTAAACGAAAATACATTAGTTCAAAATAATTTATTTGATAACACAAAATCTTACGAATTAAATTATTTAAATGCTATGAATGAAATATTAAAATCTCCGTTAAAAAAATGTAGAAATGCTTATTGTCATTCAAAATTCGGATTACAATTTAAATATGACTGCAGTAATAATAAAGTACCTTTCATAACAACGAAGAAATTAGCGTGGAAGACATGTATTAAAGAACTTCTGTGGTTTTTGAAAGGTTCAACAAATAATAAAGAATTAAAAGAACAAAACGTAAAGATTTGGAATTCGAATACAACTAAGGAATTTCTCAAATCTAGAAATTTAAATTATAAAGAAGATGACGCTGGTCCAATTTATGGGTTCCAATGGAGACATTGGAATTCTTCATATACTGATTGTAATACGGATTACACAAATAAAGGTATTGATCAATTGAAAAAATGTGAAGAAATGCTAAAAACAGATCCAAATTCTCGTAGAATTATCATGAGTACATGGAATGTCGAGCAATTAGACGAGGGATGCTTACCACCGTGTCATATTTTAGTCCAATTCTACGTTTCTTATGATAATAAATTATATCTACATTTCTATCAAAGATCTGCTGATATGTTTCTTGGAGTTCCTTTCAATATGGCAAGTTATGCAGTCTTCTTACATTTAATGAGTCAAAGGGTCGGAATACCTGCTGGCGGTGTTATTCATAGCATCGGCGACGCTCATATCTATGAAAACCACGTCGAAGCTGTCAAACAGCAACTAAAAAATGAGATTAAAAGTCAACCAAAAATTTTGATTAAATCTAAAAAAAATTGGGAAGATTATAAAATTGAAGATTTTACTGTAATAGACTATGAATGTGCTGAAAAAATTTCTGCAAAATTAGTTGCATAAAAAATATTTAAAATAAATAAATTTTAATAAATCTTTTTAAAATATTCTCTTGTCCAATCATTTTTACTTTTGTAAGATTTTATTAAACCTAATGATTGCATTATCTCTTTGGGTAAATGAATTTTAATACCTTTTTTACCTTTACTACTTTCAGTATGTCACCACATTCATAAATAATGTGCCAGGTCCCAAGTCCGGAATACAAAAGCTGCAGAGAGATTTTTTTAATATAATTGTATCCTTAAAAGGCTCATGCAATCGTCGCCTAGGCAATCAGCACACTGATCATCTCCGTGGCTTCATTTACCAAAAGCGTTATTAATAATTATTATTAGTTATCACTAACTATAATTCTGTCCAATTCTGTCCATTTGGACACATGTCAAAATAATTTTGAATAGTTCCGTTGAAATTATATATATTTAATATATAATATAATGCATTATACACATCAATCAGCAATAACTTTAATGTTACTTTTTTTATCTATATTAGCCTTTGGACATAAAGGAAAAAAATACGATACAGTTGGGTATTTTTTGGTAATGTTAACTATTGTATCTTCTATATCAATAATTTTTAGTTCTGGATTCCGGTAATGACTTCAATGACATCTACCCCGCACTAAAGTACGGGGAGAATGTCTTAAAAAAAATGATACAATTATATTATTAGAAAACCTTTTTAAAAAAAAGGTTCAACAAAAAGTTTTGCTTACGCTTTTGTTAAAAGCGTGGTTCAACAAAAAGTTTTGCTTACGCTTTTGTTAAAAGCGTGGTTCAACAAAAAGTTTTGCTTATACTTTTGTTAGAAGCGTGGCTAAAACTTTATTTAAAGCTCTCACTCTAAAACTATATATAAGGGGTATTATTAAAATGTACACAAAATTAAAAAAAATAGAATTAATACAATTATGCGAATGTTTGAATTTGGATACAACCGGAACAAAAAAAGTTTTAATGCAACGAATTAATGACAATGTTAATGACAATAATTTAGAATTTATGCAAAATCCTCAATTTGTCCAAAATTCTCAATCTATAGAACCGGAAATAGATTCTATATTTGAAGATAATAAGCTTATTAACGAACAAAACAATGAATTTGAGCAAAGTTTAAAAAATGATAAATTGAAAATAGTAAAACAAAAGATAAAAGAAAATATGTTAAATAATTTATCAATATCCGAGTTAAAGTTATATTTAGATAGTATTAATATAAATTATAATGATGTTTTAGAAAAAAAAGAATTATTAGACTTATTAAAACAAAATTGTAATGAATTACAAGAAGAAATACAAGAAGAAATACAAGAAGAAATACAATTGAGTATACATGAGTTACGAAACGCTAGATTGAATTATTTTAATAATTTAAAGTAAATCTGTTATATAAAAAAAAATATGTTATATGATAATATGTTATATCCAATAGTTATTGATTATATGAAAAAAAATAAAGAACTTTTAGTTGCATATACTATTATAATTTTGATGAATGTATTTTCATCATATTATTTATTACCGAACTACACCTCTAAATTATTTGATGCAATTGGAAATTCAGTCAATACAAAAAATATTGTAATTGTGGTAACAACAATTTATCTTATTAGTATTATAACGGATTTGACAAAGAAATATGCAGAAGATACAATTATTCCAGATTTTACAAGATGTATTAGAGAATTCATATATAAAAAAGTGTTAAAAACATATAGAGCAGATCATCCGGTGGAATTAGGCAAACTTATGAATGTAATACGTGATTTGCCTTATGTAATTAGAAGTATTACAATCGATATAGTGAAATTATATCTTCCTGGATTCATCGCAACTTTTGTTTTACTAATTTATTTTTTTACTTTAGATACGCATATTGGTGTGTTACAATTATGTTTCATTATAAGTTATATAGGTATTTTCTATATTAGTGGTAAGAAATGTATAGAAAATTCCCGGAAATCAGAAGTTAATTTTATGAATTTGTCTGAAAAAACTTTAGATAAAGTATTGAATCTAGATGCAATTTATGCATCACAACAAGAAAATTACGAAATAAATCAATTCAATAAGTCTAATAAAGCAAATATAACATTATACAAAAAGTCACTTCGTGACTTATGGAAATTAAGATGTTGTGATGAAATAATAATTGGTATATCTTTTATTATATTTAATTATATAATATATAAAAAGAAAATTCCTCAAAATAAAGTAATTGCATTATATGTGGCTGAAATCTATTATTTTTTAAGAATTTTGAATAATATTCAAAGTAATATTTTATCATTATTTATTCAAATTGGGGAAGGAAAAGCTATGGTAAATTATCTTAAAAGTTTGGGAGAAATGAGAAAAAGTTCAAAAAAAAATATAAATACATGCAATGTAAATCAACCAACTTTAACAATTACAAATGGCTATTTTAGATATAATAAAAATAGTCCTTGGATATTAAAGAACTTTAACTTAAAAACTTATATCGGTGATAAAATATGGATAAAAGGCGATTCAGGATGTGGAAAAACAACATTATTCAAAATAATTTTAGGTGGACTTGCATTAGAAAAGGGATCTATAAAAATATGTAATAATGATTTAAATAATAGTACAAGAAGTTTTATTTCTTTAGTTGATCAAAATTCTAAATTATTTAATATGTCTGTATTGAAAAACATTTTATATGGGACAAATGCATCTAGAAAAGATGTTGTAAATGTTCTTAAAAAGTTAGATACCAATATTTTCGATAAATTAGAAAAAGGATTAGATACTTCAACCGGTGTGAATGGAAATACATTATCCGGTGGACAAAAACAGTTAGTTATTTTGTTGAGATGTTATTTTAGAGATAGTTCTATTATTTTAATGGACGAACCAATTTCCGCAATTGATAAAGATAATTTAAAATTAATATTGGATACAATTGAATTTATATCAAAACAAAAAACCTTAATTATTATTTCACATCAAAATGAAATTGTGCAAATTGCAGATAGAATCATCAATATTTGTAATTAATATGTTCAAAATTAAAATATTATTAAAATTAATAATATGTTTAGAACATTATCATTAGCTTTATTATTAATAGGTGTAGTATTTATCACTATTGGATATACGAAGATGAGTTTCAAATGTCCACCACCATCTATACAATATAGATATATTCCTAGAAAAATATATGAAGAACAATTATACGATAATAATTTATTAAATCAATTTAAAACAATGTTTAACAATTCAGATCCTTCAATTAGAAACTATGATGAACAATTCAATGCAGATATTAAAATTGATGATTTTCCTATTAAAAATAATAATAACATAGGGACACGGTAGATTAAGTATAAAAAAAAATATAATTATAATTATATGAGTACAAATAGTTAAAAAAGAAAATATAAAAAAAGAGAACCAGATATCGTGGTAGTGATACTACTAAATTAAGAGGTTAGTTGTGGTGGTGTGTGATGTTTTATAATTTTATTTAGGGGGTAATCTCATTTTAGCAGAATCAGACCAATGAATATTATGGCAAAGTTTATAATAAATCTTTAGATAATTTACATTTATTTATCAATGCATTTTCTTGTGGTTTTTCTTTCAATTCTGTATCATATTGCTTTTGAATTTCTTTAATGCATTTCTTTTTGTTTTTTTCAATTTCCAGATATATTTTATTCCATTCATTTTTAAGTTTTCTAAAAGTTTGTTTGTGTATAGACATATTATTTCTGATTTTCTTTTTTCGTTGTGTATATTTATTTTTAATTTTGGTTTTTGCACCATATATAGCATTTTCTAAATTATGTTTCATTTCTATATCAACCGAATCCAATTTATTTTTTAAATCAGATATCTTATTTGATTGTTTTTCAATATTATCTACATAATTATATTTTAACAACATCTTTTGATATTTTTCTTTACATTTCTCTTTTGAATTATTATATTTTTCAATTGTTTGTTGTGGTAAATTAGTTGATATATTTGATGGAATAGTTTTAAAAATTGGTATTGCGAAAAAACGATTATCGTGTGATCTATTTAAATATGATATTTTTCCTTTAATTAATTCTTTGAATAATTTTTTACTATTTTTTGAAATTTTCAATTTAGTATTTAAAGAAAATTGTTTAATAAAATCATTTGTATTCTCGGGCATTTGTTTTTCATCAAGTAAATTTAACAGTTTTATTGTATTCATTGGATTTTCTGTAACTGGTGTTGCGGTTAATAATAATAGTCTACACGAATCTTTTCCAGATTTTTTGTATGATTGCAGTATACCTTTTTTTATTACAGAAAAATCGGGTTTTTCGAATCCTATTAAATCGGTTGCTAGTAATTTGTGAGCTTCATCAATAATAATTAATGTCTTATTTAATATATCGGCTGTTCCATTTCTTTGAATTAATTTACTATACAGCGAATTTTTTGATCTAGCTTTTAAAGATCCAAAATTTGCTTTCAATGCATTACTAAATTGTGCAAATGATACTGGAGTCAAAAAATTCTTAGATATATATTTTTTATCCATTTTTTCTGAAATATTCAAACCGGAATTAATCTTTTCTTTAATCATATGATCGCATACTTTTGTAAATATATTCTTCCAAATATCATCTTTTAAACTAGATCGTGTGACCCACAAAATTGTGTAATTTTCTTGTTCCCAAGTTTTTGATTTTGTAGCAATAGCCGTACAAGTTTTACCTGAACCAACGGAATGATAAATTAACATACCTTTTAAATTATTATTTGGAACAAAGTAATTAGAAATAAAATTTTGAGAAGGTGTAAATTCCGCAATTCTAGAACTAGATTGAGGAACATTACATAAATTTTTTATTTGGATTTTATCATATTTATATTTATTGAATTCTTTATTAATTCTAGTTTGTAAAGATTTATAATTTTCTCTATTTTTCTTTTCATTCAGATATTTAAGTAAATTTGATTTTGTTTGACTTTTACTTTTTTTTTCTAATAATTGTTTTATTTCAGTTAATTGTTTAATTTCATTTTTTAATAATTTGTTTTTTTGAGAAAATAATAAACTAAAAGGGTTTTCAACATGAATTTTGTTATTCAAATCTTTATCAATTGCGGAATTAATCAATAATTTATCTAATTTATCTGCTAATATTTTATCAGTCAAACTTATTTCAGAATAAATGGAATATATTTTTTCAATTGGATAATTTTGTGTATTTGATGTATATAAAAAAACATTTAATGTCCATCCTTTATTTTCAACAAATTTTAATCCATTGTTTCCGCATAATCGTGTCGCTCTTCCTACAATTTGTTTTAGATCCGAATTTGCTACTTCCGGTTCAAAAATATGAACATATTTTACATCAAATAAATCAATTCCTTCTTTAAAAGAATTATCTAAAATTATGAATCGTATATCTTTGCCATAAATATTTTTAGGTCTATTATTAAAAACAGATAACATCTCTTTTTTTTGTGAAACTGTTATTTTATTTCCAAAAATAGTAGAAGAACATAATAGTGCAAATGTATCATTGTTTTGAGTTTTTGGTATTCTAAATTTTGTTTTGTTATTCTCTGAATACCAACAACTATATTTATTTATCGACGTTAACCCCGCCGCAATTATTTTAGAACCATGATTCGAAAATTTCACATCTGAATATATAAAATGTTTGTAATTTTTACCAGAATTTTTCATATCTTCAATGTCTAATTTTTCAATATTTTTCAATAATTTTTCTAATTTAGGAGAACAGGTTTCTATATCTAATTTTGTTTTTTTTAAATCAAAATTCTTATTATCAAATTTGTGATATTGTTTTGCATTTGACCAATTTGTAGTTTTACGAATACATTGATACTTTTTTTTCTTTTCTTTTAAACTTTCAAAAGAATCCACGTTTTTTGTGGTCATATTACATTTATGAAATATTTAATTTTAATTAATTAAATCGAAAAAAAATGATATAATATTCTAGTAATAGTCTATAAATAATGAAATGGAATAATAGTAATGGAGATACATTAGATATATTAGATGTAATCTGTACAAAACATGGTATATGTACCGATATCAAAAATATTATTTACAATTATTCTTTAAATTCTTTAAATAGTAAGCAAAAAAATGATATAAATCAATTACATCCATTATTACAAAATATTCAAATTAATGAGGATTATGATGCCTATCTAAAATTTATGACTTCAAAATTATTCTTTAAATTACCTCATAAATATAAAAAAGGATTTCTTTTGTATTTAAAATATGATATATATATACATGCTACAGAACATACTTATGCAATTCAATTTGCACTCCAACATTTCCGAGATATTGTAAGTTATATTGGTAATAGAAATGAACTTATTCACACAGAAGTCTTTGAATTTGTATGTTTTTATTATGGTGAATTTGGTTTTAATCCACCAACTCAAGTTAAATTTAGAAGCCTAATGAGAATACTTACAGAATACTTTTATATTAAGGGATACGACGATATCGTATAATTAACCACCCTTTTTAGAAAAAACGTTAACCAAAAATATAAATAAAATTTGCGAACGCTTTTAACAAAAGCGTGCAGAGGGATTTTTAAAGCGAATGTAAATACTTTTTAACACAAAAAAAAGTATTTATATTAATAATGAAAGTAATTGTTTCTACAGCTTTTATATATGCAGTATTATTTGGAATATTATCTGTGTTATTATTTGTTTATTATCAAAAAAATACAAATAAAAAGTATGAGAAATCAAAATCAATATATAATATTGGAATTTTTTGTTTAGTTGCAAATATTGTTTACTTTTCAATTATAAATAATGGAAAATCTGATTTGGAATTTGAACGATTATTTGATAATCCAAATTTAGAAATGAAAACTGGACAACCATGCTTTTAACAAAAACGTTAGCAAAAAATATTAGAATAAATTTTTAGTTAAATTTTTTATTACAGATTCGATACCGTGATCTTCGATAAAATTTTGGATTACTTTAATTTGATTAATGTCAAATGAATCTGGATTGAAAAATCTATAAATTTGTGTATGAATCGGCATATTCCAATTTATTGGAGTTAAATTAGTATTATTGTATGTAATATTTCTCAATTTTTTTGGTTTAAATATATAAATTTTATTATTTTCGATTCCTATCAAAATGTCTAATAGTTTATATCCTCTCCCAGATTGTAATATATCAATTGAATCTGCATCAATTCTAATTACACCTGCTTCACCACTACCATTTAATGAAATTATATTTAAGGTTGTTGCTTCAGAAATATCAATATTATTGGGATATAATAATTCTAGAACATCGAGAGAACCCTTTTCATATAATATTCGACGCATATCTCTATTTTCATCAGTAACATTAATTAGATATTTTCTATCGGTAAAAAATTTAATAAGAATTTCTTCGTAAAGATTAAAAAGATAATCAAAATTGGATTTCAATTTAGAATAATTATCTAATGATACATTATTTTGTAAAATTGTTTTTATTTGTACATTTGTTCCTTCGTTTACGGTATTATTAGTAGATAATTCATCGGATGAATCATCCGATGAATCATCCGATGAATCACAATTGTCTAGATCACCTGCTCTTTCTACATTGAATAATATTCGAAATATTTTATCCCAAGCATCAGTTAATTTTTCAATTGATGTCATATTTTCCTTAATTGGATTTCCTATAACTAAAAAGTAAAATAAATCTATTAATTGATCTTCCATTATATTATATATTATGTTATTTTGTTTTTAAAATTTATATTATTTTTTTTTCTGCAAATATCACATTTCAAACAATTTTTATAATTTTGATCCGGATCAAAATATTTACACATCGCTATCATTCTACATAATGAACTATTGTAAACAAAATTATTTATCGCATAGTTCTTTTTTTCTTGATATTTATATTCTTGATCATCACTTAATTTGCTTAAAAATAATTTATTTAAAAACATATCACATTTTCCCCAAAATAAATAACAATATGCCTCACTGTTTACTTGTCGACCGGCTCTTCCTATTTCCTGACTATATGATTCTATATCTTTTGGTAAGCCGTAATGAATTACAGTATGTATATCACTAATATCAATTCCCATACCAAATGCTATTGTTGCTACAATAATTCTAATAGATCCATTTTTAAAATTATCTTGAATAAGAGATCTTTCATTATAATTTAAGCCGGCGTGATATGCTGAAATACCATCATCGCAATATAATTTGCTAGCAAGATTTTCAGTCTCCTTTCTAGTTTTACAATAAATTATTGTTTTGTTTTTTGATAATTCAATTAATTTTTTTAAATCATCTTTTAATTTCGATTTTTTATAAACTGATATATTAATATTTTTTCTCTCGGCTGACATTCTAATAAATAACGGATTTATCAATTTAAAGAACTTTGTAATTTTATTTATTGATTTTTCTGTTGCAGTTGCCGTTAAACATAATATAGATGGTCTATTTTTTTGTTTAAACCAATCAATTATTGTTGATAGTTCTTGATAACCTGATCTAAAGTTTTTCCACTCACAAATACAATGACATTCATCAATTGCAATTGTTAATATATCAATCGAACTGATCCAATTTTTCTTAGATAATAAAGTTTCAGGAGTCATAAAAATTAAAGAAGTTAAATCTTCATTTTTAATTTCCATTGATACGTCAATTCCTATTTGACCATTATAAAATAAATTTCCACCATAAATAGAAAATGTATTACAAATTTCTTTATATTTTTGTTCTTGATCTCTAATCAAAGAAACTAAAGGAGAAATCACTAAAACATTTCTTTTCGTTAAAATATGAGGCAAAACGTACGTTAAAGACTTTCCAAATCCGGTTGGTAAAATTGATATAGAATCGCGATTATTCAAAACAGCATTAATTATTTCTTTTTGTTCTTTTTTCAATTTTGAAACTCCAAGTTTTCTTAAATGTTCACTATATTTGATTTTTTGAGGAGCCATATTGTCAGTTTTACTACTATTAATAACTGTAATAGTATATATTATATTCATTTTTATATACTTTTATTTATTATGAACACAATTCTTAAAAAACAGACAATAACCTTTTATGTAAGATAAAAAATGATTGTTTTTTTTATCTTATAATTTATTCTATTGATAATTAACAGTTTTGATCATACTTAGCATAAATAAACTATTATAAAAATGGAATGTTCAGTATGTTGTGAAAAATATTCTAATAGTACTACGTCAAAACGTTATAAAGTAACATGCAATTATTGTAATTATACTGCGTGTAGAAGTTGTGTTCAGCGATACATTGTAGAATCACCAAATGATCCGAAATGTATGTCTTGCAATAAAGAATGGAATCACGAATTTCTATGTAGTTCCCTTCAAAAAACATTCATGAATAAAGATTACCCAAATTACAGAAAACAGGTGCTTTTAGAAAAGGAAAAGAGTATGTTACCTGATACTCAAAAATATGCAGAGCAATTGTTAAAAGCAGAATGTAAAATGAAGGAAATCGAAAAAATTAAAAAGCAAATTGCAGCCTGTAGGAACTCTTTATATAAGGCACAGCATGAATTATATGTTATTGATAATTCAAAACCTAAAGAAAATAAAGATATATTACATAGGATTTGTCCATTAGAGAATTGTAAAGGCTTTATTGGAAAAGGGTGGGTTTGTGGTATTTGTAAAACAAAGATATGTAAAAAATGTCATGTACCATTTAATCCCGGGGATTATGTTTCTAATGGGACGGCTCCTGTTCATGCACATGAATGTAAAAAGGAAGACCTTGATAATGCTACAATGATTATGAAAAATACGAAACCGTGTCCAAAGTGTGCCGTTCTTATTTTCAAAATAGATGGTTGTGATCAAATGTTTTGTTCAAATTGTCATACTGCTTTTGGATGGAGATCCGGTATTATAGAAACAGGTGTTATTCACAATCCTCATTATTATGAGCTTTTAAGAAGGACACAAGGTCATGTACCTAGAAATCCATTAGATATACCAAATAATTGTAATGTAGTTACTCATGAGAACTTCTATTCTATTTTGACAACACGTTTACTACAAAGAATTGATATTTTTAGAATTGATAAAGAAGGAATAAAAGCACATCGTATTCCTCAACATTTTATATTCTTCAATGATAATATTAGAAAATTATTTAATCTTGGAGAAACAGAACCATTTAATAATTCAAAAACAAACAAATATTCCGTTATATTGCAAAGATTATATATTATGGCTACACATATTCAACATGAAGAGATTCCTAATTGTAGAGTTAACAACCACGATATTAATAGAGACCTTCGAGTTAAATACCTACTAAACAGAATTGAAGAAAAGGAATGGAAAACTATAATTCAAAGAAGAGAGAAGAAAAATATGAGAAAAAATGAAATATTTCAGGTTTTAGAGATGTTTTCTACTGTTTTGAATGAAAGTATTATTAAAATACAAAAAATTCATTTAGAGTTTCCATCTGATTCTATAAACGATCCTGAATTTACTGAGGATAAATTAAGTAAATTATTTGATGCTTATAAAGAGTTACCTCCACTTATTGAATATGCGAATACTGAATTTAAAAAGATAGGTAAACGATTTAATAATAGAGTACCACTGATTGATTTAACCTTGCAGTATAAACACACCGGACAATAATTAATAGTGATCATACTTATCAATGTCTATAGTTTCAAAATGGACAATCTATACCTACGGATGTTAATTCTAAACAAAATCTAATGTAATGTAACATGGACGGAATGAGTGTTTAATTTAGCAATCACTTAAAATCGAGAAGAAAATGCAATTTGGTATTAATAGTAGTTTAAAAACAAATAAAAAGAACAATAATAAAACGAAAAAACAAATAAAAATAACAATAATAAAACGAAAAAACAAATAAAAAAAAAACAAAGAAAAAAAAACAAAAACAAAGAAAAGTAATGCCACCTACATTAATAATAATGTGTCGGGTCTCAAGTCCGAAATACTAAAGCTGCAGAGGGATTTTAATTGTATATTGTAATAAGTTGTTAAATTTTTTTTATGTAAACTTTACCAAATCGAATTGATTGTTTTTTAGGAAAACAAATTTTCTTTTGAGGTTTATAGTTTATTCTTGATTTCATCATTGCATTTTGTATATTCGGAAATATATTTTCTATCATCTTTAATTTCTTTTTAGGTAATGTGTGTAAAAGCCCATGCTTACTTCTATAACATACTTCACTAAATGCAATTATGTATGAATGTTCTATATTTATTTTGGCAATTATATTTTCAATATATTTAATTTTTACTTTTAGAGTATCGTAAGTACATTTATTATTTGGAATATTGAATGTTTTTAAAGCTAAAAAATCTTTATTCATATTATTTTTCCATTTTAAACATTCTTTTAAAGTAGTTTTAAATTTAACTTGTTTTGTATGTAATTCAACTAAACGATTTTGATATTCCTGTAGTAAATGGGTCATATCATTTTTTCTTGGATAAAAATCACTTCTCTTTTGATTATTTTTTGTATTAATTTTATTTTTAGTTGTGTTTTTTGAACTGAATTTATGTAAGTAATTATGTGGAGGTCTATTTTTATGTATTTTTCTTCGAGTCTTCATATTATATTATAATTTATAATTAATACTAATATATGTCTAAGGAAATTTTATTTGAACAACTAAAACACGATATATCACAAAATCCTCCAAATTTAACAAATATAACTTTGTTATTGACTCAATTTGTAGAAGGATTTTGTAAATTTTGTCCATCAAAAAATGATTTTAATAACTCTATTAGAAATCGTTTTCCTTCTGTAATTAAAATTGAAGATACATTATCAATAATTAAAGAATTAATATTGACTATTGAGAAGTTCCAGTCATCAAATGATGATATTGTTACTAAAAAAATGTTAAACAATGTAATAAATAATTATAATAATGATTCAATCATTATTTTTTTAAGTGAATTTTATGATCATGTTGAAAAAGTGTATAAAGACGTTTGGGATTGTAGAAAACGTTTAGTTAATGGAGAGAACATTATTCCTGAAAATTATAGAAAAAAGATTGATGGAAAAAATAATGTTCCAAGTAAAATGAAAACCGGTCGCTAATTGGAATTTAATGTGGATCTCTAATCAATCAAAAGAAAAGTGTTTATTTTTGACATATGCTATATATACAATAGATAGAATAATTCTTTTGTTAAATTTTATCTTTGTTATTTGAATATAACCAATTTGCAAAGTCTTTTTGATTATTTGGAATTGTTGTTACAGGCATTGTGTAAAATTGTCTTTGGGAATTATTTTTATCATATATATCCGTTAAATCTTGATACAAATTTGTATTGAAAGCAGAATTTATTTCTTTTTTTGTTTCTTTTGTATAATCGCATGCCGGTTTTTTGTCTGATTCATCAAGAATTAAATGATTCATAAAAGGGTTATTTAATGTTGGTACTGAACATGATTTTTGTTTCATTTGCCCAAAGTTTTCTGTAAATTTATCAATAGTAAATCCCCACGAAACTAAAAAATATATAAATAACATAGATATTATTGGTATGAATAAAATTGTTGATTCCCCTCTTATAATGAATAATATTAATGAACTATAAATAATAAATCGTGTTATTGCATTAATTTTTTCTATATAGGTCATGTTTTCTGTTGGTACAAAATATCTTAAATCTTTTGTAGATAACAATACTTTTGGATTATCTATCCAACTTGAAGAAGACATTTGTTATTAATATTATAATAATATAAAAATATAGAAAAAAATGATATATAAATATGATATAAATGTTACTTAATAAAGTAATATAATATACAATAAAATTATAAAATGAATGATTTGAGAACAAATACAGTTTCAATTTTAAATGAAATTATAAATGATACAGTTATTACCAAAAATGTAGAAAAAGGTATATTTAATTATACAATATGGAGATCAAAATTAAGACATCAATTATGCAGTTGGGATTCTGAATTATTTGTTAATTTATACAAAAATAAATGCAAACAAATATGTGCTAATTTAATACCAAACAATTATGTTAATAATAAAAATTTAATTACTAGATTAAAAAATCATGAATTTTTGCCTCACGAAATTGCGTTTGCTTCTCCTTGTGAATTATTTCCAGAAAGATGGCAAAAGATTATTAGTGAAAAAGAGAAAAGAGATAGTGCAATAAATGAAATGGATGATTCTATAGCAACTGAACAGTTTAGATGTTCAAGATGTAAAGGAAATAAAACAACTTATTATACTATGCAGACACGCTCTGCGGATGAATCTGAAACGATATTTATTACTTGTTTAGGATGTGGTAAAAAGTGGAGAAAATAAGCATATAAGTGTTAAATTAATTATTTAAAATTACATGCCTATACTTGTATTAGATATAGAAACGACCGGCTTATGTAAACAAAATAAACATAGAGAATATTATCATCCCAAAAAGACAAAATATTATGATAATTCTAGAATTATTGAAGTTGCTTATACTATATATGCAAAAAATACAAATACAAATCAATGGGAATCAATTAAAGATGTATCAAATTTGATTAAAACTGATAAATTTTTAATAGAAAATACATTTATTCATGGAATAGAACACGATGATGCAGTCAACAACGGGAGACCAATAAATGAAGTATTTGATTTATTGCAAAATGATTTATCTAATATTAATAAAATTGTTGCATACAATGCAAATTTTGATATTAATATTTTATTGTCAGAAATGTATAGATATAATAATGAAGACTTAATAAATATTATAAATAATAAAAAAATTTTATGCGGATTAAAATTAGCGAGACACAAAATAAAAAATAGTAAAAATTACAAACTTATTAATATTTATAACTTTTTGCACAATACTAATGAAAAACAAACACATCGAGCTCTAGATGATGTAAATATATGTGCTAAAGTTTTTTTTAAATTATCATCATTAGATTTTTCCGTAAATTCAATTTCATGAATTTTAAATTATACTTTAGTTTTTTAACGAATATTTACAAAAAATATATTTTTTGTAAGTTTCCAACACATTGTCGAATTAAAAAAGTAAATAAAAAAAATGACTATTTATTTAATTTAAGATATATGTTAAGTGAATTAGATAGATGAATGGGATAAGATGACTCTTAGAATTGGTATTAATAGACCAGGGCACACATTTTTGCATAGTTTTAAACAAAGCGATTTGAATGATATTAATAATATGTTTTCTATGAATATTATTGCGGAACAAAAACATTTACTTGAAAAAAAAATTATACATTTACACGTTTCACTGTTTTATCAGCCGTATTTGTTTAGTGGCATATATGAAATACCAATCGAAGTGAATAGAATTATTATGTCTTTCCTGAAAATACATATTAAATTTACATTAATTATGAATCCAGCTACTCATTTTCCATTTATGCCGACTAAATGGAATTTTGAAACCCCTTCTAATTCTTCACAAATTTTGACGAAATGTTTACAATATGCACTAGAACGTGAAAATAATCAATATCAATATGTTTCATATTATGGAAATAATAATTGGGCAGTTACTTTCACACCGGATAAAATGTGCTTGTTATTATTTATGAGATTAAAAAAAGATTTAATCAGTATTTTAGAATTTCTTTAAATATATATTAATAAAATAAAATTAAAACAAACACAAGAAAGAAAAAAAAAAGAATAAAAATTATAAAAAGAATAAAAAATAAAAAAGTAATGCTACCACATTAATATTATAAAATAATGTGCCGGGTCCCAAGTCCGGAATTTTAAAGCTGCAGAGGGATTTTTTTATTCTAAATAAATACGCTTTTGTTAAAAGCGTTAGCAAAACTTATTTATGTTTTTGTTGAACATTGTTTCACGACCCTGTAATTGTAAGAGATGGTTATACTTATTTTTGAGAAAATTTATATTTTATAGATATATGTCTATGTCTAAAACGCGAAAAAATTTATCTAATCAAGTTAAAACAAAAATAAGAAGAAAACAATCGAAACGATTACAAAAATTATACAAAGACCCTGAAAATGTTTGGGGTAAAAATAAAAATTTGGAGAAATTTTGGTACAAATTGGCTTCAGGTAATGAAGTATTATTAATATATAATAATGATGAAATAGAAAATTATACAATGCCAAAAACAAAAATTGCAGCTTCAAAAAAATACAGAGAATTACTAAATAATAATAACATAAAAGCGATTATTACATCCGCAATGTCAAGTGATACATATGAATCTTTATATAAAAGAGTTAAAAATAACTCACCAAACGAAATTATTAAGAATTATAAGAAATACTTAATAAATTTGGGAGATAAAGAATGGTATTTATAATTTTGAACTTTAATAAAATTATGAAAATTTGTACAAATATAAATAGAAATCTAAGATATTAAACATTCAATTTGAGTTGGATTTTCTTCATTGTCCTCATTTTGATTATTTGTATCATTCTCATGTAAAATAACCGGATCTAATGCTATTGTTGGTATTTCATAATACATATTTGAATATAATATTATTGGGTTCTTCAAATATATATTAGTTATGTATCCACAATCTAAATTATGATAAAATCGTAAAATTTTAATAGAAGTTAATTTATCATAACCACTATATTCTAAAAATACATTTAAGTTACAAAATAATTTATTATCTATTTTTTCAATTTTTCCTAAACCTCTTAATTCATCATCGCACATTATTCCAACAATATCGTCTACTTGGGCTTCAAATATTTGTGATATATTAATATTACATATTTGACTATATTGTTCTAAATCATGCTCTGATACTCTTCCGGAATAAACATTAACTAAAGTTGAATCATTCACAACATTGAAGTAACTTTCCGGTTCTGACTCTGGCTCTGGCTCAGATTCCGGCTCTGGTTCCGATTCCGGCTCTGGCTCAGATTCTGGTTCAGGTTCAGGTTCTGATTCCGGCTCTGGCTCAGATTCTGGTTCCGGTTCTGGTTCTGACTCTGGCTCTGGCTCAGATTCAGGCTCTGGTTCCGATTCCGGCTCTGACTCTGGCTCTGGTTCAGATTCTGGTTCCGGTTCTGATTCTGGTTCAGGTTCTGGCTCGGGTTCGGGCTCCGGTTCTGGCTCAGGCTCAGATTCTGGTTCGGGTTCTGGTTCGGATTCTGGTTCAGATTCCGGTTCGGGTTCAGGTTCCGATTCGGGTTCTGATTCGGGTTCAGGTTCAGGCTCCTGTTCTGGTCCAGGTTCAGGCTCCTGTTCTGGTTCCGGTTCTGGTTCAGGTTCCGGCTCCAATTCCGGCTCTGGCTCCGTCTCCGGCTCCGGCTCCGATTCGGGTTCTGGCTCCGGCTCCTGTTCTGGTTCAGGTTCAGGCTCCTGTTCTGGTTCCGGTTCTGGTTCAGGTTCCGGCTCCAATTCCAATTCCGGCTCTGGCTCCGTCTCCGGTTCTGGTTCAGGTTCCGGCTCCAATTCCAATTCCGGCTCTGGCTCCGTCTCCGGCTCCGGTTCAGGTTCCGGCTCCGATTCTGGTTCTGGTTCCGACTCAGGCTCCGGCTCCGATTCTGGTTCTGGTTCTGGTTCCGACTCAGGCTCCGGCTCCGATTCTGGTTCGGACTCTGGCTCCGGTTCCGGCTCAGGTTCCGGTTCTGGCTCCGGTTCTGGTTCCGGTTCTGGTTCTGGTTCAGGCTCCGGTTCTGGTTCCTGTTCTGGCTCGGGTTCGGGTTCTGGCTCAGGCTCAGGTTCTGGTTCGGGTTCCGGTTCTGGTTCCTGTTCTGGCTCGGGTTCGGGTTCCGGTTCGGGCTCCGGTTCTGGTTCGGGTTCCGGTTCCGGTTCGGGTTCGGGTT
>Ga0181420_1000325_pt1 | contig 19529 bp, 27 predicted proteins | sample 43SPOviralmetaG_FD_130145 | JGI IMG/M metagenome (GOLD analysis project Ga0181420, IMG submission 130145) | Marine viral communities from the oligotrophic San Pedro Time Series (SPOT) site, San Pedro Channel, CA, USA - 43 SPOT_SRF_2013-05-22 | ecosystem: Environmental > Aquatic > Marine > Strait... | reverse complement strand
TATATTTATGGTCTTTGTTTCTTATATTCGGGGGATATGGTCGCCAACGAGCCGTCAGGCGAGTTATACCCCCAACACAATTTACACCAAATTTTTATTAAATTTTTACTAATACTAAACCGAAGATACTATTATCTCTTCCATTAATTCTGGTGGTATGCTTATTCTTTGTTCCCATCGGCTTATCCCAGTAGTTCTTGTAAGCCACCTAAAATTTATATGTTTAGTATTTTCTTTTCTATGCGAACAATAATTATCTTTTTTACATAGTATTTTACCATTCCAATTTTCATTATTATTCCATATCCTAGTTCTTTTTCTATAATCATATCCATATTTACAATAATCTATATCGTTAAATGGTAAACCTACCATAAACTCTTGGTCTTTTAATTTACCTGTTTGTGGATTTTCCATATACCAATATTTTGGATTATAATATTCTATTATTTCTAATACTCGTAATATTAAATTATTACTTTCTGTTAAATCTTTTATTTTTTTAGATAAAAAATTTAAAGCACTATAATCTTTACAATTAGGACTAGCCCATATTATATAAAAATAACCAGGTGGGAATTGTTTATAATCCCATTCCATTATATCAGTTAAATATGTTGGATTAAATTTATCTAGTATATCTAATGTATGCGTTTCGTATCCATATTTATCTGCTATCTTAGAAAATGATTTAGTCCCACAAAATAAATCTAATGTTTTCATTATAGTAATATAATATAATTATTAAATTTTTATTCACTATTATAATCTAAATAAGCGTCGCTATTATAAACTTCCAAATGGTAATGAATAAATTTTTTTAATCTAAGTCTTCCTCTTTTCATTTCTTTTCTTTTTCTATAGTAATCCCAATACTTTTTTGTTTCTTTTATTTCTTCTACTACTAGTTTATATCTAAATTTATATAATTCATTTTGTTTTATTTTTATATTTATTTCTTTTTTTTTTATTAATTCTATTAATTCTAATTTCTTCTCTTCTATATATTCCAGTAATGGATTTATATTAAATAAATCTTTCCATTCTATATTTAAATACAAACTATAATCGTCTAATACGCTATTACAAAATGGTAATTTATCTATTCTTTCTTTATATAATTCTATTATACGGTGGTAATTCTCTATACAATATTCAGTTAAATCTATTTCTATTGGTAATTCTTTATCGCCCAGTATATCATTTAAATCAGTAATATATCTACTAGTATTATATCTAGGAGGTATATATCTTCTTTTACTTATCTGTTGGAATATTACCGCACAAGTTTCTCCTACCGCTATTATTTTAGCAGTAAATTTATTTACAAAATAGAATTGGTTTTTAATAGTGCTATGGCATAGACAGCGTTTATCTCTAAATGGGCTTTCGTATTTTCTTACATATTTCCATTCTTTTTTAACTTCTTCTATATCTTTTGTTCTAGATAATTCTAATATATTATCAGTAAATTTAGGTTTTGGTTTATAATCAGTCATAGTTTTTCATAATAATATATATAGTAATAATTATCTTTCAAATTTTTTTTTATTTAATTAAATAAATAATTAATTAAAATCCAAATACTCTTCTAGTAGAAAATTTCTTCTTTTCTTTTTTTGGCTCTTCTTCTACTACTTTTTTAATTACATTTTTCATATCACTTCTTTTTACTACTTTAATTTCTTCTTCTTCTTTTTCTTTTGTATATTTATCTAGTTTATCTTTTAATAATCTATTTTCATTTTTCCAAGATATAATCTCTTGTTTAATTAAATTGGTTTCATTTTCATATTCTAATTCTTTTATTCGTTTCTCTTTTTTTAATAGTTCTACTTCACTATTATTTACAGATTTATAGGCTCTTGGCTTTTTCTCTGCTTTTACTTTTACTGGCTTGTCTTCAACAACTTCCTTTATGGGTAATAATGGTTTCTCTTCTTCTTTTTTGGTTTCTTGTGCTTGTGTCTTTTCTAATTCTCGTTTTGCTTTCTTGGCTTCCCTACCTTTTCGTAAAGCCTCTATACGGATTAATTTTAATTCGGCTTTGCGTTCGTCCGTTATATGCTGTTTCTTTACTTTCTTTACTTTTGGTTTTGGTGCTTCTTCTATATCTGGAACTTTAACTTCTTCTATAGTTTTAACTTCTGGTTCTACAAATATTTCACTCATAATAATATAATAAACTAAATTAATATTAGTATTAATTTTTTTAAAAAAAATAAAAAATATAAAATAAAAAATTAACGATTCTTAATTATCTATCTGTGTATATTTTGTTGTAAAAGTTAAACCTGTAGTTCCAGTTCCTATCCATAAATATCTTGGTGTATTTTCTAATTGGACGAAATAATGAAATTCACCATCGACTTCTACTGGCGAAACTTCTTTTAATAAATTTAGTTTTTCGTCGACTACTCCATTAGTAAAAATATAAAATGGATTATTAGTATCCACTTGTCCGTAAATAGAAATTCGTTCTAAATTAGCCATATCTATAGGCACATTCCATTGGCTACCGCTGGGTATGGCTTCTGCGTCCATTAATACTACTTCGGTTCTTCTTACATTTTGTTCGGCGAATATAGGGTGTCCTCTACTATTCTTAGGTAAATCCCAAGCAGATACTTTTACTGTCTGGTGTTTTTGTATAACCATATTTATATATAATTAAGTATTATTTTATTTCGGGCGTTTAGACCGAGTTTCTATTACTTTTACTACAGTTTCTTCTGCTTCCTTTTTCTCTAGGCTTTTTTCTTCTTCTTCTTTTGTTTTAACTAATCCTTTTTTTAATAAATCGCTTTCTTTATTTAAAATACCAGCCGTATTTCTAATTAAGACATTTTCTAGTACTTGGATTACTTGTGGTTTTCCATAAATATTCATTAGGTTTTTAATCTTACGACAATCGCCACATACGTGGGTAGTATATACTGTAATTTCTTCACATAGACGACAACTCCACATTTATAATATACAATCTATTTATATTTTATTTTTATATTATTACCACAAAATTCTTCTCGAATGGTAGTTTGGACTATTAGGGTCATTCTTAGTTAATTTACCGTCTTTAGTCTTAATACCGCCACTTCTAGCCAAATAACTCTTTCTTCTTTTATTATCTAAATGGTCTTTAGATTTCCATATTCCAGTTTTATCTTTATAATGTTCCATAGAACTATCACCAAAATTTATAGTTCGTCCCCCTACAACTACGGCTAATTTTTTACCAGCGACATTAGATTTTTTATAGGAATATCTTCCTATTGTTTTCATTATAATATAATTATATATATATATTATATTAATAAATGGCTCTTACTAATAAACAAAAATTTAACAAGAAGCACGGACAACCATTAAACGAAAGTAATAGTATTACTAAAATAGCCAAACTATCAGGTATTACATATAGGGCTGCTAAAGATATCTTCGAAAAGGGCGAGGGGGCTTTTTATAGTAATCCAGCCTCTGTAAGAAAAACTGTATCTAGTCCCCAGCAGTGGGCGTATGGAAGATTATACAGTGCGGTAATGGGTGGGAAAGCAGCCAAAGTCGATAAGAATGAATTACAAAGTGGTAAAAAGAAAATGGCTAAAACTAAAAGTAAATCTTATTAAATTTATTTATAGACTTAAATAAGTAAATGAATTAAAATGGATTTGTTTAAAACTCTATATAATAAAACTGCTAGAGAAAAAATAGAAGAAATACAAAAAGAAATAGAACTAAAATATTTAAAATAATCTACTCTCCTTTTTCTTTAATAAGTAATACCATTGTAGCATCCGAGTTTATTCCAAATTCAGTATAATCTCCATATAGTAAATTGGCTTCTACATTTCTTAATAATATTTCTTTCTTATTATTTAAATCCACAAAGATAGGGTTATTTACTTCATAATTAAAACTACCGTCAGCGTCGCTATGGGCTATGTATGCTAAAACATTCTTTCTAGCCTCTTTTAATCCGTCGAAACTGTCTAGTGGGATATTTTTTAATTCTACGAGGAAACTATCAGCGAAATAATCAGGATTAAATTTATTCTCGCCCTGGGCTATATAATCTCTACTTTCATCGGCAGACCTAGCCGAAGGCCCAGTATCAACTGGCCCAATAATTCTATCGTCATATCCTAAGAAATTCGCTATTTCTCCAGTTTCAAATTCTAAATAATTCTCACTTATTTCAGCTAGTCCAGCACCGTTTTCTACTGTTTCTGGTTGTAGAGCGTGCCCGAAAGTTGGATAATAATTATCTGGAACTGTTGGATTATTTTGGTATTGAGATTCGTTAGATATAAAATTATCCACTATAACATAATCGTCTCCACTAAAGAATACTAAAACTGGATATAATGGGTCGCCGTCATACGGAACAACTCCACCATTACCTAATCCAATACCTTCATCCGAGTTTAATACATACGGTTGGGCTACCCCATTTTGGTATATATTAAAAAAAATTTCTTCACCATTTATCATTACTTCTTGTATATCATTATCAGCACTCTCTTCGGTATAAATTGGGTTTTCGTCGCCAGCACTACTTCTAACTCCATTAATAATCACTTGGTATTTTCTTATTCCAGTTTGGAATATAGTATAATGTATTCCATATTTTATATCCGATAATTCTAAATCCTCTGGGGCTATTGTTGGGTCATTAACTAATCCTACAATATATCCCTGGCCGTTGCTTCCTGGTCCTTGGTTATCGTCCAATTTCATTCCTTGGGCTCTTACGCACCCACAACCTTTCGAAAGATATTTTTGGTTTATAATACATTTATCAAATTCAGCACTAGCATAGGCGTTATCTGGACTAACTAATGAAAATGTTTTTCTATCGTCGTCTACGTCCGCTATATTTACATTGGCTGCTCTAATTAATTTGGAAGCGTCCGTCCAATATAAATCTCCTATTTTATAACCTATATCTAATTTAGAACCAGCATTTTTATTTATTTCTACTAACCATTCTATTCCTAAATAATATGGTAATAGAGAAACTGCGTCGTTATATATATCAAAAGTAGTGGAAGCATTAAAATCTTCTGTTAGTCTATCTGTTAAAAGATTAACATTTGTAGAATTATAATCCCCTGGTGCTATTAAAAATTCGTCGTAAAATGCCTCGTCAGTAATACCCCATTGAACCCTATTATTAGAACTATCTATTGTAAATGCTACGTCCACCGTATCTATTGCTATAGATTGTAAAGCCAATTGACTATTTGGTTTTAATACAATATCGGCTTGGAAATTATTATTAAAATTTGCTATTGAACCGAGTGGAACATTTGCTTCATAATCTTTGTATAATCTAATAAGTCGCATTTCTATATTATATTAAATTATAATAAAATTATAAAATATCATTTAATTATTTCTTTTTTTTATAATTATTTTTAATTATAAATATTTGCTGTAATGATTTCTTCCTAGGTTTCTTTTCTAGTTTCTGTATGTCTTTATCGTCATTTATTACTTCAGGTGTGGCTTGTTGTTTTTTTTCTTCCTCCATTAAATTACTATGAAAATTCATTACTTTGGATAAAAAGTCCATATTATATAATATAATATATGATATTTATATATATAATATGACTAAAAATAAAAATAGGAAAAATTTGTGGGATACTTCTACAATAGTTAGTAATAATTCATTTCGGTTAATTACTAAAGAGCATAAAGATACATTAAAAAAAATAGACGATATAAATTATAAAATGATAGAGTTAAAATGCGAAATAGATTGTTTATTAACAAAAAAAGAATATTATTTACATAAAATAAAAGAAATGGAAATATAACTAAATTTCTTTAACTTCTTGTTCTTCTTCACTAGTACTAGAATATCCACCTAAAAATTTATCACTTCGTAAATCACTTTTCCATTCTTCTAATCGTGCTTCGTCTTTTTTTAATCGTGCTTCTTCTATCTTAGACATTTCTATTAAATATTCTAAATGTTCGTCTTCATATATTTCTTCGTGGGTTCTAGTGTCTTCTGTTGTATCTGGTTTTATTGTTATATCTTTTTTAGTATATGTTAGTTCTTCTATTTGTTTTTCTTTTGGTTTAACTACTAAAAATCCTTCTTTATCTTTTACTAATTCATATTCTTCATTACCATTATAATCGTTAGTTTTCATTTGGTTATATTCTTGTTTATCTAAATCAGTCATAGTTTCTTTACTTTCGCTAAATAAATTATACAATTCCTTTTGTCGTTCCCATTTCTGTTTCATTTTAATAAAATTGCTTTTGTTTTCGTTAGTTGGAGATTTTCTACATTTTGGACTAAATTGTAAATGTTCTTCTAATAGGTCATTACTACTAAATTTCTTTCTACAAGAAGCCATAGAACATACAATAGGTTTTTTTAAACCATTTAATTTTGCTTTATGTTCGATACTGGTTATATGCTTATTATAATTTAAACCACTATATAATTGTATATTACAAGTAGAACAATTCCAATCTTTTATATTTCTTAACAATTCTTTTAATCCTTTGGCTTTCTTTTTTCTAATACTTTTTATAATATCCCTATTACAAATGGCTACTACATATTTATTTACTTGTGCCGATTTATTAAAATGTGTTAGTGCTTCCTCTTTATTTACATTAAACTCTTCTAAAATATCATAATCTACTTCCATTACGCCCTAATATATAATATTAGTATAACTTTAAATAGTTTATTTAGTTAATACATTAATGAATTAACTAAAATTATTAAAATCGGTCATTCAGTCATTCAGTCATTCGGTTAATTAGCCCATTCATTCTTATTTTGTATTTTTTTTTTTGAAACTTTTTTTATATATTACAAATTACAAATTGCGAATGAACTGGCTGATTGACTGAATGACTGAATGACTGAATGACTTAGTTGAATGTATATTTATATATTTAATTTTTAAAACTAATAATAATAATAATAATAATAATAATAATAATAATAATAACTAATACTATTTATTTAATATAATACTTGTATCTTCGGCTACTTCTATAACTTCTTCTAATACTTTATTAGACTTACAACATTTTAATAGATTAATTATTTTTTGTAAAATCATTCTATATATAATAAAGAAAATTAAACAACTTTGGGACTAGTACTACTTTCTTTAACGAAGTCTTGTAGTTGTTGTGCTTCTATTTGTCTTGCGTTTGGATTTCTTATAATAGACATATATACTGTATTATCATTTCCTATATCTGTGGCTATTGTTTTATCTGGAAATAAAATTCTTACTTTAAAACTACTTAATTTTAAACTTGGCCCAGTATGGGTATATACAAAACCAGCCCCACCTGATTGGGTAAAAGAACCCCTACTATAAAATTTACCTACAACCTGCGACATACTACGAATATTTGTTTTACCAGTTAAAAAGTTATTTTGTAGTTTTGCGTCTATTTCTACTAAATAATGACTTCTTATATCGCTAGTTTTAAACATACGGTCGGCTGCTTCTAATGTATAATTAGCAGTAGGCGTAGAAAATAATGGATTATTTGACGATATCATTTGGTCTGCCGCTAATGCGGTAGGCATAGCGGTTGCGTTAGTAAATATTCTAACTGGATTATTAGCGAAAAACGGTGTAAATTCTTCCTGCTTTGTAGCCGTATCACTAGTTAAATCACCAGCCTTTAGCATAGCATTATCATTACCTATATATCCACCAGTCATAGTCATACCTACCCCTACTGTTAATGCTTCTGGTTGCGTTAATTGTGCTTGAGACAAAAATCTCCATTGTGGTTTAATATCTCCAGTAAATCCAGTGGCGGTTGTAATAGGAGCAGACATTTCATATCTGGGGCCATAGAGTTGGGCTAAATTAAATTTTAGTGTTTCCTCCCAAAATGGAACATAATTCTGGTCGGCTTCACTTAATATGCCTTCGAAAGCGGTTAAAGAAGCGAACATAATACCACCATTACTATATAACATATGGAAAGAACCTTCATTAGTCCCTTGTTCGATTACTGGGTCTGCGACTGGTGGTAAAGAATATCTTATACCAACTGCTTCTTCGTTATTTTGATAGATAGGAGTATGTAATTGTTCCCAGAAGAATTTTTGGCTATCCTCGTCATACGATAGTTCTACCTGATTTGCTCCTATCCAAACATTTCTAGCAGTATCGGGCGGTTTAGTAGAATTAGTTGCTCCCTTTGGATAACTAGCGATATGCTGGTATCCTTGTCCTGCCGCTCCTGGTGCGACCAACTCCATATTCATTAGGGTCGCAGTATTAAAATCAGTTGCTCCAAATTTAACTCCTTGGTCGGTAGCCTGTCCGTCGCTACTAACAAAAAACTGGGAAGTATTCCATGGTCCTTCACTTATTTCGTCCCTCGCCACCGCCCCAGCCCCATAATTTTGTTGGAATAATGAATTTATTTTTTTACATAATTGGGGTGGTGTATATTGTCCTGCTGGTAGTGGATATAATCTAGTAAATATTCTAGGGTGCCAAGCCTTAGCGTCTGGTAATGGTTGTCCTTTATCTGGGAAACTAGTTCTACCACCATTTCTTTGTATTTTATCTTTACTTGGAGAACTAACTACAACGTCTTTAGTCGTTCTATAAGTTATATTTACAACAAAATCATAATATAGTCCTTTAACATTATCTAGTTTAGGTAATTGTAAATTTAAATAAGTATATTGTTCTTCGTCTTGTCCTATTCCTTGATATTTTAAAGTAATAGTATAGCCACCAAATTTAGTATTAAATCCAGAGCGATTACCTATTGCCGATACTCTAAAATAGGGAGCGAATAAGAAAGCGGCATTATCTTCTCCTCTATCTAGAGCATTACATAAAATAAATGGATTACCATTCTCGGTTTGTATAGCACTTCCACCTGGGGCTGCTGCCGTCCAACCCTCCGTATATTGTCCGTAAATATTTGGGGTATTTTGTGCTCCTAGCCCTGCTCCAAGCCATTTATTATTATATACATAATTTTGGACTCGTAAAGTTAAATCATTAGGAATAGTAATAGTCCCTTCTGGAAAAGCCACTGTATCTAAAAAAGTTTGTTGTATCATAATACTATCACCATCGTTTATATCTACTGGCTGATTTAGTATAGTTTCCCAATCACCATTAGTTCCAGTTGTTAAACCTTGTGGAGTATCTTGTTCTCTTAACTCTACTATTACTGGTTGATTATTCATTATAATATAATATTATAAATATATTATAAAATAGATAAAAAAAATAATAAATGAATCGTAAAAAATTAAGCATACATTACAACAAAAGTTCCATTATCTCTAACCATAAGAGATTTACGAACAAGTCCAAAAACATTGGCTTCGAGTGCTTGTCGAGTAGAAGCATTCGCCGCTATGTCGGCTCCCCAAATACCATATCTAATATAGGCTAATTGTAATTCGCTAATTGTTTCTTGTATAGGAACACATACATAATTACCAAATGGGCGGTCGCCTTGTAATACTTCATTAGGGTCTTGGACTGAAACCCAATTACTAGCAGGAACATTAGTATATCCTGGCGTATTATCTGCTAACATAGCTAGAGTGCGATTATGCCCTACTAATCCAGTACGAGGTAATTTATTTGCTCCATTAACCCTCCACTGAACCGATTGTCGCCACTGATTACTAGAACCTCGCCCACCTACATTAGCGTTATTAAAATTTGCTCCACGTCCCCCGTCATTACTACGACTAACTGGGTCTTGCCAAGTGGAAGCCACTGTCCCTTGCGTCATTAAAACAAGTTTCTCTACATATTTACCAGTAAAACCACTTAATAAATGATTACTCGCTTTTTCTATGTTATTTGTATTTTCTCCGTCAGCGAGGTCTGCTAGTGGAATTTCTGGTATCATAACCCTATCACCTTCTACTGGAGTATAATTAACTCCACGATAAGATTTAACAAAACTGTCGAACATAGGTCCAGGATTAACTTCGTCAGCGACTAAAAGTGGGCGACTTGGAACAAAAGCAGTAATATCATTTTTATCTGTAAGTTTATTTAATTGCGTTGCCGAATTGTAAATTACAACAAGTCTTAAGTCTTTTAATATTCCTGTTGGAAGGTGGATACTAGAATTTAAAAATGCGAAGACTTCTTGGAGAGAAACCCACGCTTGGGTTTTAGGGTCTGCTGCTGCTGGTAAATTCTTAGTATTTACTAAATAATTTCGTGCTGTAGTATAATAAGAATTTTGCTGTGGTGCTGGAGGGTCTGGGATTGGGTCAGCCCACGCTGCTTCTCCCTCAGTAGTAAAACCCCAGTTAGTATTTCTTAATGGACTACCAGCCGATTGTTGTTCGTCATTACTACTTAAAATTGCTTTGTATATATCCCAATCATTAAAATTAACAATTTGGTCTAAAAGTTGATTACCAGAATATAATTCTATTTGTCGAATAACTGCTCGTGGTCCTTGTGCTAAATTCGCATTGGGCTGGTCGTCGGCTCCAATTGTAGTTGCTCCACCCACATTAACTAGTCTTAAATTAGATAAATAACAACTATCATTATCTAATCTAAATTCTGTGCGATTGTTAGAATGATTTGCTGGTTCTAAAATCCGTGTCGTAATATCCGAATTATACAAGTTAGCCATTTATATATAATAATAATATATAAAAAAAAAAATTAAAATAAAAGATAAAAATTTAGAGAGAAACGGAACTATGAAAGTATAAAGACATTGTATAGGCATTTGCTCCAACTACGCCTGAAATCATTTGCGAACTAAATTTACTCATTCGCATATCTATTTCCGCTCCAAAATCTAAACCGATACCAAATCCATTGTTCGCATTCTGTTTTGCGACGGACATAGAATTATGACTATGATTAGCCCCAAATGAATTTAAATATAATCCTATAGTCTCTACATTATCTCTAATAACAAAAGAAATTGCTTTATTGGTGCTATCATTAAAATTAAGCATTAATTCTTCTACATTTGGCGGTCGTGCTAACTGTAATGTATTAACTTGTGGAACATTTACGTTCGCCTGTTCGATAAATGAAACAGAAACGGCGTCCACAATACCTGGAACTTTACTAGAATTATTCGCTAGTCTGGAATTTACTGATTGTTTAACTAGAACTTTAGTCCTCATTTTTATTGGGTCATTCATAGAGCCGTCGTCTGGATAAGTAGTATATGTTAATCTAAAATCTCTAATAGCGTAATTCACGCCATTTGCTCCTAAAGATACGTCTTGTCCGTGGAAGATTTGTGCGGTTCTAGCCAAATTAACCGATACTCGAATATCACCACTACGTCTGTATGGTAATTGTCCTGGGACTGAATTTAATGCGATATCTGGTTTAATACTAAAATCTGGATTTTCTCTAAGAACGTCTGTTAATTGCGTTGTAGGGACTTCGCCACGAAGAAGACGATTAGTCATAGTGCGAAATGGGGCTTTCAATTCACAAGCATATTTTGCGTTGTTAGTATCTGTAGCGTCTATTGTTGCCGCCATTCGCATTTTGTGGAAGCGAGGAAGTCCAGAACAATTTTCTATTATACTTCCTAAAACTTCTGTCTGGATACTTTCACATAGACTATGGGCTCCTACGAGTGGGTCTAAACATATATCTAAAACTTTATTATCGTCGCTGTTTAAATATTCTTGTGGATTACCATTCACTACAACTAATTCACCTTCTAGGCGGACTGAGCCAAGATTAAGCACCTCATTAGGAAAAGACAATACAAAATCTACATTATCATTTTGGGAATAGGTATCTGCGTAATTCTCTGGGATAACACTTCTTAGACTAATACTCATTATATATAATTATAATATATAAAAAATATTTTTAAAAAAAAAAGAAAGAATAAACAAAAAAATAATTTACGATTCATTTTCTAATAACTGAATACTCGTGGTAATTCTTTAAACATACTAATCGCTCCAGTTCCATTTTGGTCGTCAATAGAAACTTGTAATAGTTTTTGTTGGGTTGTTATTCTTAATGGTGCGGCTATAATTCTAGTTTCAAAATCTCCGTCTGTATATCTATTACCAGAGATTACGTGGGTTGCTCCTCCGTTTTGTTGTAAATTTCTTGGTCGAACTCCCATATTTGTTAAGCCGATATTAACTCTATCTTTATCTAAAGTAGTTCCCCAAACCACTTCACGATTATCAGTTAAATCTTCATTATTTAGTCTTAAGTTATAACTACAACCTGCCCCACCAATTTTACTAATAAGACCATTTGCCGCTTGTGGAAGTAAAACTAAAACATTTGTGGCTTCTGGTTCGATTGTAAAAATATTACGATACGAAGTTAGTGCGTTTCCATTTGTTTGCTCTGTTCCAAAAGTATTAAAACTAATTTCGTCATAACCCTGGGGGTTAGATACTTCTTTTAAAATGAGTTCGGCATAATTTATAGACATTGATACGGCTGGACTATTTGCTGTGCCTGGTGCGACGAATGCTACAGTAATCTCAGTAATTTCACCAGTAGAACCAGCGGTTTCTACCCAATTACCTTCAGTCTGTATAGAAAGTTTGCCGTCATTCTGGTCGCTCCAACTAATAGAATTAATAAGAATACTTTTCTGTGGGAAAAGCCCACCAGCACCCCCCGCCATTGCCCCATTAACTAAGATACGCTGTCCTACATGGAAGGGCGATTGTTCTAAAGATTTGTAGGAAGCAGCCGACACGAGTTCGTCGCTAGAAGCCCCAACGGCTACTGACCCCTCCATTTTAAGTCCTTCGGCATTCATAGGCACAGTTGGATTACTAGTCTGGACGGCACTAATCTTATCTAAATTTAATCTACAACGGATAGTTGTGCGTCCAGCCCTACCAGTATCGTATTCGTCTGTTTTACAAAAGTCGAACATATCCTCTAATGCGATTTGTATAGGGGCGATTGTAAGATTACGACTAGGAGCGTCGCCATTCTTTTGGAATTCTCTAAATATACTGGAAGTCTGGGCTGCTGCGTCATTATCTTCTCGGAAGGGGCACATATCGAGATATTTATTTCCAGCCTGGGCGACAATACTCTCGGAGTAATAACCTAAATTAGTCTTAAGTTGGTCTAAATGGCGGATATTTTCTATTTGACCTCTACGCTCACTAACAATACTAGCGTCTCGAATTAAACTAATATTTGGAACTTTAAGAAGTGGGGCTGTAGTCCATACGAGATTAACTGGATACACACCTTCACCATTAGCGGCGTTGAGATTAATTCCAGTTTCGGCTGTAGTAATAACACAGTTAAAAGCCAAATAACTATCTCTTAGAGAAACATTCATACCTTCTGGGATTTCGAACTCTACGATATTTTGGTTGGTATTAAAAGGGCCAGCAGTTAGCGAATTTAACTTTATAATTTTGGGTGCTACGGACATTTTATATATAATAATAATATAAAAAAAATTATCATTAAAATTCTTCTTATAAATTTTCTAAATAATTTTTATGTTTTTTTGTTTTACTATGAATTGCTCTATGTGGTGGAGTAAAACTACCGCCACAATCACATTTAATAGGAGTATGTAAATATTCTTTTTTATCTTTTCTATATTCTTCTGGACTTCTATTAGGAATTTGGGTATTTAAACTAGCATTATATTCTTCTATATATTCTCGTTCGGTTTGTCTTAAATCTATCTCGTTTTCTGGGTAAAATTCATATAATTTTTCTATATCCCAATTATCCATTCCACCATTTTCTCTTATAAACTTATATACTTTATATTTATAATTAGGTCTATCTACATTATTTATTTCGCATTTATGTTGGAATTTTCTTTTACTAAAACTTCTAGTACTACCTATATAACATTCTTTTATTTCTTTATTCTTACAAAAAATCCCATAAATATTATATTTTAAATTAAAACAATTTACCATATAATAAATCTATAAAAAAAAATTATAAATTAACCGAGTATAATTATATTCCCTGGACTACACTGGCTTGGACTTGGTTGGGGACGACTGGTGCTGCTTCTGTAGGTGCTTTCTTTTCTAATTTCTTCTCGGCGAAAAGACTACCAACTGCTAAGCCTACTGCTGCTATGTCTGCGATAGGATTTAATCCACCTTCGGCGGCGGCAGCACCTTCGGCTGTTCCAGCAGCGGCGTCTAGTCCTGCGTCTTCTGCTCCTTTCTTTAGAGTATCAGTCGCCGCTTTTTCTAAATCTTTTCCAGCGTCTTGTCCTAATTGCGAACTATCTGTAATGTTTTCTAATGGGTCAGGTTCTTTAAATAAATCTTCACCAGCCGATTTTTCTGGTGCCGAAGTATCTGCTTGTGGCGTATCTTCTTGTATTGTTGGTCCTTTACCAGCGTCGGATACTTTATCTATCTGTTCTTCCCCACCCATAAATCTAGCAGCTCGTCCAGCGTCGCTAAATTCACCAGCCTCAGTAGGAGTATTACCAGTTAAATCTCTAGTAATAGAACCAGCCCTACTTTGTAAATCGTCTCCTAAATTACTGGCTTGTTGTTTAACATTATTATCTACAACTGTTTTATCGAATAATGGATTTTGGATTTTTCCTATTGTTGATTCGGTATTTTGTTCTAATGCTTTAGCAGCCTTACCAGCCATACTTTTAGCACGATTTAAACCCATTTGAACTCCTTTACCTAAAGTATCGTGGACGCTTTCTACAGCACTTCTAACAAATTGGTCGGTTATAGGATTAAGAATTGTCTTAATTTTATCATTATAGTTGTTCGTATCTTTTAACTGATTAGCGAATTTACCCGCGGCCCTGGCGGCGTCGGCTGCCGTATCATTTTGTACAGCCCCCGCGGCGGCGGCTACTCTATCACTATATTCATTAGAAGCACCGAAATCGCTGTAAACCATTATATATAATATTAAAATATATTTTAAAAAGTTATATTATATTATAATAACTATGCCTAAAACATATAAAATGAAAGACATAAGCGATAGTTTTACTATTATGAAAGACGATATCCCTTCTTTACCTGCTAGATTATTGGCTATAGGTCGCACTGGCTGTGGGAAAAGTTCTATAGCCCTAGGTAATTTATTATTAAGACCAGAATTTTATAGAAACGATTTCTTACCAGAAAATATCTTTATATTTAGTGGAAGTCTAAGCGGAGATATTAAACTACGCACAATTATAGACGAACTCGATATACCTAGTAGTAATCTCTTTAGTTCGTACGACCAAGAAGCAGCACACGATATATATGATATGCTTGTAGAAAATTTTAATGAAAAAATTAATGATAAATTAAAGCCAGAACATTCTTTAATAATCTTTGACGACCTAGGATTTACTAATTTACAAAAAACAAATAAAAAAAATAATATACTAGACAAAATCCTATGTAATGGTAGAAAATTTTTAATATCCACTTTTACATTAAACCAGAAACTCACCCAATTAAATACGAATGCTCGAGAACAATGTTCGGCAGTAATGTTATGGAAGTCTACTAAAAAACAAGTAGATTTAGCCGAAAGCACATTTAATTATTTATCTAATAGAAATGCTTTTTTCGATTTAGTAAGAAAAAATACTGTAGGACAACACGATTTTATGGTAATGGATTTCCAAAAGCCAGAAATATATAGAGATATGGAATTTAAACCTATTCCAAATTTACCATATTAAATACAAGACAACAAACATTTTCTTTTTTCGTATGCTTTAGTCATAGATTTACCCATAAGTCTTATGGCTTCACTGCTTTCCGCTACTTCTGTTTCTTTTCCATTAACGTCTTGGTTTATTACAAATCCTACTTTACCGCCGTCCAAATCCTCTTCCATAAATTCGTCCAGTTTAGAACTCCAACCTTCCGCTAGTTTCTTATCATATTTCATAGCATTTTCTTTATCGCCCAAATAAATATATCTGTAAAATTTTTCTTTCCATTTAGACATACTAATAGCAGTTTTATATTCACCAATTCTTTTTTCATATTTTTCTGTAGTAGCCCCAGTAGCGATTAATGAATTACAAGTTTCCTTAGTTCCATTATAATTAGTAATAGAAATAGTAGCACCAAGAATTTCCATTTGTAGAAGACCCAATCTGTCTTCGAAAAGTTTATAGCCATTCTCCAACGGTTTTCTATATTCTTGTTCGTAAGCGATATATCTTTTAAGTTCGTTCTTTTGTCTTTTGTTAAATGGAGGCATATTGTTTTAATGATAATTATACATAGGGAATAATTCGTAGTCAATTTTTTTTTAATTAGAATATAATTATTAATTAATTAATATATTTTATAAGAAATAAGATAAAAAAATATGTAGAATAAATTTAATATAATTTAATATAATTAAACTATGTTAAAACTTGTTCCATCTTCATTAAATTTTAGTTGGCTACCTCTATAATCTTTAACAGGATTAATACCGTATTCGCAGTAGTAAATTTCTCCATCGTCTCCGTCATTAAAATCTTCTTCACTAGCCCATTCACCTTCTACAGTCGCATACGCATTTCCATTAATCATACCTCCACCTGCGACTTGTATTTTAATCTTATACATTTTTTTACAACCATAATCATTAAATTCATATTCTTCTTTTTCTTCTTCTTCTTCTTCTTCTTCTTCGTCGAAACATTCCATACAAATAACTTTACCAATTTCGTCAAAAGAAGAACGGTCGTCGCATTCTTCAGTAAAATCTCTAGCACAGGTAGAACAAATCAGGGCTTCTTCTTCTTTTTTCGGCTGGTAGGTTTCCCAGTCAGGTTGGTTGTTAAAAGTCATATTGTTTTAGATTTTTAGGATATTTACTCTTTAGATATAAAACGAAAACAATTTTTTTCTAAAAGTAATATAATTTGTATAATTTATAAGAAACAAGTTAAAAAAAGATATAGAATATTAATTAATTAATTAATAAATGTAGGTTTCTATAGACATATTTTAATCCGTTCTTGTATTTCCTTTATCGTTATTTAATTCTATAGTAAGATACTCATAGAGAGTAAAGTTTAATAAGTAAAATACAGCAAAACCTAAGCAAAAATGTATTATATAATTAATCATTTATATATTTAGTTTATTTTTATATTTAAATAAGTAAATGGAATAAAAAAATAAGAAATGGAAAAACCAAATTTAAGAAAACCAGGCGGCGGAGTTAAAAACAAAATGGGTATAGTAAATATAAATTATTTACAAAATGTAGGTAGAACTACCGAATGGTTTATATTAAATATTACAAAATACGGTAATCGCTATGTAAAATCATTCGAAACTTTTAATGAAGCATATAACGCTAGAAACGGTATTTATTATATGTATAACCAACCATTACCTTATGACGATTGGGATAAATTAAAAAAATTTGAAACAAGATTTTTAAAAAATAATATTATTAAATATGGAAGTCCGTAATTTTTGTAGGAATGTTCTTGGCGAAGCCTACGAAGTTAAACAAGACATTAAAGAAAATCATTACCTAGAACTTTGTAATTTAATACAAAAGATATATAATCATAGCGAATACGAATATATTCATAAATTACGAGTTTGTTATAGTTCAGTTATATTTGTGGCTAGCGAATGGTGGCTAGATAATTATGGTAATATTTCTTATGAAAAAGATATGGACGACGGAATACCAGAAGAGATAGAAGTAAATACATATTATACTCTAGAAGTTAATTTAAAAGAACAATTTAATATTGTAAATGACCTAGAAATAGAAAATATATATAAAATTCATAATAAAATTTGTTCTATATCTTCTAAAAAAGATAGGGAAGAAATTTGGAGTAATAAAAATAATACTACAAAACATATAAACAAAATAAAAGAAATAACTAATACTATTGGTATTCACGAAGTAAATAATATAGATATAATTATTCGTAGTTGTAAAAATATTTCTTAAAATAATATCTTGTATTATATTATCCTATAATATTATTCATTAAAAAAATATTTGGGGTCTGGCTTAAATTGGTCTATAAATTTATTACTTTGTTCGTAAAGATTAGTTAAATACTCGATATCTCGAATAGCCATATTGGATAAATCCGCCATTCTAAGAAACAGACCATTTCGGTTATAAGTCATATTAGGAGGTTTATGGTATTCTATTATTAATTTAATAGAATTTTTTTGTTCTATTTCTAGTTTATCTATTCTATTACGCAAGTTAAAATAAAACTCGTTCTCGAAATCCAATTCAGCCATTATATAGTTATAGTTATAAAATATAAAAATTTTAAATAAAAAACGATTAATAAAGTGGTGGTCTATAATAATATATCCAGTTAATTTTTGTTGTTTCTCCGTTTGTTGGACGAGCTATAGGCTTAATAAATAAACGTTGTAGGAATTGTATGATTTTGGTTATAGTATTCATATAGATTATATTATAAAAAAAATTATAATATAATATATTATTATTATATATATGGCGAAACTAACCTGTTGGACTAAAGAAGATAAACAAGGAGGTAAATATACTACCTGCCTAGAAGGACAAAAAGGTTCTAAAAAAAAACCAGCACCACAAAAGAAAAAATTAGTTATTAAAGAGAAACCAGTAGAAGTTCCAAAAAGAAAAAAATTAATAATTAAAGAGAAACCTAAACCAGCACCTAAAAAGAAAAAATTAGTTGTTAAACCTAAACCACCTACAATTACTATAACTGAAAATCCCAGAGATAATGTAATTCCAGTTAGTAGGGCATTATCTTATCTTCCAGATAGTTATACACCAACTACTAAAAGAATTAATGTAGGAAAAGACGCACCAAAACCAGTTAAAGTAGAACAACCAGCCCCTAAAAAAAGAAAAATGGTTATTAAACCAAAACCAAAATTAAGCGAAAGCGAAGAAGCAAAATCTAAATTATCAGCAAAACAATTAAAAATTAATACAGAAAGGAACGAAATTTTAAATAAACTAATAGCGGAGAAAGACACAGAAGGAATAAAATACATAAAAAAAAGAATATCTGTCCCCTATGTTAAAGACCAAATAAATAGTGGAGAAAAAACATACAAAGACCTCTATGATATGTGGATTAGCCAAAAAAAATATGATACACAATCCGCCAGAATTGAAAGTTTAGATGCTGGTGCTAATAAAGGGAAAGAAAAACAAGTAGATAAAGCATATCAAGAGGCGTTAGAAAAATTTGATAGAGAAGGTGGAAGTGGTACTGGTGCTGGTGCTGGTGCTGGGGAGAGTGCCGTAAGTTTAATAGAAAAGTGGAAAGGTGGGAGAGAAGGGTTGGAAAAATATATTTTAAAAGTAAAACGAAACATAAAGGGTTCGGCACGATTACCCAAATTAAAAGATACAACTAAAAGTAATATATTAACTGGGGACGGTTCTACATATGGGACACCAGTAGGATTATATAAATTAATTTTTACCAGTTTGAAGAATGTTAAACACCAAGAAATTTTTGAAAAAAATATAAAACAAGGATTAATGAAATAAGTTAAAATAAAATCTAGTATTACTATAAATGTATAAATACTTTAC
>Ga0181420_1000324_pt1 | contig 19536 bp, 27 predicted proteins | sample 43SPOviralmetaG_FD_130145 | JGI IMG/M metagenome (GOLD analysis project Ga0181420, IMG submission 130145) | Marine viral communities from the oligotrophic San Pedro Time Series (SPOT) site, San Pedro Channel, CA, USA - 43 SPOT_SRF_2013-05-22 | ecosystem: Environmental > Aquatic > Marine > Strait... | reverse complement strand
TCGGTCGAAAGACCTACATTCACATTCGCAGTCTGAGAAGGTATCTCGGACTCGAACCAGAAAGGCAGGACGATGGAAGATAATTTCACTGCGGCCGTCGGAGGCTTGCGAGGCGGCCATATGCGAGGCATCAAGGAGGGAGACGGAACGCAGACTCGTTTGTGGGGAGCCTGCGTCGTACTCGGTCAACTCTGGAGCGTCCTGGTCGAGACCTCGGAACTAGAAAGGTTCGATCCAGACTCCGAGAAGAAGATCGCCGAGTCTTTCCCGAGTATCGCAGGCAGTCCAGACGCAAGGGAATTCCTGATCTCCGGTATCTCGCCCCTCGGATGGCGACAGGTTTTCGGGAAGGACGCCAGCGATGGGTAGATCAAGCAGGGAGAAGGGGAAGAGGGGAGAGCGAGAGTTCGCGAAGGCTCTCCGGTCTCTCGGACTTGATGCAAGGCGTACGCAGCAGTACGCTGGAACGGAGGGAACCTCCGACGTCTCCTCATCTATCCCCGGTGTTCACTGGGAGGTGAAAAGGTATGCGAGAATCGGAGCGGTCCGATTCATGGATCAGGCAGAGCGGGATGCGAAGCCGGGCGACGTTCCCCTGCTGGCTATGCGAGAGGATGGCGGTCGATGGCTAGTCGTCGTCCCTCTCGACGATCTCCCCCGATTCGCCGAGCAGGTCGTCGCGTCTCTCGAGACGTCGGTGACCACATTGGGTTCGTCTTTACCCTCGTCGAAAACTGGAAGCGAACGAAACGTCTCGAAGGATTCGAGTTCGACGAGATCGTCTCGGTCTCCCTGATCGAGGCGGAAAGAGTTCTCCGGACAAAGTACGACCCGAAGAAGGGAACCGTGACCACCTACCTGTCGCGCTACCTCTTCGGGTTCGTGCAATATCGACTCCTGAAGAACGAAGGGAAGAGGAAGACTCCGAACGGATGGATACCCGTAGTGAAGACGGTCGCTCCCTCCGGTCCGAAGGAGTTCGATCCGGCCACCCTGGTCGGTCTCGAGGATCTCTTCGACCGAGTCCATCCGTCGCTACGCCCGATTCTTCGAAGGCTTTCCGAGGGAGACGATCTCGAGGAGATCGCTCGGGAACTGCTCCTCTCTTTCGATGCTACTCCTCGAAGGCGAGAGAAAATCGAGGCGCTCACCGAGAGCCTTCGGCGTGACCTACGAACCGAACTCCGGCGATTCCTCTATGACGACTGACAATCGAGCCACCCTCACCGTCGCGATTCAGTTCCTCCAACTCCTGACCCTCTTCGCTGCCGTCGCAGGGATCACGCTCTCGCTCGGGAGGAAAGACGAACGGCTCTCCGTCAACTCCAGCGAGATCGAGGAACTACGGAACATCGCCTCGGATCTCGTTCGGACATCGATCGAGACACAGACGACGAACCGATCGCAGGATCGCCAACTCGACGACCTCCGAACACGACTCGCCAACCTGGAGACCATCCGGTGAACGACCTCAAGCAACGAATCGGAAAGAACCCGAAGGCGACAAGTCTGATCCTCGGAGCGGTCTGCGTCCTGCTTCTCTGCACTGCTCTCGGAGCCTGTCAGGTCGAGGACTTCGTACGCGTCGACGTTCCGCAGGGAGTTGCGGAGGCAGTAGGGACCGACGACACCGTCTCGTTCTCGGAGGCGACCGACGCGTGGGAAGACTGGATCGCGTACGTCGACCGGGAGTCGAAGAGGTTCTCGAAGGAGATCGACAAGGGAGCGGAGATCGTCGGAGTCCTTCGGTCGCTCGGAGAGACTGGGATCGCCTTCGGTCAGGAAGCCGCAGCAACGATCCCCGGAGGAGCCTTCCTCTCGACCGGACTCGCTCTCCTCGGAGGAACTCTTCTCCGTCGCCCTGGAGATGCGAAGAGGGAGCAGAAAGAGAAGGAAGACTCCTACACCGCAGGACTGGAAAGAGGCAGGGAGATCGCCGAGAAGGCTATCGAGGAGGCTCGAAGAGTTGCCGAGAACGCATCCGGCGCCGATTGACTAACGGAGGAAAACGGTGAACCACCTGAAGATCGATCGAACGTCACAAGGTTGCTATCGCATCGACATGGAGGCAGACGGTCCGGACTGGTCGCAAGATTTTCTCCTCCGATCCGATGCCCACCACGACAACGCTCACAGCAGTCATCGACTCGAACTCCTGCACCTCGAGGAAGCAGTCGAGCGGAATGCGGGGATACTCGATATCGGGGATCTTCACTGCGCGATGCAAGGCAAGTGGGACAAGCGAGCATCCACGGATGCCTGCCGACCGGAGCAGAGAGAAGGTCGATACCTCGACTCCCTGGTCGAGACGGCCGCCGACTTCTACGAACCATACGCCGACCGATGGCTCTTCATGTCACCGGGGAACCACGAAGGCTCGATCCTGAAAAGGCACGAAACGGATCTCACCGAACGAACCGCCGAGAGGCTTCGATCGAAAGGATCTCCGGTCATCACCGGAACCTATTCCGGATTCATTCGGTTCTCGGTACTGACCGCAGGCAAGACGATCTCGAGAGTCATGTGGTACTCGCATGGATCAGGAGGAGGCGGACCGATGACTCACGGCGTCCTGAATACCCGACGGCGTCAGTCCTATCTACCAGACTCGGACATCGTCTGGAGCGGTCACACGCACGACTCGTGGTCGGTTCGACTGGCGAAGGCGTCGTTGACTTCTCAAGGGTCGGTTCGCCTCGACGATGTCCATCACGTCTCCACTCCCGGCTACAAGGATGAGTGGTCGCCCCTCGACGGATGGCATATCGAACGAGGCGCACCGCCGAAGCCGATCGGTGCCGCCTGGCTCCGTCTCTCGGTCCGGCATCATTCGGAGCCGACGAAGCACCGGCGACTATCCGTCGACATCATGGAGGCGAGATAATGAAGGGACCAGACGAACGAACTCGGCTCCGGATCAACCGTGTAGTCGCCGAGATCGTCGAGGAACTCGGAGCCGACGCCGTCGTCGTTGCCGTCACTCGACAGAGAAGACGAGCCACGGAGACGTTCGCGGTTCCCTTCGGCAACCTCCACGCCGTTCGCGGTCTGGCCGAATTCGTGTATACCGCTCTCGGACCGGACGAGATCGAAGACGTCACCGAGGAGGAAGACGAACTCGAGGAGGACGACGAGTGAGCGAGATCGAAGGACGAGACGACCGAGGGAGGTTCTCTCCTGGCAACGCTGGCGGGCCTGGTAGACCGAAAGGGTCGAAAGGGTTCTCCATCAAGGCAGCGCTCGACCGAGCGATCGAGGAGTCGTTCCGGGAGGATGACGGTCGATCGATCCTCGACGCCCTAGCACGTACTGCAATCAAAGCAGCAGCCGAGGGCGACTTCCGGTTCTGGAAGGAACTGATAGACCGACTCGATGGTCCGATCAAGCAGCAGATCGAGCAGGATCAGACCGTGTGGATCGAGAGGGTCTCGAGGCAGGCGAAGGAGCAGAGCGATGGCGATTCGTGACTTCCCCGATCTGGCCGACGTTCTGCTCTCTGCCTTCTTCGTCGAGGGCGTGACCCTTGACGGCGGAGCGCATGACACGACTGGATTCTCACAGGTCGACGATCTCTTCGTCGACGGTTCGATCTTCGACGGAGGCTCTCCATAATGGCGGTGCAAATTCAGGTCCGAAGAGGTACGGCGTCGAACTGGACGTCTGCGAATCCGACGCTTGCCGCAGGCGAAATCGGATACGAGACCGACACCACATATATGAAAGTGGGAGACGGCTCGACTGCCTGGAACTCTCTGGCGTACTTCGTCAAGCAGACGGCAGCGGGCAAGGCTCTCGCAGACGATGCCGACGCAGCAGCACAGAGAACGACCCTCGGCATCACGAACGTCGGATCGTATACAGGACAGATCGAGACCGCTGCGGACAAGGTCTACACGATCGATCCGGGAGCGGCTACCGCTCGGACCGTCTCTGGATTCTTCATCAAGTGCGGAAGCGGGACCGTCACGGCAACCCTGAAGAACGGATCCGATACCGTCAAGGCAGCGAGCGTCTCGACGTCGAGCGGTGATCAGTCGAGCCTTGCGAATACCTCCGTCTCGGCGAACGGCGTGATCTCGATCACGCTCTCTTCGAACTCGTCTGCGACCGACGTTATCTTCGCCGTGGAATTTACCGAATGAGTCCGCCGTCTCGATGGCTCTTCTTCCCTGCTCCGGTTTCCAGCGGAGGAGCGAAACTCGTCATCACCGGAACGGCGACGGCGGATCTCTCTGCTCGGACATCGACCGGCGTCTCTTCATGGGCGAAGTCCGGAGACGACGCGGCGGACTTCCTCGAATATCCGCATACGGCGGTTCGGGCTGGCGCCGCGTATATGGAAATCCTCTTCAAGGTCGATACCGGAGAGACGTACTCGAACGCCGGAGACTTCGAGTCGGCGGTGACGATGGTCTCCGGCACAAGTTCCTTCGAGGTCGGCGGTAACACGTTCCCGCATACGAGCGTGACGCATACGCACGGCTCGGACTCTGGAACGATCATCCGCGTGCGATTCAATGCGGCCTCGTCTGCCGTGACAACTTTCCGAAACCTCCTCGCGGCAGGAGATGCCATCGAGATCACAATGAACTGGACCACCTGACATGAACACGATTCACCAATTCGCTGCCATCACGAAGAACCTGAGCGGCGTGTCTGCGAACCTCGTCGATCTTGCGTTCAACTACAAGGAGATCGCCCCTCGGACGGATCTCGACGTCGCACACATCGACCTCCTGGTCGCACAGGCTCAAGCGATGATCGATGCCGCCGAAGGACTGAAGGCGATTGCGTACGAACCGACCGAGGGTGGCGACTGACTCGAACGACGTTCGGGAATCGGGGGAACCATGGAGGACTGCCCGCCTGTGCTGGTGCCGTTCGTCGTCGATCGTCAACTCGTCGATGGTCTGCTCTTCTCTTCGGGGAGCGTGCAGACCGACACGAGGAGGGTCGACGTCGAGTACGTCGACAATCGGTTCTCGCTCGGTCCGACTCTCTGGATCGATGGACTTGCGACCCTGAAGAACCGTCGAGACGTTCAAGCGTTGGTGAAATATCGAAACGCGGTTCCTCTCGATCCTTCGTTCGTCGTCGAGATCCCGATCGACTCCCCCGCCTGCCTCGAAGGAGATCGCATCGTCGGGTACTGGGAAGCCTCGATCCCTGCTGGAGACTCGGTCTCGATCTCGATCTCGTGGTCGGTTCTGGTCTTCGACCTTGCGGACCTGAATCGTGACGGATACGTTGACGCCATCGACCTCGGATTCTTCTTGGTCGAGTGGGGAGATCCGGACTCGATAGCCGACTTCAACTTCGACGGCGTCGTCGACGGTATCGACCTCGGACTCTTCTTCGAAAGGTGGACCGGATGAGAACCGAGACCGTACCGATCGACGAGCCGACTCCCGATCCGGCCAACGCAAGGAAGCACGACGAACGGAACCTCGAAGCAATCCGCGACAGTCTCCGTGCCTTCGGTCAGCAGAAACCGATTGTGATGGATTCTCGAGGGATCGTCGTCGCAGGTAACGGCACCCTGGAAGCAGCGAAGCGACTCGGATGGACCGAGATCGCAGTCGTTCGAACCGATCTCGATCCGACGCAGGCTACGGCGTTCGGCATCGCAGACAATCGGACCGCCGAACTAGCCGAGTGGGACGACGACGTCCTGCGGTCTCTGCTCGACTCGATGGACGAGGAGACTCGAGACCTGCTTCACTTCAGCGAAGACGATCTCGACGACCTCGTCGAGCAGGCAAGCAGGACCGAGGGAGCCGACGGAACGTATACGACGAAGATCGAGGCGCCGATCTACGAGATCACCGGGGAAAAGCCGGAGGTATCCGCCCTGGTCGACCGAACGAAGGCGGACCAGTTGCTCGAGGAGATTGAACGTGCCGGACTTCCGGAGGACGTCTCGGAGTTCCTGCGGGTTGCTGCGGAACGTCATGCCGTCTTCGACTTCCGTCGCATCGCAGAGTTCTACGCTCATGCCGACGAACCGACGCAGGGACTCATGGAGAGATCCGCCCTCGTGATCATCGACTTCGACAAGGCAATCGAAAACGGGTTCGTGCGAGTCTCGGATCAAATCGCCGACTTCGTCGAGATGGAGCGCGACGATGCGTGACGACTTCGTGGCGTTGATCCTTAGTCACGGCCGACCTGACCGAGTCGAGACCTACAAGGCGATGCGAGCGGCTGGCTATACAGGACCGATCCGCATCCTGGTCGACGACGAAGACGAAACGGTCGACGAGTACCACAAGCGATATCCGGGAGAGGTCGTCGTCTTCTCGAAGAAGGAGATCGAGCCGACGTTCGATACCGGCGACAACTTTCAGAACAAGCGGGGCGTGATCGTCTACGCGAGGAACGCGTCGAGAGCAGTCGTGAAAGAACTCGGCTTCCGTTACTTCATCCAACTGGACGACGACTACACCGGATTCTACTATCGATACTCGCGGTCCCTCGAATATGGCTCGTATGGAATCCGGCGGACGATGGATCTCCTTCTCGAGTCCATGGTCGAATTCCTCTCGACGACGCCAAGCCGGACGGTCGCAATCAGTCAAGGCGGCGATCACATCGGCGGGCAAAAGAAGAAATTCGGACTCAAGCGGAAGGCGATGAACACGTTCGTGCTCGACGTCGAACGGCCGCTCGACTTCTTCGGTCGCATCAACGAGGACGTGAATACCTACGTGACCGATGGACGGAGAGGGGAACTCTTCTTCACGATCGAGAATGCGCAGATCCGTCAACTCGTAACGCAGTCGAATGCGGCAGGCATGACCGACGTATACGTCGAGGGTGGTACCTACCTGAAGACCTTCTATTCGGTTCTCTATGCTCCGTCCGCCGTCAAGGTCTCGACGCTCTCCGACCCTCGGTCTCCTCGGCTTCGCATTCACCACTCGATCAACTGGAACGCGACCGCCCCGAAGATCATCCGACAATCAGTTCGCAAGCCTCGGACTGCTCCGTGATCCTTCAGATCGAACCGATCGAGGACGCCTTGCACGAAGGTCAACTCCTCGTGCTGCGGGCTGCGGCTCGGTTCAACGTGTTGGAGTGCGGACGTCGATTCGGAAAGACGCATCTCGGGATACAACTAGCAATCGACCGAGCAGTCGACGGAGCCGAGGTCGGGTGGTTCGCTCCGACCTACCGCTACCTGGCAGATCCGTGGAGAGCAATCGAGAAGGCTCTCGCCCCTGCAATCCTCCGAGCCGACAAGGTCGAGCGTCGGTTCGAACTGGTCACCGGAGGGTCTATAGATTTCTGGTCGCTCGACTCGGTCGATGCCGGTCGCGGTCGGCGGTACGACCGGATCGTGATCGATGAAGCGGGGATCGTTCGAGACCTCGGACCTGCGTGGCAGGAAACGCTGCGGGCCACCCTGGCCGATCGTCGGGGCGATGCGTGGTTCCTCGGAACTCCGAAGGGGCGATCGTTCTTTCATCGCTGCTTCGAAAAGGGACAGATCGGCGAAGGAGGATGGAAGTCGTGGAGGCTTCCGACGACCTCGAATCCGACGATATCTCCCGAGGAGATCGAGTCGGCTAGGCAGGAACTACCGGCGATGGTCTTTGAGCAGGAGTTTCTAGGGATCCCCGCGGATGACGGAGGGAACCCGTTCGGACTCGACTCGATCTCGGCTTGCGTTGGGGAGATGTCGACCGATCCGGTGGTCGCCTATGGGATCGACCTCGCAAAGTCGGTCGACTGGACGGTCGTTTGCGGTCTCGACAAGGACGGGAGGGTCGCTCGTCTCGAGAGGTGGCAGGGTCCGTGGTCGGAGACCTCGAGGCGAATCGAAGCGATGACGGACGACGTGCCGACCCTGAGCGATGCTCCCGGAGTAGGCGCCCCGATTGTTGAGTCCTTGCAAAGGAAGCGACCGAGGGTCGAGGGATTCAAGTTCTCGGCGACCTCAAAACAGCAACTGATGGAGGGACTCGCCTCGGGATTTCAGACCAGACGCGTCACGATTCCCGACGGATGGCTACGTGTCGAGTGCGACACATTCGAATATACCTACACGCGGACCGGCGTTCGATACGAAGCGCCGTCCGGCATGCACGACGATGGCGTCTGCGCCCTGGCACTCGCCGTTCGTTGCCTGGATGTGAACTCCCGGACCGACTTCGACTTCCGGATCCTCTGACCTATGCCGATTTCCGACCTCTTCGGATTGCTCCAAAAGCAGCAGACGACGCCCGACAAGTATCTCGCCTCGAGCGTGAACGTCGTAGCAACTGGACAGCACGGAGCCGCCCGTGCTCCGTTCTCGCAGGATCGAGGTATCCGGGCGTTCCGATCGTGGGTCTACGCTGCCTCGACGATCAACGCCAACGCAGTCGCGTCCCTCCCTCTCCGTCTCTATGCGAAGAAGGATGAGACGTCGAGCCGGACTCGGTCAATCCCTCGGCATCGAAAAGCGTACCTCCTCGGAGATCAGACGAACGACGTCCGACCGTCCTCGACCGTCATTCGCAAGGCGGTCAACTATGGAAACGAGATGGAGGAGGTCGTCGGATCTCATCCGGTCACCGATCTTCTCTCGACTGCGAATCCGTTCCTCAACGGCTTCGACTTGACAGTCCTGCGAATCCTCTATGGCGAACTGACCGGCAACGCATATCTCCACCCGGTCGTCGACGAGGCTTCCGGTCTACCTGGAGAACTGTGGCCGCTGGCTCCGCAGTACGTCGAGGTGATTCCCGACGAAGAGGAGTTCATCGCGGGATATTTGTACGGGATCGATGCGCAGAAAAAGCAGGTGTTCGAGACCGACGAGGTGATCCACTTCCGTCGACCGAATCCGGCGAATCTCTTTTACGGTCTAGGAAAGGTCGAAGCAGCGTTCGGATCGATTCAGGCGAACCAAGCGCTGCACGAGATGGATCTATCGACGTTCGAGAACTCCGCTCGACCAGACTACGCAGTGGTTGTGAAGGGGAACTCGAGCGGCGATCAGTTGGATCGATTCCAGCAGCAGGTGGAGAACCGACTGCGGGGAACTCGGAAGGATGGATCCTTCATCACCGTCACCGGCGACGTGCAATTCACACCGCTCAACTTCCCGCCGAAGGATCTCGCCGGTCGAGAGGAGATCGTCGAGGAGATCGCAGCAGTGTTCGGCGTGCCGGTGACCATGCTCAAGGCTAACGATCCGAACCTCGCGTCCGCCTCGACCGGCTTCGCTCAATGGAGGGAAGGGACGATCCTTCCTCTCTGTCGCATGGACGAGGAGGAACTGAATCAGTCGCTCCTACCGCTCTTCGGTCTCGAGGATACGCACTGTCTGGCGTACGATAATCCCGTGCCGTCGGACAAGGCTTTCGAACTCTCCGAGCGTCAGACCGCCGTGGCTGGCGGCTGGCGGACTCCGAACGAGGCAAGGATGGAAGAGGGGCGGGAGCCGGTCGAAGAGGACATGGCGGATCGCCTGCTCGTCAACGGTCAACCGCTCGGAGGTATGGACCCTCTCGCCGGAGGACTCGGAGCCGACATCGATTCGGATATCGAGATCAGCAGTCCGGAGCCTGACCCGATCCGCGAAGCCGCGTCCCTCCTGGAATCCACGAAGGCTCTCGAAAGGTTGATCGTCGAGACCGGCGACCATCTCGAGACCGTGAAGGATCTACAGAGTCTCGGACTCTCTCGAAAGGATGCCGATCGACTGGCAAAGAAGAGAGGCGGAAAGAACGTCGTAGTGCGAAGGTCCGACGACCTGTACGACACGAAGGAAGAGGCGGAGGCGGTTGCGACTGCGATCGGCTGCTCGGGATCCCATACGCACGAAGTCGACGGACAGACGCGGTTCATGCCTTGCGAACGCATGGAGGACTACTCGACGATCACCGGCGAGAGGCATCGAGACGACGAGGATCTCGACCTCGTAGCAGACAAGGCGATCGCCGATGTCGACCTGCAACCTACGGAAGGGATGGCAGCGCTTGCCGAACGAGGTCTCCGCCTGCGAGAAGAATACGGACGAGGCGGGACCGAGGTAGGCGTCGCCCGTGCTCGAGATATAAAGAATCGAGAGAACCTCTCCCCGGAGACGGTCGGGAGAATGGCGAACTTTTTCTCGAGGCATCGCGTCGACCTGGACGCTCCAGCAGCAAAGCCGAACCACGAAGAGTACCCGTCCGCAGGCGTTGTCGCGTGGCTCCTGTGGGGAGGAGACCCCGCGAATCCAGACGAAGCCGGTGTCGCCTGGTCGGCTCGAAAACTCGAGGAGATCGAGAGGGCGAGAGAGAAGGCGAAGGACGATCCCTCGACTCCTGCAAAGCCGAGCGAGAGGATCGAGGGATCCGACGAGAATCCAGAAGGGTCGGCGTCGGGAACTCGAGGCGGTATCGAGATCAGCGACGAGACCGAAAAGGGTCTCCGCAACAAGGTCGACGAACACAACGAGGAACACGGAGACAAGAAGGGAAAGAAAGTCAACCTCGGCATGCTCAAGGCGGTGTTCCGTCGAGGAGCCGGAGCGTTCTCGTCGTCGCATCGCCCTGGTATGACTCGGCAGCAGTGGAGCATGGGAAGAGTGAACGCCTTCCTGTATCTGGTCCGGAACGGTCGACCGGAGAATGCGAAGTATGTGGGCGACAATGACCTGCTGCCGAAGGACCATCCGAAGTATGCGGAGAAGGAGAAGGAGTCGAAGTCCTGCTCCTGCTGCGAGACAAAGTCAATCGGAGACCCGAAGGCGTACCACTGGCCGGAGGAAACGAAGTGGTATCGACTCTCGATCGAAGGTCTGCTCGACGACTACGACCGACTGCGACCGAAGTCGAAGGACGGGAAGCCGGACGCCGACGACGATATCCGGAGCGGGGAGAGGAAGACTCCTGCGATGGCGATTGCTTCCCTCTCGGAGAAAATGCTCGACGCAGTCAGGGAAGAGATCGAGAAGAGCCTGAAGGGACAACGCAAGAAGGCGTTCGATCGCGACGGAGAGATCCGGGCGATCCTCGAAGGACTCGCCGAAGGTCGCAAGACTTTCATGGCGGGATTGATTAGAGAGTACGAACGTGCTGCAATCGGAGGAGGATCCACCGGCGCTGCTCGTCTGAACGAGATACTGGAGCAGGCAGGGCGAGAACTGATCTCGGCTCCCGGAACGTCGAAGCGTCTCGACGCCATGCTCGCAAAGAGAGCCGCAGCGATGGCGGAGTCGGTCGTCGTCGATACGGTCACGAACTTCCTCAAGGACATACCGGAAGACGAGGCGTTCGATCTCGGTGCCGAGATCAATCGACTCGAGAGCAGTCTAGGAGTGACGCGGAAGAGAGCCGAGACGATCGCAAGAACTGAATCGGCCAACGCGTACCACGAAGGTCAGATCGACGTCTGGAAAGAGACCGGCGGGGTCCAGCAGAAAAAGTTCCTGGTCGCCCCTGGAGCGTGCGAATTCTGCAAGGCAGTAGACAAGAAGTACGGAGCAGAGGGAACCGCCATCGGCATCGATGAGCCGATGGTGAAGGCGGGTCAGGTCATCCGGGGAACCGACGGCGGTTCATTCAAGCCGGGGAAGACTTCGCAAGGCATCGTTCACCCGAACTGCCGGTGCGACTTCGTGCCGGTCCTGGAATTGTGATGAGCAACGAGACACGCAGCAAAACTCTGGCGGCAACCGTCGAGAAGAACGGTCCATCGATCGAGGCAACGATCACCACGGAGACCATCGACCGAGACGGCGAGGTGCTGATCTCCGACGGCATGAACGCAAGCGAGTTCGAGAAGAATCCGGTGGTGATCTATAACCACGATTATGCGCAGCCGGTCGGCAAGATCGCAGACCTGCGTAGGTCGAAGGGGAAGATCGACGCGACGATCGAGTTCGCGCAACGCCCGGAAGGGTTCGAGGGTCCGTACTTTCCTGAATTCGTGGAGTCCCTTGTCGAGCAGGGAATCGTGAAGGGAATCTCGGTCGGATTCGTTCCGATGCCGGGAGGAGTCCGGAAGGCATCGACGAAGGATCGGGAGGACTACGGCGACGACGTCCGACAGGTCTTCTCGAAATGGAAACTCCTAGAGGTCTCGATCGCTCCTCTTCCTGCGAACGGAACTGCTCTCGTCTCTGCGGTACGGAAGGGGATCGTGAACTCTGGAGACGTCGTCCGATGGATCGATCCAGACTTCTACGAGAGGAACGTGATCGAGATCATCGTGCCGAAGCACGGCAGACTTTCGAGACTACTAGCGTCGAGATCCTGAAGTCGGACGGATGGTCGCAAGGACCGAGCCGAGTGCGGACGGACATCGAGACGGATTCACACATCACCTAATCAGAAAGGATTCGCCAATGCGAATCGTGACTCTCAACGAGGTCGAAAAGGATCTCCAGAACCTCGCCGATCAGGTCGGCGAGGAAGGCTTCATCAAGGCAAAGGCTCTCTATCTCGAGAAGGTCGCCGTGACGAAGGAAGACGGTACGCCCCTGTCCGCCGATGACGTCGAAATCGTGCTCATGCCGAAGGCGGAAGAGGAAGAGGAAGAGAAGGCGGCCGACGACGACGAGAAGGAAGACAAGGCGGAAGACGACGACGACGAGAAGAACGTCGCCCCGAAGTCGATCCGGATCGAGACTCGCAAGAAGGCAGTCGCAACGGCTGCTCGGATGGCTCGACCTTCGATCGCAAAGCCTCGTCCGTTCTCTCGTCTGAAGAACTTCCGAGACGACCACAACGGCGAAGCAGTCGAGAAGGCTCTGCGGTTCGGTCACTGGCTCATGGCGGGACGAGGCATTCGAAAGAGCCTCAACTATTGCGACCGTCACGGAATCGAAGTCAAGGCGCACACCGAAGGCGTCAACTCCGCCGGTGGCTTCCTGGTCCCGGATGAGTTCGAGACCGAACTGATCTCCCTGCGAGAGCAGCACGGCGTATTCCGTCGCAATGCTCGAGTCCGTCCGATGGCTAGCGATACCCTTCGCATCCCTCGTCGGTCTGCAACCCTGACCGCTTCCTTCGTCGGAGAGGCTTCGGCCGCAGCCGAGTCCACGCAGACCTTCGAGCAGGTGACCATGGTCGCCAAGAAGGTCGCCGTGCTCACGACCGTCTCGAACGAACTCGCCGAGGATGCCTTCGTCAACCTGGCCGACGACGTCGCAGGAGAAATCGCCTACGCCTTCGCCAAGTTGGAAGACCAGTGCGGATTCATCGGGGATGGCACCTCGACCTATGGCGGAATCGTGGGCGTCTCGAGTTCCGTCGGCGCTGCCGGTACGACCGATTCGGATTCCGGAGCGTTCGGTGCCTTGAGCGCTGCCGACCTCACGTCCTTCATGTCGAAGTTGCCTGCGTACGCCCATACGCCCAGCACCAAGTTCTACATGCACAAGACCGTGTTCCACGCGAACTTCGAAGACTTGATGATCTCATCCGGTGGTGCGAACGCGACCGAGATCCGGAACGGTGGCCAGCCCACCATCATGGGATACCCGGTCGAGTTCGTGCAGGTCATGCCGTCGACCTATACGAACGGACAGGTGGAAGCGCTCTTCGGCGACCTCTCCCTGGCTGCTTCGTTCGGAGATCGTCGGTCGACTACGGTGCAAGTTTCCGATTCAGCGCTCAACGCGTTCGAGCAGGACGAACTCGCCATCCGTGGTACCGAGCGATTCGACATCAATGTCCACGACGCTGGCGATGGAGACAACGCCGGACCGATCGTGTCGCTCCTCTCCTGACCCTTTGAACGAGTGGGGAGATCGGCTTCGGTCGGTCTCCCCGCATTCGAAAGAAACTACACATGATTCATGCACAGAACACGAAGATCCTTTCCCTCTTCCAGCCGGATGCGTACGCGGCCGACACAGCGCATGCCGTCGAGATCGATACCCTCGGCTTCGACTACTGCACCGTGATCGTCTCCATGGGACTGAACGACGTGCAGGGACCGCTCGTCCTTTGTAGCCTGACCGAGGGCGACGCTTCCGGCTCGGTTACGGATGCCATCGCAGAGGCAACGATCGCCAACGCTGCCTGCGTTGACGTCGAAGGCTCGGCAACTGCTCTCGCAAACATGGACGACGGCGACGCCCTGGTCTACCACGTCAACTGCGTAGGTCGCAAGCGGTTTCTCCGCCTCAACGCAACGCTTGCGGCATCGGCTGCGTCGACCTGCTCGGCGATCGCCATCATGTCGCGGAAGGGCGAAGCGGCTGGGAAGTTGAACGCCGACTTCGTGACTCCGTTGACCGGACTTGCGAAGGCGATCGTCATCTGACCGAACTTTCCTTTCGGAGGAGTCGTCGTCGAAAGGCGGCGGCTCCTCATCCTTCGAGGCAGGACCACATGCGGCATTCTCAAACGCTCAAGTTTCAGCAGGTACTCGATCCGGTTCCCGGCGCTGCCGATCAAAGTTGCGAACCGATCGATACGAGAGGCTTTCAAACTCTCGCGATCATCGTCGGCAACAACAACGCCGACGCCATGTCGGACTTTCGGCTCACCGAGTCGGACAGCGTAAGCGGTTTCACAAATATCCCCGGCACCGTATACGGCACGGATGCGGTCGACGTCGAGGGGAACTCCTGCCCGCTCGCAACGACTGGCGACGACGACCATCTCTTCGTGTTTCTGGTCGACCTGGTAGACCGCAAGAGATTCATTCGCCCGGAGATTACAACTACAGGAACCGGCGATCGAACCTACTGCCTCGCAATCGGATTCGAACCGGGCGAGCCTTCCCTCCTCACCAACGATTCGATGGCGATGTCCGCAGCCGATATCGGTCACGTCGTCATCGTCTGACCGGAGATCGATATGGCGGTCGGCACCTACGCCCTGACATCTCTGGCGAACCTCAAGGCATGGATCGGCATCACTGCGGATACGCATAACGCCGTCCTGGAATCTTCGATCGATCGTTCGACGTCGATCATCGAATCGTATTGCGACCGTCTGCTGAAAACTCGCACGCACTATGAGTGGGTCATGCCTCGAGGTTCGCAGTCCTTCGTCGTCGACAATCCTCCGGTGACTTCGATCGAGACGGTCGCATTCGGTCGTCAGGATTCGTTCACCGTTACGAGTGACACGGCATCGACGGACGTTCTTGCGACGGTCAACTTCGACGGAGAGAGGCTCCGCCTGTATAAGGTCAACGCCTCCGGCTCGAAGACTCACGACACTCTCACGGCATCGTCGTACCCGACGACTTCGCAACTGGTCACGCAGATCAATTCCGGCGTGTCCGGATGGTCTGCCACCCTGGTCGAGAACGCCTACACGAAAAGCCTGTATCGATTCGGAGGAAGGGGAGTCAAGGACGCACCCTGTCACGTTCGGTTCCCTCGAGATAACGTCTCCGAATACGAAGTCGAATTCGATCGAGGACAAGTCCACCTCACGGTCGACCGCTTCCCCGGTATCCGTTCGGACGATGCCTCGCCGAACCGATTCCCTCGCGGGTTCTTCCCTGTCTTCGTCGAGTACACGAGCGGATACGAGACGGTTCCTCCCGACCTCGAGCAGGTCGCGGTGGAGATTGCTGCGGAACTCTATCGAGAACGACTGTCCGACCGGACCATGGCGTCGGAGTCTCTCGGCGACTACAACTACAGTCGCGCAAACGTCGCGGATCTCGTCGCGTCGAGGGCGGCGAAGTTGGATGCGTACCGGAGGATTCGGTGAGTATTGCAAGTATGATCGCCAACCACGGGCAGACGATCTCGATACAGACGAAGGGATCCGGCTCGACCGACTCTTCGGGAGGCATCATCGAAGCATGGTCGAGCGCTACGAACTCGACAGCGTTCGTGCAGGTCCGAGCAGGAGGAGAGGCAATCGAAGGCGGCGGCGAAAGGTACGCCCCGACGGCGACGATCTATATCGAGGGCGTTTCGTCGATCGGCATCAAGGACCGGATCGCATACGACTCTCGAACCTGGAGCGTCTCCAGCGTTCGAACTCCGGACGAGAGATCGACCGGCGACTCTCTGGCGTACACGATCGTCGAAGCGACGGAGGTTTTCGGATGAGTCAGAAGAAGAACACGATCGAGTTCGACGCTCGGCACAACCTCGACGCCAAGAAACTCACGGCAATCCTCGAGCAGGAGGTCGCCAAGATTCTCAACACGTCGGCGGAGGCTATGGTCGGAGCATCGACCGGCACGAAGTCGATCGGCATCTCTTCAGTCTTCAAGAAGAAGTCGCCCCCGGCGTCACGCCCTGGTCAACCTCCCGGAGTCCGAACGGGAACTCTCCGGAGATCGTTTCGAACTCGAGCAGCGAAGAAGCAGGGGCGGACGTTCCGAGTCGCTGCGGGAACGAATGTGGTCTATGCGAGGGTGCTGGAGTTCGGAACCGAAGACCTGACGATCTCTCGCCGACCATTCATGAAGAAGGGAATCGCCTCGGCGACTCCGTTCATCCGCAAACTCACGAAGACCCTCGGTCCGAAGGTCCGGGCGAGGATTGCGGCAGAGATCGGAGAACCTAAGTGAGCGTTCGCATGCTCCGAGCCTTCTACGCTCGCCTGGTCGCAACGACCGACGGCGGTTCATCGAACCCGGTGAAAGACGCCGTCGGCTCTCGGATCCATGCTCTCGAGGCTCCTGCGTCGTCGGCTCTTCCCCTGATCGTTTTCGATATCGCGTCGACAAGCACCGAAGGATTTTTCGACGGGAATCAGAGAACCGAGGCAACCTTCGACGTGACGATCTTTGCGAAGACTGAAGCGGGCATCGACTCGGTCGGTGTGATCGAGGAGAAGGTCTTCGAACTGCTGCACGATCAGAACCTCGTCGCAACCGGAGACCTCGACCGAGCATACGTTCGATGCGTATCTCGAGGCGTACCGCAGATCGAAGGCGAGTTCCTTCGAGTTGATTCCACTTTCCTAGTCGAGGGGAACGACTCCTCGACCATCTGACTGGAGACCGACCGTGACCATGCTCATAGGATCCGACGGATCCGCTACCTTCCCCGATGGCTACGCCGCCAAGTTGAACACGTTTTCGACGACTCTCACTCGCACGACGCAGGTCGTCACCGGCTTCGGAGATACCGGACAGAGGCGGCGAGCCTCCGGAGTTCTCGACATCACCGGATCCGCCGGCGGTACTCCGATCAAGGACGAGGCGAACGCTTCCCCTCTCGGTATCACCGGAGAAGGCGTATCCGGAACTGGAGCCGAGACCGTCGCGATCGTTCTGAAGTTCGCAGGCACCGCGGACTGTACGCTCGGGTTCAGCGCAGTCGTGAACTCCGTTGCGTTGGCAGTTACGCAGGACGGCGCGCAGACGGTGACATTCAACTTCGAGATGGACGACGCGAACGGTCCGGATGTCGCGTGGGATGAATCGTGATCGCAACTCCGCAAAGCCTCGCAGCGAACGGGATCATCTCTCCGACTCGTAGGATCTGGCGTGTTCGACTTGTCTTCCTCGACGGATCGGAGCGGGTCGTTTGCGTCTCCCCTGGTCGGCTCGACGAGGAGGAAGCAGTCGCCCGTGCGAAGCGTCACGCCGGTGTCTTCGACTCCTCGATCCTTGACAGGGTCGAGGCGTCGGCGGTACACCGGGAACTCCAGTCGACGCCCTTCGGCGTTGTCCAGAAATAGGAGAGCAACCGTGACGCCATACGTCTACGAGGGTCCGTCGGGGAGAGTCTCGATCCCCCGCCTCACCGTGAATCAGATCATCGAACTACAGGCGATCCACTGGAAGTCCGAGAGGGCGTCTCTCGTCGCAGACATGGAGGAAGCAGGGATCGAACCCTCCGAACGGCTGGAACGCCTGAGAGAGGCTCGACAGGCCGCCGAGAGCATCATGGCGTTGATGCGTCTTCCCTTCTCGATTCGGTGGTGCAGAACGATCGTCGGACTCGCAATCGAAGGCGGCGAGGCACTGGTCGAGTCCATGAATCCGGAAGAGGCATCGCGGGCGGCTCTCTGGTCTCTCGGGTACGACCTCGACGATCTGACGCCGAAGACCGGATCCGATCGGGGAGCCGAGGGAAACGGATAGCCGAGGGGCGGGACTGGCACGGAGAGTCGGCACATATTGCTCACGCTCTCCCCGGTCTCGGGAATCCTCTCGATCTCCCGGTCGACGACTTCGACGAATTCGGGAGGCAAGTGATCGAGCATTATCGAAGGCAGTCCGGAACGTCCGCCGCTAGTTCGTCGGGTCACGACCACCGCTCATTCGTCGAGTCTCAAATGAGGAATTTGTGAATGGCAGATTTCAACCTCGAAGTGGAGATGACCGCGAGGACGGAGGAACTCGATGCGGCGTTCAAGAAAGCGCAAGCCGGAGCGGACAAAACGTCGAAGGGACTGGACAAAGCCGGAACGTCTGGAAAGTCAGGACTCGGGAAGATCGCCGTCGCAGGCGCTGCCGTCATCGCAAGTATCGGCGCCCTGGAAATCGGTGTCGGTCTGGCCGGTGCTGCGATGTCCCTTTTCTCTGGCGACTCTGAGAAGGTCCGAGCCTCCCTCGAAGGTCTGCCGATCGTCGGCGGTCTCATCTCGAAGTTCTATCAGTTCGGCGATGCGTTGGAATACGCATCGCAGGAGGCTCGAGACCAGCGAGAGTCCCTCGTCCTCCTGGAAAACGCGGCAAAGGATCTATCCACTGCGATGGGAATTCTGAGCGAGCAGATCGCCGACCTGGAAACGCTCGGCAAGTTGGACGGAAAGGGAGAACTCGAGATCGCCGTCGAGGTCTACGCCAAGAAAAGCGAACTCATCCGCAAGGAAAGAAAAGAACGAATCGAGGCAATCGAGGCGGACTACCTTGCAAGACGAACTGCCATCGAGGAGCAGAATCTAGGATCAGAACGGGAACTCGAACTCTTCGGAGAACTGCGAGACGCTCGGTACGCGGAACGAAACGAAGCAACCGCGGCGATGGAACGCGACCTAGAGATCCTAGAAAAGCAACTGACCGCAACGAAGGAGGCGCACGACGAGGCGGAGGAGTTGAAACTACAGGCAATCGAAGCAGCAGCCGACGCGCAGGAGGTAGCAGACCGAGAAGCCTTCAAGCAGCAGATGGAAGACGAGGCGTTGCGGCTCGCTGCACAGATGAGCGGAATAGCAAAGGCGGAGCAGGCAAGAAAAGAAGCAGCGAAGAAGGTTGCCGAAGAGGAGAAGGCAAGGCAGGAAGAACTCGCAGCAGCCGAAGCAGCAGCCGCCGAAAAAATGGCAGAGATCGAAAAGAAGATCAAGGAGGAAACCGCGTCCGCAGAGTCATCGGTGCAAGGCATGACCGGATCCTTCGGAACCGCTGGCGGATCATTTACGACCGGCGTGAAAGCGCAACTCGATAATTCTAAGATCCTCAACAAGTTGAGCGAGGAATCGCGGGACTTCCTTGCGACGATCGTGCAGAACACCGCAGCACTAGGGAGGATCGGTTTTGCCTGAATGGATCGAACAACTCGAGAGTCGCTCGATCAACTCCAGCGGTGGGCGGGGTACGGGTTCCCGATCCTATGTCGCGTCCGGATACTCGACGGTGAAATCCGTCTTTGATGCGTTCGGAAGAACGACCGACGTCGCCGGT
>Ga0181420_1000321_pt1 | contig 19603 bp, 22 predicted proteins | sample 43SPOviralmetaG_FD_130145 | JGI IMG/M metagenome (GOLD analysis project Ga0181420, IMG submission 130145) | Marine viral communities from the oligotrophic San Pedro Time Series (SPOT) site, San Pedro Channel, CA, USA - 43 SPOT_SRF_2013-05-22 | ecosystem: Environmental > Aquatic > Marine > Strait... | reverse complement strand
TTTAAAAGGGCGACTTCGTCTTGAGACTGTGAGACTGTAAGAGATTTCAAATTGAAATACTTTTGAGACCATTTACGCAGTCATTTATAAAAGCATTCCAATATTACCAATAATTAAATAATCGGTCAAGACCCCCCCCTACAACTTTTTCTCGCTTTTGTCAAATATCGTAAAAAATTATTTTATGATATTCTCTTTATATTCTTTTTATTATTTAATAGTTTCTTTTTATTTTCTCTCCACGTCTAAATTATTTTGGGATAACCGGATATATCACCTCTACGTCAAAATCCGTAATTGACGAGGGCAAATCTCTCAACGCCTGTCTGTAGGTCTTCCACTCATCAATATTATCCAATGAAACATCCGATAAAACGACCCAATCGCATTCCGCTAAAAGAGAGTTTCGTTTTATTCTAATTTGCGTTAAGGCGTAACCGTTTGCTAATTCATTCACTTTCTTAATAAAGGTTTCCTTATTAAGTGTTTCAATCTGTTCTGGTCTCCAATTCATTAATATAAGATTATCCCAGCATTCCTCCGCTGTGTCTCCTGTCGTGTTCCATTCGCCAACATAATCCAATTCGATTAGATATTGTCCTACTGCTCTATGCATATATACATTATGTAGATAATATTTGAAGGTTCAAATAACTTCCAGCGATTTCATAATTTAATTGATCTGTTGTCCCAATAGTGCTGTTTAAATGAAAGATTGAGGTCGCTCCGCCTGTATTTACCAAGATTGGAAAAAAATGGTAAGTATTAACCGCACCCGCTTTATAAACATATGTTAATGTCGCTGTCTCTATTGTGCTGTCTTCGTTACCATGAAAAGATTGTGAAAATGAAGATAAAAACCGACCTCGTGCCGAAATAGCTGGCGGTCTCTCAATATCTCTCGTTGATGAACTAATGCCGACTTGTACGCCTATTGCTAATCCCTTGTTTTCGTTTTGAGATGTCCATTCACCGCTTACCAAGCAATTAATCAGTATTTTTTGATTCGCTACTTGTGTCGTGACTGATTTGTACATTTGTGCGTCTAAATTGCCCCCGAATGTATTATTTATCACTTGTGTTTGAGTTGGGTTTCCAGCCGTAACATTAAAGGTTGTGATTGCGAAATTATTATCATAATTGTTTGGTATTTTAATTTCTCCTGAAGTCGTTGTTATATTTCCGACTACTTCCAGTTTCTCGCTTGGTGTTATATTTCCCGTTCCTATCCCCACAACGTCGTCAAATATGTTTATCTCTGTGAAAGTGTTTCCGCTTTCTCTTTCAGCGTAACCGCCTATTGGAGCTAAATTGGTTGTTAATGAAACTTCATCTGCACGTGTTAATGTTAAAGTTGGTGAACTATAACTGACCCCTGTTACATTGTTATCACTACGTTCTGGACGGTTCATAAATGGAATGCTCATTGTATATATATATATAACTACTTTATAATTGTTCAATTTCCTCTTTTATTAAAGGAAGTTTTCGTTTTGATATTGGAGGTTCTGATATATCTAATCCACTAGTTAATTCAATTTTCTCTCCGTGTTCTAAATCTTGTCTTGGTATATCTATAAGAATATTGTCTGTTGAGTTAGAGTTGATATCTGAATCACTGTCGCATTTAATATCCATCTTCTGACCTGCATTCACTTTCTTGATATTATTGTAATACTTGCTTTCTTGAGCCATGATACACAATAAATTCTTGTGGGCTTGTTTTAAATACGTCTTTCTTATATCCGGATATAAACTCGTTTCATTGGCTTGCAAAGACGCATGATACTCGGTTAATAAATCCTCATCTAATTCTGCATGGTTTCGTGCCTTTGTCAATGTATTTGTGAGGAGAGAAATTGCTTGAACTAATGTTTCCATCTTGGTTGGAAAATCTTCGAACTTCGCCAACGCAGAGATCATACCGATGATGCTTGACATGAATATGGGAATGAGTGCAACACCATTGTTATTCCATCCCATCTTTATTTTTGTTGATTCAATCGCACCTGTTACAAGAGATAAAATAATGATGACTTTATTATATTGGTCGGACTTTGCTTTGATTGCTTCATGGGCTAAACTCAAACAATCACGGCGACTTCTCAAGTCATTTATTACATCATCTATTGACTCTTTTTTCATTATATATATTGGGTTTATTTTTTATATGTGGAGAGAAATGATAGGCAAACATATAAATATGGATTTGATGAATTGAGTTATTAGGGGTAATTTTATAATATTTAGGGATATATATATGACACTTTCTGAAACCGAGTGGAGACAACGCAAACTTGATAGAATGGTTGAGAAATATCATAATGATAAATACGATAGGTATTTCTTTGATGGAAACAATATAATTGTATTTGAAAAACGATTGAAAACAAGAACCAAACAGAATTGTTGCAATATCGATGGATTGGAATTGAAACTCAAGGATATTTAGGAATATTTATCTTGCTCCACTAATAATATTTTATTTAACTACTTAAAAAATTATTATCTTTAGTATATATATAATGAGCGACCAACAATTCGGAGAGTATCTTAAAGCCAACAGCCATCTTTCTGAACGCAGTATTATTCAATACAATAACCAATACCAAAAGTTTGAACCCATGAAGAAGAACCTTGTGACACAATCACAAGCCAACATCATTTCTTTTGTGGATGATACAAGCTTCAGCGAGAACACCAAACTTGCTATGTTGAATATTGCTATTAATGTGAGAAAACATTTCAAGAAGGATGTTAATAAAATGAATAATAGAAAGCTTCAGTTGGCTGATGATTATCAACAGCAGAAAAACGCAATCAAGGAAGAAAAGAAAACAGACCTTCCTTCTTCCAAAGAATTAATCGCATGGGAGAATAGACAATATCTTGATGGGAATTGGAATGGATACATTGTTGTGCATCTTATGAGGGTTCTTTCACTACGAAATAAAGATTTAGATCTCAAGATTATTCCTGCTACTCGTAGTCAAAGAAAGGGTCAAGCTGGTGACAAGAATAACTATTTAATTCTTCGTAAGAACAACGCACAACTAGTGAGGAATGATTATAAGACTTTCAAAATGTATGGACAGAAAAAGAATATTCTTCAATCAAGGAAGTTAAACAAAGCAATTCGTGAGTTGATTGCCGAGCGTGATTTGGAATTGGGAAAGGATGAAATCCGGTTGCTTTCCACAAAGGGAGGCAAGAAGATGAATGAAGAAAGTATCGCAAAGAAGATTAGGTCGTTTACATTTAGGGGATTGAGTGAATCTGACTACAATAAAACTTTTGTGAGTGATGTTGCAGAGGTGAAAGACATGAAGAAGTTGGAAAAGATTTCAAACAATCGTGGAACTTCTCTTGAGGTACTACTTAAGGAATATCACATAAATGTGGAAGTTTAAGAGTTTATATATTTAGAAGTAATTTTTAAATATATAAAATATTAAGATATAAAGGCAAAATTAATATATTAGTATAGTATATAATGATATTCACGGAAAAGTATGATCTCAAAAAACTATGCTACGCCTACGAGAACTTGGACAAAATCCTTGAAGAAAAAACCCTAAATCAAAATGGTGGGTATTACAAACATATTCTTGAAAAATTTATAATCAATGATGGTGAAAAAGATATTTTATATAACTATTCAGAATCAACAAACTATGGGCGGAAATATGGGAATGGGGTTCAGCCGTTGTCTTCACATTTGCGAAACTTCTTGCTATGTGAAAGTGATGTTGTTGATTTTGATTTGAAAAATGCACATCCATGTATTCTTCAACACATATGTGATAAATATAATGTTCAAACAAACAAACTCAAAGATTATGTTCTTAATCGTGAGGAAGTTATTGAAAAGCATTTTAAAATGGAAACCTATGCTGGTGATGATGTCAAGAAATTGATATTAACGGCAACTAATCAAGACAAACCTTTGTTCACTAAAAACGAATGGTTGAAAACCTATATATTGGAAATCAAAAATATCAAAGACAAAATAATAAACCATAAAGATTTCAAACAGATTGTGAAAGATGCTAACGCTAAAAAACAAGATAAAAAAAACATTCATTCATCGATACTTAACCGAATTATTTGCAAATATGAATCGGAAATCATTGACGTGATCGTGGAGTATTTGCAAAATAATCATTATCAAGTATTTGCTCTAATGTTTGATGGGTTGCTGTTCCATTGCGATGATGGAAAGGATGAATTGATTGCTGACCTAAATGAAATGATAAAAAATGAATATGGTTCTTATTTTAATTTGGTACAAAAACCAATTGTTTCAGATGTTGTGATGGATGAATATGATTTTAATATTGAAAAAATACACGCAAAGATTGATACGCAAGTTACAAGAACAGCGTTGTTTTATAAATTATTTGATCCAATCAAAATCATTCACCCATGTTTATATGGAATAAAAAAAAAGATGGGTTGTATGAATTCTATAAAAAAACTGATTTCTTTAATGCAACAGAACATATCAAGTATGGTTTGCGTAATGAAGAGGGGATTATTTATGCCTATAGATCGGTGGTGTTTGATTTTATGGAGGGGGAGATTGAACCGGAAAGAATAAAACATGAAATCATTGTTGAACCAGAAAACGATGACGTTGAGTATTACAATTTATGGAGAGATTGGGAGGTTAACACATGGGAGGATGTGGAGGATGATGATGAGGAGGCGGTTGATTATTACAAAAAGCATTTAATGGCGTTATGCAACAATGAGGAAGCAATTTTTGATGCGATGAATTTATGGATTGCTCATATGTTCAAATATCCAAAAAATAAATCATTCGTTCCTATTTTTGTGGGAAAGCAAGGAGCTGGAAAGGATATGTGGATTAATTGGATTGCCGAGATGATGGGGGTTGAGAAGAAGTTTGAATCTGTTTCACCTGAAAAGGATGTATGGGGGGATTTCAATCCTATGATGAAAAACTCTTTCTTGGTTCATCTTTCAGAGTTTGGGCGGAAAAATACTCAAGAATATGTGGGGAAAATCAAGAGTATTGCAACCTCTGGTGAAATATTAATTAATGAGAAAAACAAAGGGCAGTATTTCATCAAGAGTTTTCATCGGTTCTTGGGTGCTTCTAATTTCAATGAACCCATACCTATTGAAGCAGACAATAGAAGATATATGATTATCATGACTTCATCACAATTCATTGGAAATGTTGAATATTTCAAGAAGGGTCATGCGTTGACAAATAACAAGAGGGCATTGAAAAGTATTTTCAAATATATTATGAGTTTTGATCCACCGAGCAATCTCAATTATCATATGGTTCAAGATAGTGAATATATGAGGTATATCAAGGCGGTGTCTGTTCCGGTGGAAGAGGAATGGTTGAGGGATTTTGTCAAACTCAAAGGGGTCAAGGGAGAGAATAAGGTGTATAAGTACAAGGCATCGGATTTGTATAAAGAATATAAGGCATGGAGCAAGGATGCAAATAAATCATTTTCATATGAACAACGGAAGTTCTACATCCAGCTCAAAGCACTCACTACACAAACCACGAAACATATTGTTGGACAACATGAAAGGGATGGGAACTTTTACTCTTTCAATTATAACAACCTACAAGATGAAGGGGTTTATACATTTGGCGATAAACCAGCGGTATATGATGAAGTGAATGCATATGATGGCGACACAGATTCAGAATTTGAGGGCTGATTTTAATTCAAAATTTGTTTTATTTTGAAACAAACTTTGAAACGAGAGTTGTGTGAGGGATAGAAAGCTTCCTTCACATATCCTTCACACAAGGTTTTTTTGAGTTTTCTTATGATAAATCATAATGTTTTATGTGTTTTCTTGTGAAGTTTGTAAGACTTGTGAAGGATGTGAAGGATGTGAAGGAACTTTTCAGAATCTCAATGAAAAAAAAAAAATAAAATAAAAAAAAAAAAATTCTCGTTGAGATTTCCTAGAAGTTATCCTTCACAACATTCACAAGGTTCACATAGCTGCCTAACCAACCGAACCTTCCATTAACCGCCCCAAAAACAATCACACAATATTAATCGCCAAAATTATCGCCAAAAACCTTTCATTTTTATTGCAAAAAACACCCAAACAAATATATTATTCAAAGGCGAAAATCAGAGTTTCTTATAATTGATGATGTTATATAATATATAAACACATCTATTTTTTGATATTTAATTATAATCCGCAACGTTCTAGTGCGACATTATAAATTGTTTCATCTTTTTCCACACCTATGAAGAGGCGGTTTTTATTCCCACAAGCAACGCCCATGCTACCAGAACCCATCGTGGGATCAAGTACAACGCCACTTTCTCGTGAGTAATATTTCAAAATCCATTCCATTAGTGCAACAGGCTTCTGTGTGGCGTGTTTACCTTTTTCACTCTTCACTTCTAATATCGAGTTTGGAAGGGCTGGATCATACATGCTTTCATTATTCTTCCTCATAAAATCTGGTCTGTCAATCTCTCCATATAAAACACTTTCATTCTTATATTTCTTTGTATCTCTAATTAAATTTTTAGATGAGGAATGGTCGCATTCATTATAAACTCCGGTGTCTTCTTTTATCACACTATTAGGAAGTGGGGGTTCATATCTTACCTCATGTTCTCGTTTTGCTTTTGATATTTTTATTCGTCCTTCCTTACCACCACCATAGGCATTTTTATTCACATCATATTTGCAGTTCTCTTCTTTTATCACACTTGTAGGAAGTTTCGGTTCATATCCTTTCTCTCCATTATTATAAAAAGAAAACTCACTATATATATTATTCCCTTTTGCAACAATCTTCTCTTCTTTTATCACACTATTAGGAAGTGGGGGTTCATATTCACTTTTTTTATACAAGATTTTATGTTGTCTAACGGATTTATTTTGAGTATCCTTCCCCCCGTTTCCATACAAATCACTTTCCATATATTTCTCTTTATCTTGTTTCAAAAACTTATGCTTATGATGTAGTGCTATATTTTCAGTGTATACTTTCGGTAATTTATTATAGAAAACATAAATCATTTCGTGTTTCTTCATCGGCATCTTCTTCGCATTCAAGAACCCACATGGAGCAGATTTAACCCAGATGAGATCATATCTGAAGTTTTTAGGGTTTGAATTAATCAATGAGTTACCAAACTTCACCGAGCATGTGAAGACCATTGGAGCATCCGGTTTGCAAACTCTATTCACTTCTTTCCAGAATAAATCCAAATCAATCAAGCAATCCCATTTGCAACTTGTTTGCCCATACGGAAGGTCAGCAAACAACAAGTCAACACTATCTTTTTCTAACTCCTTCATCACCTCTAAACAATCTCCATGTCTTAAATCCATAAGATATATAATATATAAAGATTATATTTCTCTCTGTTAATCATTTTTTATTTCTAAATCAACTCCAGTGTAGTGTCTATTTAACATCATACATCTTAAACCACACCGAGCATCATAACAAGTTATATCAAGAACTTCACTATTTTCATTTGAATAGGTCTTGAGAATGAAATCAATTAAATCATTAGATCTTGTACCAGCATTCTTTTCGTGACCTTTTGCCTTATCAATATCAAACTCTAATAAATCATTTGGAAACCTTCCCACGTGTCCGCCTTCATCAGTTATTATATTTTCTTTTGTTTTACATTCACCCCAATATTCGTTTTCTCCACCATACTTGACATTTCGTTTTTGATGAAACTCATCACCAACCATTTGCGGATTATAGATACCTGATTTCTTGTAGAACACGCAAATGTCTTCACAAATACGTAGGGGTTGATATTTGGAACATAAAAAATTAGTTGCAATATTCTTCTTCCATGTATATTTATATTTGAAATGTTTTATCTGACTTGAAGCCAATTGAATAGTGAAGCGTTGTGTAGAGTGTAACACAACCACACCATTGGGTTTCAGAACACGCCAAATATCATCCCATAGATCATCCCAATTCAAAACCTTATCCCACTTTGCCCCAGTTAGAGAATTGAAAGGTGGGTCTGTATATAATAAATCATACTTGTTAGATGGTAAGGTTTTAATGACTTCATGTATATCACCCTCTATCAATTCCATAAGATATATAATATATAAATAGAAAATTATATTTAGTCAAACTTCACGACAAAATCAACTTCACCTAAAATCTGTAGTTTCTTCTTTCTTTCTCTCCGCTTCCTGTTGTATTCTCTACATCTAGCGTTATGAAACTTCCTTGCCTCTGGGTCTTTCATCTTGTTATGATAATAGTCCTTGCACTTCTGGTTGTAACCCTCTTTATTCTTGGATCTGTATCGATATATAGCTTCTCTAACTGTGTGGTTATAATACTTGGGTTCAGGGATCTGTATTAACACCTTTCCGTTCTCATCGATGATTTCATTTGCTATATATGTTTCTAGTTCTTCTTGCGAGAGATTAGTGATACCTTCTTGTGATTTGTATTTCTTCAAAAACTCGTCAATTACTACGTCCATATATATTATTAAAATATTTTATAAATATATAATATACTATGTCTGACAGTGAAGCAGAATCAGTTGAAGCCGTAGAAGTTGAGCCACCGAAGAAAAGCAGACCACCTATTAGCGACGCAAGACGCAAACAGATGTTGGAAAATTTAGCAAAGGGTAGAAAGAAACGTCAAGAGAATCTCTCCAACAAACGTTTAGAGAAGGAACAAACTCAACTGAAAAAAGAAAAAGAAAATAAATGTGATTACTGCGGAAGCGAATTTAAATATAAAGCAAGTAAAACGAAGCACATGAAAACCTGTGTGAAGAACCCCAACAACACAAGCACCCAACCAACACAAGAACCGGAAGAAACTCCTGAAGAAAACCCAATTGAAAATGTAGTAGTGGAGAGAAAAGAAGAGGAAACTATTGAACCACTTAAACCGAAGGAAGAAAAACCAAAGAAGAAAAAGAAGAAGGTGGTTTATAAATCAGAGAGTGAAGACAGCTCAAGCGAAGAAGAAATTGTATATAAGAAACGCAAACCAAGAAAACGTGTTGTCTATGTAGATGAACACCACAACCCTTTTCCATCCCCTCCAACATTACAACGTCAACAAGCAATGCAACTACCCCCAGCACCCAAACCGCAAATGAGTGAAGAACAGAAACAAGCGATGATGAAGAAGAGGTCAGAGGAACAACGTTATATCGAGATGGGACGCAAACAAGAACAGAAACAAAACAAAATCAAAATGCTTTCTCAAAATATGTTGAACCGGAGTAGATTTTGAAATACTTTAGGAATATCATAATATTATCTTTAAAACATACTTAAAGATAAAAATATAATATTAGTATATAGTATAATGAGCAACCAAGAACAACGAGCAAAAGCGATGGAAACATTCATTCGTTATTCAATTGACGATATACATGACGACTATAAACTGCCTGAAGAGCAACTTGAAAAGGAATGGAAAAAAGTGATGAAATATGATTGTACAGAAAACAAGAGTTCCTTTGTCGGAAATAATCTGTTATATCATTATCAATTCTATAACCTATCAAAAACGACAAGAAAGAATAAAAAATCGTTTTATGATACATTGAAAGATGACGAATGTTACAAAATGTTATGGGATCAAACTAAACACAGAGGACGAGCAGGAACAGTTCAGAAGCGATTGTTTCAAGCTCATCAAATCAATAATGGGTCAATTGCCTTTTTCAAAACGAGTTGTGCTATGTATTTGTATAAGAAATATAATGCTTCATCTGTGTTAGATTTCACAGCAGGTTGGGGAGGACGAGGGATAGCAGCCGTCGCAAATGACATCAAATACACAGGGATTGACACGAACACTTCTTTGCGTGAAGCTTATGAAAAAATGTTTGAGAAACATGATAATGTAAAGATGATATGGAACAGTTGTTTGGATGTTGATTTGTCGGAACTAGATTTTGATTTTGTTTTGACATCTCCCCCTTATATTGATTTGGAAGTTTATGAAAATATGACAAAGTTTGAAACCAAAGAGAACTTTCATAAAAACTTCATGATACCTATGATTGAAAGATGTCGGAAGTATTGTAAGGGATACGTAGCAATCAATATTGCTCCGGATATGTATAAAGATTTAACCGAAAAGTTCGGATATGAAAAATGTTCAATAGTTGAAGATTTGAAAGAACATAAGCAAGGCAAAACATCAGATAATATTTACATCTGGAATAATAAGAATTAGATTTTAATTTAAGATATATAGTATATACTTTAAATTAAAAAGGATTGAGTTGCATCATCGGTGCTAACTGGTTATTCGTGTACATAAAAACAGGGCATTTATAATCAAACAACTCATCACGCTTTTTAATAGACGCAATACCTCTCGGTTGATCACGAGCAAACCCATAAGCAGGTTGGAAACCGATTGAATCAGCAATCGGTTCAGGATTTAACACACGATTAGAACTCGGAGCAGGAATGCATGGATACATGGCGTTGTAAGGGTTATAAGAACTCGCATTATTCAAAGGGGCTAAAGAGGATTCCTCATAAACAATCCCTCCGTTGACATCACGAGGCAGAGGAAAGCCGTGATTGTAAGAGGTGATTGTCTGTTCAAAAATGGGAAGCTGAACATCGATACGACGAGGCGCATTTAATTTTGCGTCTTGGGGAATAAAGTTTTTAATCTGTTGAGCCGAAAACATTATATAATAAAACAATATATAATTTTTTATATTCAAAGTTCCGGTTCACCATCGGCACGGCGTGATTCTGAATCACGTAGGCGAGGGCGACCAACAACACCACCTTGTCTTGCTCTTGGTTCTCTGACATCAAGAGCTCCAGTCCCAGTTTCGGTTGTACCACTTGCCGGTTCAACGTCGCCACCAGCTGATTGAAATCTATTTGGGTCATAATCAATAACAACTCCTTCTTCTAATACTCCTTTTCTTAAAGCGTTTGTGCCTCCAAAAAAACTTTTTCTTGTCTGTGTTCCAACATCTTCTAACTCAACAATATCAAGTGGAACATCTGGGATATCATATTGGTCAAATACAACGTCTTCTGGATTGACTAACCCAACGCCACCACCACCACCGCCACCATCACCTTGAGCGTTGAATACAACCACCTCATCTTGAATTCGGTTCTCTAAATAGTTCTCAACAACCTCTTCTTCAAGTTTAGTGATGTTGCAAATAGATTGAACTAAACTATTCACGGAAGCTGGAGCATATACCGGTTGTTCTGTGTATCGAATACCAGAACGACCCCTATTTTTAACATATCTTGGTTTAAATCCAACCTTTGAGTTTGGGTTCAACATTTCAATTGCTTTCATAGGAATGGGTCTTGACATGGAACATTGTTCTTTAACCATCGCATCAGTAATCACAGAAGGCATTATAATATATTAATATATAATATAATGAATGATGTTTATTCGTCAAGACCTTTAAAACGGAAAAAATGTAAAACAGGGTTTATTGAAGTAAATGGTGTCTGTGTTCCCATTAGAGAAGCTCAATCTTCATCCATTCAATCATTCGACACAACACCACCAACACCACCAGAACCTAAAAAAGAAATAGACACGATCCAACCTCGCAATTCTGATTTAGGATTGAGTGGAGTAGTAGTAGGAACAACGATTGGTGTCGGTGGTGTTGGTTATGGAGCTTATCGTAACAGAGGAGCGATACAGAGGAACATGCGACGAATCACACAGCGAAAAATGAAGGTCGATGAAGAACAAGGATTGTTGCAAGAAGACGAAGATTTTTTCAGGTCACAACAAAGCACCAGTGGACAAAGAGTAAGACAAAGAAATGTAACGAGTAGACCAAGAGAAATTGGAACAGCAGAAGAGCGAAGCCCATTCTTAAGAAGAACACCGAGAGGTTCTGATATTGAAATGGGAACAACACGTGTGACAACTACCACAGAATCAGAGGGGCAATTTTTTGAACCACAAAAACCATCAATCATGAGTGCCGAAGAACAAGAAGCATTGGAAAGATTAGAAAAGCAATTGTTAAAACCACCTAAAAATATAGACCCTCCGGATAAAATACCAACACTTGAGGAACTTGCAGGGAAAACGAAAGGTCAAAGTCAAATTGCAAAGAAAGTGGTTGATGATGCCTCTAAAGATGTGAAAGGTTCAAAAATGAAGTTTGGAGGGGAATCAGAAGCACCGATAGATGATGGAAACCCTTTCAACATTCCAATTGAAGACAGACCGCCTATTTCTGAAGTAGGAGGCGGAAAGACATCAGTCATCGATGACATGGTAGAAGGTATCTCAAAAAAAGTTGGTGATATTCCACCAGTGGAAAATATAAATCCTTTTATTGAGAGTATCGGTGCGAATGAAGAAGCAGTTATAGGAGCAAGTGAAGCGGTTGCTGGTGACGTTGCTATTGATACCATAGGAGGAGCGTTGACTCTTGCAGCCCCAGAATTAGCATTTGCTGTTGTTGCTGGAGGTGCGATGTATGGATTGGTTGAAGGTACTGAATATCTCTTGGACGTTGGTTCAAAGGCAGACAAGAGATACATAGAGAATAGAAACAAGGAGGGAACTCACGAGATGGATAATAGAGAGAAAGTGTATAAAGCAAAAGAACTGGATAAAATGAAAAAATACTATGAAGACCAAGTCAATTATCATAATAGTGGAAAAGATACAGCAACTATGAAACAGCACGAACAAGATAAAGCCATGTTAGTAGCCATCAATAAAAATATAGATGCTATAAAAGAACACAACATTCACGGAACACCGATATATTTAATTGTGGATGATGAAGGAAATCAATTGATGATAAGTAACGAAGATTTGGGAACAATAGCATCGGAAAAAACCATAGTAAATCAAGAATATGAAGCTGCAAATAAAAAGTTTGAGGCATCGCAAATAGCACACGAGGAATTGATGAAACAATTAGAAAAGCAAGAAGAAGAAGCAAAAGAAAAACAATTAGAAGGAGAAGAAAAAATTGAAAAAGCACAACTTGAATTATTAGAAGCACAACGGATTGCAGCTGGAGGTGTACCAGGTAGAGTCATAAGAACAACTAATGAACAAAAGGAATATGATGAACAGCAGACTGCACAGAATAACGAGTTAAATACACAAGCAGCCCAGCGTAGACAAGAATTTATAGAACAACAACAATCAGAATCCCAAGAATAAATATATTTAGCATTATTATATTTATTTTTCTAAATATATAATATATAATATGGCGGATGAAACTTTAGAAATCAACAGCATTGAGGATGTTCCGAAACTGACAAACTTTCAGGGCGGAAAAATGACGGCAGATGGTCTGATGTGTGAGAATGGTGAATTTATCCCACGAAACAAAAGAGAACCACGACCAGGTTTAACAGAGCAAGATGAAATCATTATTTCTAGGTGGGTGAATGATTACAAGAGGGATCACGAGCATGTGGACGTAGGACTTATCAATATGTTCTGTACTTGGGCATATCGACACCCTGAAGCGTGTGAGGCACATGTAAAAGAGCAGAAGGACAAGATGATGAATATGACGAAAGAAGAACGTATTGAGATGATGAAACGCAACCCATTTGAAGATTTAGAAGAACAGTATCAGAGATTAAATTAAATATAATGTCTTAATATATATATATATAAATGGCTGGTGTTTTATCAACTACCAAATCAATTTTTGGATCAACCCAACAGAGTGGAAGAGTAGGCTCTGCATTATCAACCTTTACTCGGTTTAAAATATGCTTTACTAGCACCCCTCTGATTTGTGGTAATGGTCAAGTAAATGTTATAAAACTAATTCAATTCAACACGCACAGGAACTGGAACACAGTCAATAAATTTAATGACAAGGTTATATTGCGTTTTAAGAAATCAGGTGTGGAGGATTCAAAAACCATCAATTTGACAAATCAAGATTATGGTTCGATTGGTGACTTGGCGGATGAGTTTTCTAAAAAATTGAAAGCTGCTTTAGATGCGGAACTTGGAGGTGGAGATTCATTCACCATTACCCTTCTAAATCCGGCAGCTGGAAAGATAACAGGTGAGACAGGGAGACGTTCTTTCTCTTGCACAATGACTTCAACTAACGTCCACAATCTGACCGACATCAGAGTTCAGTTCCCACAGTATAGGACAAATGACGACACGGATTTCAATGATAGTTATATAATTTTAGGAGGAAGGCGAATAACGGATTCAACCGATACAACCACTTATTCTATTAAGGCGACTGATGATGGAGCAAGGTCAATTGTTTTCCAAGCCCCTTTCCCTATGCAGCTTCACAGCCAACCGTATATGTATTTATCTCTGAACGTGGCGAATGATAATCTTCAAACTGCTAATTTAGGAAATATCACGGCAGCCATTGACGAACACGTGACAAACTCGTGTTTTTTAGCAAAAGTCCCAATTCAAACCAACTACTGCACCCTTCAAATGGATGAATCTTCTCCATACTATATCTCAACCAGTCAGCGGTCGGTGACGGAATTATTATTTCAATGTTTAGATTCGCATGGTCGCCAGTTCCCCCATATTGATGATACAAACGAAGGATTAAATATTGAAACTCAAGGAAATCTTTTCTCTGATATGATTTTGCGACATGAAGTGATGGATATTGGTTCGGATGGAAATCTCTTGAAAGTTCCATTCAAAACGTATAACTATCAAGTCAATACATTAGGAGAAGCACAAATGATTGGAGGCGGTGGTTTTTAGGAATGAAATAATTATAATATTATTATATTTGTTAATATTATAAATGTCGTATCCCTCGTATCTAGAATATTTCAGTTCGTCGATTGAGAATGTTAGCACGGCTTCTTTCAAGATTGCACCTACTAGCAACAACGCAGTTTCCTCGCATCAGCAGATCACCTTTCAGCTTCCGCAGAACACCCTGCTTGACTTTAGAAAACTTCGTATGCAGTTTCAGGTAACCGCCACTGGAACTTTTACTCGTCTTCCGGCTCATGCGTCGGCTTACTTCAACCGCATCAGCGTTGAGGTTGGCGGTCAGACCATCTCTTCGTTTGAGAACGCCAATGTTCTTGATGAGATCCTTCGCAATAACCTTCAGATTGAGGTTGACCCTGTCAATGAACACAGCACCGTTCAGCGTACGAATGATCCGTTCTCGGCGGCTGCGATTACTGCGGCTGAAACTTATGACACCGATGATGACAAGGCGTTCTTCAGCATTGATTTAGGAACTCTTGCTCGTTCCATCCAACCTTCCATCGTCGCTATGATGATGCTCCCCCAGGTTTCCATTGTTTTGCACCTTGCCGAGAACGCCATTTGTGCTTCGCCGTTTGATATTGACACTCTCGCTAATTTCAAAAAAGTCGCCACCGCACAGGGAACTTACTCCATCGTCAACCACAACCTTATTGCCGAGTGCTATGATGTTCAGGATGGTTCGCTTCTCCCTATGTATCAGCAGACGATGCAGGATCAGGGCTACCTCGAACTCACTTATGAGAACTGGACATCGTTCTCGGATGTGTTCAACCAGGTTACACGCTTCAGCTCGTCGTCGCAGAGCGTCAACAAACTAGTAGCCACGTTCCGTCGTGGTGATGCTACCGCTCCTCTTGATGGTGTCGGTGGTGGTGCTTACAACGCCAAAAATGGTGCTGTGCCGGTTCAGGGCTTTAACAACGAACTTATTGCTTCGGCTGCTAATGTTGGTTTCCAGGCTGGTGCTCTTGGACAACCGGAAACACAGGGTGCTGTTTACCAGACGGCGTTCTTCACTGGAACTGCTCCGATTAAAGCTGCCTCGCTTGAGAATGGTATTCCCAAAGCCGCCACTCTTGAGCCGATGATTAACTTCTCGGTAAATTCGGTAAAAATGCCCTCCTACAACTGCAAGGCGAGCCATTGGTATGATGCGACCAAATCTGGTTGGGGCGTGAGCCGTACCAAGAGCAACTCTCTTGGTGAGTGGCTTCAGAACCGCTACAGCATCTGTCAGCGTCTTGACCTTCCGGATAGCAAACAGCTTCGTGTCATGAGCGGTCTTAACCTTAAGGCATCGAACGCCAACCTCACACTCGAGGTAACCGGCAACTCGTCGGCTGCTTCCACCGTTGACAACGTGCTTGTCTACGTCGCTAACTCGTCGATACTTCGTGTCGGTATTGGTAAGCAAATTCAAATACTTTCGTGAGTTCCCACACCATAACAGGTCATAGAATTATAATATAAAAAATATTGATATATTATATTATAAATGAATTGGAATGAAGTAATTATTTTTTTGTTTAGGGAGTTCGAGTTTTAGAATGACACTGACATTCTTTTTCTGCTTCTGGAAAGATGATATAAGAATTCAAGTTTTTTCTGTAGCGTTTCGTCGGACAATCCGGATTAAATGAGATACAGAGGTTATCATGCTTCCCTTCTGTTGCATATAAATAAGCTTGTTCAAATTGTGTTTCGTCCACAGCACCAGCAAGTTCTTGTTTTATTTTCTCCATCGCTCCCTTCTGGCGATTTTTAAATAATATTAAATCAGTAGCATTCTCTCGACAAGCTCTAGGAATACCATTTTGAGCAGAATAAACTTGCGATAAAATAATAACAGAACACCCAAGTGCTTGTCTACCATCAAATGGTTCTGATAAAGGTGCAATATGGCGGTTCATGATACAGAGCTTTGTAAAAGCTTCAGATTGCGACAAAGCAGTTGATCCTAACACATCGTCCATCACTAATAAAGAAGTAGGAGGTCTAATTTTTCCACTAATATGTTGATACTTCCATTCTGGTTTAACAATTTTATTGTTTAAATATCCGTTCTCCCCTACATAACCCATTCTAATATATTCATTCAAGTTCTCTGCTTCCATTTGAGCAATGGTATTCTTGTTTTTAGTTTCTCTCTTAAATCTCTCATATATTTCCATTTCAATAAGATAATCTTCAAATTCATCTCGGTCTTGCTCTATAGCAGCCAAGACCTTTGCGATTGCATCACGATTGGGATAAAAGACATTCTCTTCTGAAATATCGAATTGTGACCAATGTGCTTTATTGCTATCAAATGTTGGGGTTATGAATCTCGTAACATCAAATAACTTATCTTTCTTTGCTTCCAACATGATTTTGGCGGTCGTGAAAGATTTTCCAGTTCCACGTGTCCCCACAACCAATTTAATTCCAGGTTCGGCGAAGCTATGCTTCTTGGTCTGATATTGATTTGAAATACTTTCCTTTGGTGCTTTAGAATACTCTTTAATCTTTTTGACCTTCATATTATATATATAACTATATATTATATGGAACATTATGCCGATATGGTAAAAATACATTATGAGTATTACAAAAATAAAAACAACTATAAAAAGCACATACCATCAAGTTTCAAGGAATTGGAAAAGTATTCAGATAAGAACAGCATGGTATTTGAAACCAACGATGAAATAGTGGTTGCGATGAGAGGATTGCAACCAGGAAGAAGTTTTGATGATATAATGATAGGTACAGAAATATTTTTGGAAGATGCGTATCAGCAAAGCGGAAGTGATTTTGACACATCAACCGCAAAGAAGAAAGGAATATCTCTCTTGCCGAATAAGTATGGAGAGATTTTAAAGAAAGAACAATCTAAAATAGAAGAACTGACAAAGGAATATCCAAACAAGAAAATAGTATTAAGCGGACATTCTAGAGGAGGACGCAAAGCAATAGATTTGGGGGAGAAGAATCAGATGGAATACCATGCGTTTCAACCAGCAGAGATGAACCGAATGGCGAACCCCCTTTTAAGTATGGGGACAAGTGCTTTGATGGGAGGAATACCGACCGCAAAAATAGAAGGTGATATGTGGAAAACCTTGTATGGATCTAATCGAGTGATGAATAATTTAATGTTTGAGTTTGGTTCACCCATGACCCTTCAGAAGAATGTGTTAGGGTCGGCAATTCAAAGCGATGGATATCAGACATTTGCAAACAAATTCGTAACTAAAACATTAACGCCAACAATAGCAGAACGAAGCATTGGAATGGTAGGAGGTGAGAACCCATTTTATGAACCGGTTGATTTCACACGTATGCCTTCAAATACTTTTAATGTTAAATCTTTGAACATGATAGAACCTGTAGTGTCAGCACTATCAGGGACTAAACAAGAGAAACGCAAACCAGAAACAGAAAGTATTTCAAACATATATAAAACCTCAAAAGACCTTGTCAGCAAAGGATATCAACACACGGAACTAGTACAACCGAAAGAATATGCTTATAATTGGTGGGATCATTACGCATTAGGCGACCACTCGATAGATCATTTTATTTCAAAAGAAATGTTTGATAGTGTAAATGAAAACGAACCAATAGAAGAAGTTAAAAGTGAAAGTTTAGAAGTGAATTTCTCTCTGCCTCCAATAACTCAACCCAGTTCATCAATGGGATATTCTGTAGACAACGTCAGTTTGTGTAAGAAATATCCTAACTATTCACCACAATGTAAAAAAATATTAGGATAGTATATATGCCCATTATATTATCTAAATCATCAAAGAAAGAAAAAAAATATATGATAAAACATGATAACAAGACAACTCACTTTGGACAAGCAGGAGCAAGAGATTTTACCTTGATAAATAATAAGTCATCTCAATTCTACCTTCCAAAGAAAGAAGACAGAGAGAAAGTCAAAGCAAACTATAAATCAAGACATGCAAAAGACCCTATTAATAGTCCATATACGGCTGGTGCTTTGTCAATGAGGTTGCTCTGGAATAAACCAACTCTTTCAGCATCTATAAAAGATTATGAGAAGAGATTTGGAATTAACATAATCAATAGAATATAATTATTATCTAATATATATATATAATAATAATATGAACCTACTTCATTGCAAATATTGTGACTCTAATCTTGTCAATCTCATAGCAGTAAAGATAAAGCACGATGAGTATATTGATCGTAATATATCCATTCAAAAAAATTATGTATCAATGAAAGAACCACAAGCGACCAAGTCTTTTTTAAGATGTTTTAAATGCTCAAAAGTGAGTGAATTAGTTTTGAAAAACCAAAGAGGTTGTTGCAGTATGGAAATATTGAAACATGGAGAAGATAAAGAACCTCAAAATGAGATAATCGATGGAGGGCGATTTAATTAACCATTATATAATAAGTATCTAATATATATAATGGCTGGATTTCATACCAAGACATTCTTGAAGCACGATGACTATATGACACCTAATTCTGCGTGGGAGAATATACAACACCTTATTCCGAAAGACAAGGTGATATGGGAGGCATTCTATGGAGATGGTGAGAGCGGAAAGTATTTGACGGAACTTGGGTTTGATGTGATCCATGAACCAATAGATTTCTTTGAAAATGATTTAGGGGACATCATCGTAAGCAATCCACCATTCAGCAAATCAAAAGAAGTGATGGGACGATTAAAGGAGTTAGACAAACCATTTATTGTTATTCTTCCAGCAAGTAAGATATGCACTTCATACGTTAGAGAGAATTATAAAAATGATGAATTACAAATCATTATTCCAAGAAAGAGAATACATTTTATTAAATTAA
>Ga0181420_1000320_pt1 | contig 19683 bp, 16 predicted proteins | sample 43SPOviralmetaG_FD_130145 | JGI IMG/M metagenome (GOLD analysis project Ga0181420, IMG submission 130145) | Marine viral communities from the oligotrophic San Pedro Time Series (SPOT) site, San Pedro Channel, CA, USA - 43 SPOT_SRF_2013-05-22 | ecosystem: Environmental > Aquatic > Marine > Strait... | reverse complement strand
TAATATCAGATATATGTAAATAATCAGCATTTTGTGCTTCTTCTTCATTGTCTTCATTTATTACAGATTTACCATTTGTATCTTGCCTTTGTACATAGGATGATGATGGTTCATCTAAAACATATTTTTTTTCTAATATTGAAACCGTAGAAATACAAAAAAAGAATTGAAATATCCCTCTGTAGCTGTATTTTATTCCGGACTTAGGACCTGGCACATTTTTATATTTACTATTTAGTCATATTCAAATTTGATTTTAATAAAAGTAAATATATTTTTACTTATACAATTTTTGGGTAAATTTTTTTTTACACAAATAATCGAAATTATTTCTGTTATTTCCATCTCATTTTGAATATTAATTAAACATTTTTGAACTATTCTAGTATTTTCAATTTTTAAACATAATCTTTCATAAGATAATTTATAATTACTCATAAAATTAGAAGTTATTTCATCTTCATCATATATGCGTTTGCGTTTTTTTTGTTTTTGAATAAATTCATGTATTTTTGATAAACATAAAATATGAGTTTCAGAAACTTTTTCGCCATTTTTAATCAATTGTTTTATTTTATGAATAACTTTTTTCTCATTAATCCATAAAGTATTTGTTATCATAAATTGATATAATTTTGACATAAAAATGTAGTTTTTGATTAATCTTAGTTTTAGCTATAACTAAAGTTTAATAGTTAAGTCATTTAAATTTTCATTTTTTTGCGAATTTAAAAGAAAGGGCACGCTTTTAACAAAAGCGTTAGCAAAATCTTTAGCAAAACTTATTTATGTTTTTGGTAAACCTTTTTTCTAAAAAGGTTATTTAATTCAAATATATTTCTTGTGGTTTATAACTTATTCTTTTAAATAGGAATGTTCTATTCATAAAACTTGCTTTTTTCTCTTCCGGATCTAGAGGATATTGATTTGCATTATAATAATATTCAAAATTTTTAGTTTCTTCCATTACAAATCCAAGTTTGAATAACTCTTTACTCAAAAGATTGAAACTAACCAAATATTCCGGATGTTTTTTATTTATACTTTGAACATTTACATTGATTTCTTTACCCAAAGATTTTTCAGTATCATCAAAAACTCCATCATAATTCTTTTCAATCTCAAGTATTAACTCGCCATTTGTTGTTCGAAACGATAATGGATTATTGTTATTCTCTACGAGTTGTTTATGTACAATTTCTCCATCATAACAACATCCAACAAAATAACCATCCTGTTTAACATTATGTGCAATATTTTGTATAAAATTATGAAATGTTGTTTTTGATTTGAAAAAGTAATGAATTGCAAAGAACACACTAACCGTATCGAATGAATAACGCTTTTCAAAAAATCTATGTTCTTCAACAAATTTTTTGTAATAATCATCTCCATTGTTTATAAATGTGTTGCTATTTGTAAATAAATTACCACCATCTCCAGCTATGAATATTATTTTATCATTTGCTAGATGCATTCCTCTCTTTCTGTTAGCCTGATATATACTAGACATTCTTTTATAAGCACCATCTCTTGGATTATGTAAATTATCCATAGAATTATCAACTCCAATTACATCTGCATTATGCTCTATATATCTATTAATATCTCCACCTTTTCCAGATCCAATATCTAATAGTCGAGGAGGCTTATTTGATTTATTCTTAATAATTCCAATCGATTTTTCAAATAACATTCCTTTTACAACCAATCTGTGAAACAATTTGAACGGACTCTCAATACGATTTATAGTATTATTATAATATTGATCAGACTGATCAGACTGATCAATATACGGAATATCTTCTATACCAGTAAGCATATATTTTGTAATTGGTAAATGAATTGATTTCCATACATCTAATGCTGAATCAATAAAATTTGCTTTACCTCTTTTATCTTTTCTAACACGAATTGGAATCCATTTATTATCACTAGGTGCTTCTACATCGTAAATCATTTCTACTATATCATTATGTTCAATTGTATCTCCTTCCCAGCGATCTTTTATTTTACAACATACTTTGTTGTCAATAATGGGTAAACTAACATAACCAGCGTTATCGTCAAATGGTTCAATTGGTTGAAACTCCTTATCAAGTCTAGCAGTGTTATCATTATTTGAATTTTTAATATCTTGTAAAAAGTTTTTTCTTGTATATACTTTAAGTTTATCATCAGGACATCGTACATATAAACTGCAATTTTTAAACCTTTGTAAAATATAATCTCGATTTTCCATAATAGGTATTTCAATTGTATTTCCAAATTTAATTTTAAAATCAATACTATTGAATTTTGAATCTTTCCACTTAAATAGACGTTTAAAAGTTATACCACTTTTGATAAATTTATTTGAATTATCATTTGTATACAATTCGTTTCCTCCAACGGAATCAATCGGAGTAAAAATTAAACCATCGTTTTCATATTTACTCTCATGAATCAAATCAAAACACATTTGACATTTTTCCTTAAATTCTCCTGTTTTAAAATCTATAAATTCTTTGAGAAAAACACGACAGGTCACATCATTTAATAATTTGTCCTGTTTGACAATATTCTCCTTATCTATTAAACGATTGCATATATTTCTACGAATCTGTAATTCTTTAGTTCGAATATCAATTCCATTGTCATAATAGCAATCGAATATAAGATAATCATATATTTCTTTGTTTTGTTTCGTTTTTGTAATCAATTCGCCATCAAAAATTGAATTTTTACAATGTTCCTTGAATACAACACCCGAAAATTGAAAGTTTTTAGAATGTTGACCAAACAAAAATAGTTTACCATTTTTATCAATATATCCACTCATTCTTAAACCATCCGATTTTGGAGTTACACAATATTCATGTTTATTATCTATTAACTCTTTCAATTTCTCAAAGGTTAATGTGATAACGTTTGGATTTAAACTGTATTTCTGTTTTAAATCGTCATGATATTTTTTACCAGGATATTGAATCTCGTTTTTTGATATCAGATTATAATATTCTTTTTCCGTATCTATCAATTCACTCATCGAAGTTAAATTTTTTGTTGTAGTATTTAATGTACACAATATATTATACATAATTTGATTCCACTTTTGTAAATTAAATTCTTTTCTTTGAGTTGGTATAATATTCGGCACATATTCTACTTCAATTTCGTATTTTTCATAGTTTTTTTTTCTCATTAGATGTCTTTCAGAATGTCCCATTTTTACAACAGTTAAATCAATACAATACGCCTCGTCTATTAAATATGAATATCTATTTTTTAATCTAAATGTTTTCTTCTGTTTCCCTGCCCAATCCTCTAATATTCCCTTAACAATTTTATCGCTTTTGTCTATATAAATTTCTTCCTTTAATTTTAGTTTAATGTCGAAATTCTCAATCCGATGTCCTTTCGTTTTCTCATACTGATGATGTGTTTTTTTTTTCATTATACTCCAAGAATTTTCTGGTAAACGTTTTAAACTATTTGATTTTAAATATTCTATAATGTAATGCAGCCCAGTTATAGTTATTCTGTATACATCATCAATTGTAATATCTAGTGTTTTTTCTCGATCTTTGATACATTTCCAATTATTAGTACATGTTTTTTGACGACAAAATTCACGAACATTTTTAAACTCATTACTATTAATCGTATTTGTTACTAATGTTTCAAATTCCAAAGTTGAATCATTATAAGCCAATTTGCTCATATTATTAACATGTTCCGTATCTGTGTTTGTTAAACTTAAGTTCATATTATTCATATCTATCATTTTTTTATCTGGTAAAACTTCTGGCACTTTTGATTCTTCCCAGCCATATGAATTGTCTTTCAGAGCATTTTCTTGTTCCATTTGTGATAACGCGCGGTCGGTAGCGCCCGCCGCGCGGTCGACGCGGTTGACGGCCTCTTCGACGTCGAGCATTTCCTTCGCCAGCCCGTCGGGCTGGGCGCGCGCGACGGCGACCATGGGATCGTCGGCAGCCGTTTCTCCAGATTCTTTTGATACAATCAATTCCTCCATATTACTTATTTAATTTATAATTTTATTCTTATATCTTATAATTAAACAAAAACGAAGATCATTTTTTATTAATTGAAGACAATGTGTTGGAACTTTACTTTCAAATGAATTTTATTGTAATTATTTATAATTAATAATCAATTGATGATATTTATAAAAAAAAACAGAATTTTTAAATAAATTGTTTTTTTTATTCTAAATAAATACGCTTTTAACAAAATATTACTTAATATTTTGATATATATTCGACAACATCTTCATTCAATTTTTTTTCCAATCCAGAAATAATATAAGATTTATATAATTGTTTGTGGATTCTATTTATAAAAAATTTCTTATCCTTAACATATAACTTTGAATTTTGTATATCATAATCTAAAAATACATTTGTCCAAATTTTTCTAATTGGTAATTCAAAAAAGTTTAATGAATATCTTAATATATAGACTAGAAAATCAGAAGAATTCTCATTATATAATGATAAAAAATATATAAAAAAAGATTGATAATTTATAAATCTATTCTCATAATACAATGTAGAAATACGAGAATCTTGCCATTTACATGATCTTAAATATTTTTCATCTTGAGTTAGAATAGCCATCAAAATATAATCAATATACGTAAATTCAATATTAAAATAACCATAAAATGTTAAAAACGAATCTAAATAGCATTCCTCACAAAAAAATTGAATATTATAGTTTTTATAAATTATGTTACTATTCTGATATAAATACATCGGTTTTTCTTGCCAATGTATAAAGTTTTTGCAGCTACTACAAGGATAAATTTTAACACTAGGCTTTATTATTTTATCATTCATATTATATTCTAAAAGTTTAAAAAATAACATTAATTTTTAAAAAACATTATATGCTTAGAGAAAAAATTGTATAAAAGATATGATAAAAAATAAAAAAATCCCTCTGCAGCTTTAGTATTCCGGACTTGGGACCCGGCAGAGTATATTATTACATAATATACTATGGTAGCATTACTTTTTTTTGTTTTTTGTTTTTATTTGTTTTTTGTTTTTTTTTTCATTATTGTTTTATTTTTGTTTAAGTTTTATATTAGACAAATTCCAATTATGCCCCGTACCGTGTTACATATGAAGTTGTATACTAATAGTTTCTGGCCGGGGGCCCGCTGCCGCTGCCCGCGCGGAGCCGCGCGAGGTCGTCGCGGCTCGCCCTGTCGATGGGCTCCTCGTAGGACTTGAACTTCGCCGCTTCGTACTTGAAGTACATCTTCTTCGAGTCGCTGCGCGCGACGTAGCCGGGGTACCACGTGCCGTTGACCTCATAGTCAACGCTGTCGCCGACGCGCCATTGGACCATGGTACTTGTGCTGTCTTCGGGCGTCGCACTTGCCTCCGAGGACTCGTTCGCACCGATTTTGCAATCGGATGGTTTCTCTTTGGCCATTTTCAGTATTTTTACAATGGTCGAGTCTATCTCCATGACACTCGACGGCGAGTTGCGGTCCGAGAGGTCGTCGCTCGACGACGACGACGCGCCGGTGGCTTCCGTGAACTCGGACTGCATGGCGGCCTCGACCTCGGCGTCGGCCGCGCACGCGTCGACGTCCCTCAGATCGTCTCCCAATCCATTGAGCTCGAGGATGCGCCGGCCGCACTTCATGATGCGGGCTGACGCGTTGGGCGCGTCGGTGTATGGGAGGCGGACCTGCTCGACGCGGGCCATCCAGGCCTGGACGACGTCGATGGGCGCGTCCGTCGCCTTGAGGGCGCAGATGACCGTCGCGACGGCGACCATGGACGGCGGGTACTCGAGGAAGGCGGCGTCGGCGCGCACCTTGTCGGCGTAGGCGCAGGCGCGGTCCGCGACCTCCTCGTGGTCGACGGACGGGCCCTCCACCTCGGGGATGTCTTCTAATAGTCCGACGAGGAGGTGCGCGGCCGCGTGGACCGTCGGGGGGGTCAGGTGCCACTTGAGCGTGCAGAGGAGCTCGAGCTCCATGAGCAGCAGGTCAGACGCCGTGAAGAGGCCGTCGCTCAGCGCCACGAAGTCCGAGATATGGAAGGGGTGCGCCTCATCGAAGGGTTGCACCTCCTCGATCTTCGACGCGAGGAAGATGGACGCGATGGACGCCAGCTGGAAGGACACGTTGTCGCAGGACTGCCTCGATAAGTATCTATCTAAATAGTTCGTGGCCATGGCCAGCGTCTCGGCCTTGAGCTGGAAGCTGTCGCCGAGCTGGTCGAACCAGGCCATGATCTTGGGCCGCCACTGGGGGCTCATGCCGTCGCGCTGGACCGCCTCGAGGTAGTCGGGCCGCGGCCGGTAGAGGTCCTCGTGTTGCACGAGGGCCCGAAGGCGCAAGGCGGAGGCCTCGGAACTCGGCTGCTCGCCGCAGGCGAGGGGCTGCCCTGCAGCTGCCATCGGCTCGACGAGCACGCAATTTGCTGCTCCACGAGTAATAATATGTGTTGATGATGTTTATTAATTTTTAAATGAAAAATATAATCATTTTTATATTTATTTTATATTATAGATTCTTCTTATAAGTTGGCTAATCCAACATTTTGTACTAATGATTCTGATGAAATTTTTAGAGTACAATGGGTTCCCATAAAACAACTGAAAAATTTAAAAGTTAATAGAACATTGGCTAAAATTATTAAGCAACAGTCGTCGCGACGAGAAGGTTTTCATCTCCACTCAATACATCGTCTACTGGTGTACCATTTTGGCATGGTCTTCGAGCATTGATACGATAGGTAAGTAGCCTCCTCTGCGGGCGATTTCCAGCGGCGTTCTACCATTGTTAGTCCTACGATTAACTTCCGCGCCGTTATCTAACAACAGTCGCACCACGTCGACGTGACCGTTAAAGCAGGCGGCGTACAGCGGCGTCATACCGTTCTTGTTTGCCCGATCGACATCCGCATCATTCTCCAGCAACAGCCTCGCCGTTTCGACGTGGCCCTGCTGGCAGGCGATGATCAGCGGCGTCCATCCGTGCGTATCCGCCCGATCGACATCCGCGCCGTTGTTCAGCAGCAGCTTCGCCGCGGCGACGTGACCCATCTGGCAGGCGATGTACAGTGGCGTAAAACCGCCCTTACCCGCCCGGTCGACCTCCGCACCTTTATCTAACAACAGCCGCGCCGCGTCGACGTGGCCTTTCTGGCAGGCGATGTACAGTGGCGTAAACCCGCCCTTAAGCGCCCGGTCGACCTCCGCACCTTTATCCAGCAACAGCTGCGCAACGTCGACGTGGCCGTTCTGGCAGGCGATGTACAGCGGCGTCGCACCGCTATCGTTCGCCTTGTCGACCTCCGCGCTGTTGTCCAGCAGCAGTTGTACCGCGTCGACGTGACCATTATGGCAGGCGACATACAGAGGCGTAGAACCGCCCTTCTTCGCCTTGTCGACCTCCGCGCCGTTGTCCAGCAGCAGCCGCGCCGCGGCGACGTGGCCCTCATCGCAGGCGGTGTACAGCGGCGTCGCGCCTTCCAACTGCACCCGATCGACATCCGCGCCGTTGTTCAGCAGCAGCTTCGCCGCGGCGACGTGACCCATCTGGCAGGCGATGTACAGTGGCGTAAAATCTCCATTCATCGCCTTGTCAACCGCCGCGCCTTTGTTCAGCAGCAGTCGCACCACGTCGACGTGACCGTTCTGGGAGGCGGTGTACAGCGGCGTCGTACCGCTCTTAATCGCCGAATCTACCTCCGCCGCGCCGTTGTTCAGCAGCAGCTTCGCCGCGTCGACGTGGCCCTTCTGGCAGGCGATGTACAGTGGCGTCGCACCGTTCTTGGTCGCCTTGTCAACCGCCGCGCCTTTGTTCAGCAGCAGTAGCACCACGTCGACGTGGCCTATCTGGCAGGCGATGTACAGCGGCGTCGCGCCTTCCTCGGTCGCCCGGTCGACCTCCGCCGCGCCGTTGTTCAGCAGCAGCTTCGCGGCGTCGACGTGGCCTATCTGGCAGGCGATGTACAGCGGCGTAAAACCTCCCTTCCTCGCCTGATCGACATCCGCGCCGTTGTTCAGCAGCAGCTTCGCTGCGTCAACGTGGCCCATCATACAGGCGACGTACAGCGGCGTCTCACCGTCCTTGTCCGCCCGATCGACCTCCGCGCCGTTGTTCAGCAGCAGCTTCGCCACGTCGACGTGACCCTCATGGCAGACGATGAACAGCGGCGTTCGTCCGTCCTTGTCTGCCCAGTTGATCACCGCACCTTGTTCCAGACACGTAATTATTTCATCTTTTGAACCTTCCATACATTTTGTGAATAACCGTTTTGCAAGTTTTGAAACATTCCATTTTTTTAAAGATGATTTATCAAAATTTGTTCAACAAACATATCTGTCATATCTTCCAATTCAGATACATTCCAATTAGAAATATCTTGATTAAATGCAGTTGCTTCATAAAACATCTTTGTCATATTTGTTACTTTAGATACATCCCATCTAGAAATATCTTTATCAAATGAATGTGCATGATGAAACATACCACTCATCTCTTCTACATTGGATACATTCCAATTAGATATATCTTGATTAAATGCAGTTGCTTCATAAAACATCCTTGTCATATTTGTTACTTTAGATACATCCCATTTAGAAATATTTACATCTTTTAACGTCTTATTAGCAAATAATCCACTCATATCCGTAACTTGAGACACATCCCAATTTATAAGATCACCATATTTATCTCTAATTTCGGATCTCTCTTTGCTCCATGCATCTGAGTTGTTAAAATATATCTCTATTTGTTTTTTTAATTCTTTGTTTGGGCATTGTAGTATATTTCCATCTTCATCAACTTTTTTTGAAAATGGCGTATTTTTAGATAAACGTAATTTTCGAGGTATTCTTTTGGTCCTATTTTTTAATTCACTTATTTTTCTCCGAAATATATTTACTGAACCTTCTGAACCTTCTGTATCTGTTACAGGGATATCTGTCGAGATCTTTTCAAAATTTTTCTTATTTGTCGTATCCCCTTCTGCATCTTTTGAACCTTCTGAACCTTCTGAACCTTCTGAACCTTCTGAACCTTCTGAACCTTCTGTATCTGTTACAGGGATATCTGTCGAGATCTTTTCAAAATCAATAGGTGTCGCAATAGGAATAGGTGTCGCAATAGGAATAGGTGTCGCAATAGGAATAGGTGTCGAGGTATTTACTAAATCCAAATCAACAGGAGGTGCAGATGGAACTATTATTCCATTATTTTTATTCAATGTACTTACAATTTCTGAACTTTTTTCTGGATTCTGCTTTGTTATTTCCTCGACATATTTTACTAATTTTTTTCTCTTTTTTAGAAAATTTTTAGAAAAAACTCCTTTATTTTCTTTTAATGCAAACATAAGATCATAATAATTAAATCCATCTTCTACTAATTTTTGTATATCATCTTTAGTTTGGGATGGTAAATGGGGTGGTAAAATAATATCATCTTCTTCATCTTCTTCTCTTACTGGTACTCCTCCTATTACTCCTGCTTTTTGTTTCAATTTTTTTGTTTTTTTTTGTTTTTTAATTTTTATAGTTAATTTATTGTTTTTATTTAATTTATTAGTTATTTTTTTTAAATATAAATTGTTTTTCATATACACATATATTATATTTTTTTTGACGAGTTTTCTTCATATATAGATTTATAAGTAAATAAACATTAAATAAACATTTAAATATAAAAAAACAAAAAAAGCAATGCTACCATAGTATATTATTACATAATATACTCTGTCGGGTCCTAAGTCCGGAATAAAAAAGCTGCAGAAGGATTTTTTTATTTAAATCAAGATTTGTTTGACTGTTTTAAAATATTCAAAAGTACATTATTTATTTAGAAAAAAAATCCTTCTGCAGCTTTAAATCCAAATGAGATTTTTAGTTATATGAAAAACTAGATTGAAAAACAAAACTCATAAAAAAGCTATAACTTCTTTGTAAATCAATTGATGCGTGTAATATATTCGGTCTCATAATACATGACCACTTTAGAAATGAATCAAGAACTCGATCCTTTGCTAATACTAAATGATATTTTTTTTTACTTCTGCATAAGTATATTTTCTAGTCGGATTTGTTTTTGTAACATTTACTAAATTATGTATTTTTACCAGCCATTTTGATAATGATTCTGCAGATTCTAAACGCAAAGGAATTTTTTTTATATGTTCTTTATAATTGTCTCTACATTTTCGACAAGGCATTAAATTTGGAAGATGTTTTGTGAATAACATCCTCATGTTCTTTGACTGGGTTAATGGACAATACTGAAAGGTCAAATAATGCAAGACATCCCATATTGGCGGACCCCAAATTGAAGGATTTTTAACTATACTCATTCTTATTACTATTATATACAATTATAATTTTTTTTACACAAATATTGGTAATATTAATTTTATAAAATACATATTGTATTTTGTTATTACTGTGGAAAAAAAAAACAATTGTTGTCTTTTTTTATTTTTTTTATATTTTTTTGTTTTTATTTACAAGTCTTCCCATGAATCTTGGATTTCATCAACTAATTCAATTTTTTCTATTTTTATTTTCTTTTCTTTTTGTAATTCTTCTTCAAGAAGTTGTCTTTCTTTCGCTTGTTTTTCTTTCGCTTGTTTTTCTTTCAAAATAATTATCTTTTTTCTTTTATCGATTAAATCAGGACTTATACCAAAGCCTTCTAATTCTGTTCTTCCACATAATAGAATAAATTGTATAAATATAAATAAGCCGACTGTTTGCTGCGTATTGAATGAATGTAATTTGACACCACACAAATTTAAAGCATTATAATAATTTTCGGCAGTGTTTGTAACTATTAAATTATCTTTATGAACAATATCAAAAATATTTTCCGAAAATGACCATACTTTATTAACTAGAGAACTTGCATCAAAATCTTTTCCATACAAGGTATTTGTAATAGTAATATGTTTTGAGCTAGGAATATGCAATTCCTTCAAAATTTGTGAAATCATATTCTTAATGTATTTTGTTGTGCTACCATTCATTTCACATTTAGTGGTTGCCCATTTAGAAAATTCTTTCAATTTTTTTGAATAAGTTGATTTATTTCTAATAAGGATTGTTAAAATTTGGCCATCCATTTTAAAAATGTAATTTGTATTACTTATATTATAATCTATATTAAATTATGTTAAATGTATTTTTAGATTGATTGATTAATCATTTTTATGTAAAAGATATTTATACTTACTATACTGATGTGTTAGTTATACAAAATGTGTTTTATAAAAAAAATTATATAATAATAAAAATATATAATTAAATAATAAACTAATTATGAGTCAAAAAATGCAATGGCACTGTGAGATTTGTAATCATACTTTTAAGAGGAGACTCGGATTTGAAAATCATTTACTATCTAACAAACACAAAGCGAGAGTTAATGAAAAAACAGATACAACTTACGAATTAAAACGTGAAAATGAAGAATTAAAATTAACAATTAAGAAATTGAATAATGAATTAATTCATCTTAAAAATCAAATGTCAAGAAAACCAAAAACGAATTCTTATTCCGGAAATCATTATGAGAACTGTGTGATAAACAATGTTAATAACATTCAGTTAAATATAACTTTGAATTCCCATGGAAATGAAAATTGGGATTATTTAAAGAATGATATTATTAATTTAATGAAAGGTGTTAATAGTTGCATTCCTATTTTAGTTCAGAAACTACATTTTGATAAGGATCATCCAGAAAATCATAATGTAAAATTACCGAATAAGAGATTTAGTGATATGCAATTCTACGACGGAAGTATATGGCGAACATTACATAAAAAAGATGTCATTGAAAATATGATAACGCACATTGTTGATACTCTTGAAGAAACATATGGTGATGATTTTAGAAAAGCATCTACACAATTTATTACAAATTTATGGGATGAAAAGACAAATCAAATTATATCTCAACAAATAGTTGATAGAAATTTAAGGAGACAAGTTGAATTTTCTATTATTGATGGTCAAAATATGTTAAAGTTAAAGGATTGAATTTTATAAGGTAAATCTTTTTGATATATTTCCAACTAAATCCAAACCAAATTGTACAATCATTGTTGCAACACAATTAAGATTTGTTGTTGTAACATTTTGTATCCATCTAATAATTTTGCATTCCGGTGATTGTGTTTTAAAAGGAGTTAATAAAAGTCCTTTTACGGATAGAGGAGTACAAGCATATGTATATAAATGATTTGAAGCAAAATGAAGGACAATTGAAATAATAACGATTACATAAAGTTTCATATTATTTAAAGTTATGAATTTTCTTTTATATTTATTATTTTCAGATCATTTTTTTAATCCATTTTTTATAATTATATATAATGTGCAAACTTGTAAATTTGTAAATAAATAATATTTACACTATATAATGTATTATATTGAGTCTTCACATCCAATAAAAAAAATGATATATCCACAAAGAAGTTTTTATAATACTAAATTTTGTTTTGTAACTACTTCATATAATCAATCGCAATTTATCATACAGAATTTAGATAGTATACGAATTCAAAATTATAAAAATTATTATGTCAATTATGTGGATGATGGATCAACAGATGATACATCATCAATTTTATTAAAATACAAAAAGGATTATCCTAATTTTCCAATGAAAATTATAACTAATTCAAAAAGATATGGTCCATGTTATTCTAGAAAATTATCATATATGAATACAGAAAATGAAGATGTATGCATTTTTTTAGATGGAGATGATTTTTTAGTAGGAAATAATGTACTAGAAATATTAGCAGAAGCATATGAAACACATAAAGTATATGCAACTTTTGGATCAATGAAGGGAAATTATTGGCAATATAAATCTTTTAATTCTTATGATAGAAAACAGCATAATTATTATCCTCATTTAAGAACTGTAAAATCTAAAATACTAAAAATGGTTCCGGATAAGTATTTGAAAGACTCAAAAAATAATTGGTTTATGTTTACTACAGATGTAGCGTTATTTACTGCAGTTATTGAATTATGCGGAAAGAAAAAATATATGTTTTTAAAAAATGAAATAGTTATTTATAATCAATACAATAACGTAAATAATCTAAACGATGGCTATAATAATCAAAATGCAAATGGACAAAAAATTAGAAATTATTATCACGAGGTTATAACTAATATGCTTCCACTAGAAATATACGAAGGATTTAATAATACAAGTTTTATATACTACAATGTATTTGTTTTAATAATATTGATTTGTATTTATAAAAAATGTAAATAATAGGGATATATATAATTTTATTATATTTATCTGATATATTTTTAGTTTTCTTAAGTATTATATCCGGTTTACCAAGTGTGGTTAATATTGGTTTAAAGGTGTTGTGATGTGCGTTGTGATGAAACGCATAATATGTCGACAATTGCACTTACATTTTCCAAATAATTGTCCCTTGTTACGCAATTGTTTGAATACAAGAACACGAGGATATTTACAAATATTTGGATTTTTTTTATAATCTTCGCAGGTTCTAACTTCGTCGTAAATAATATTTTTCCAACTTCCTTTGTCGGCAATATTAAAGGGTTTATTAATAGAGTGTTCTTCACAACAGTTGCATTCTTTAAGTTGGTTGAAGAGACGAATGTTGTTTATTATACGTCTCTGTATCTTACATGTGAAATCTGTGTGTTGTGAAATTGCAAACTGAAAAATCTCGTGGCGTAGAATGTCCTGTGGCACATCTGCTAAAGTAATGGGATCATTTGACAAGACTTTGCCATCTTCATCCATTGGCAATCGTGTTATATGAATGTGTTGTCAAAATGAGGTTTTGTCTGTAGTTGCTCACGAAAGTGGCGGTGCTGTATACACCTAGCAACTGCTATTTCTAGCGATATAGTACTGCGGTGGTACCTTTGCACTAGGAAGAGGTACACTAACGTAGTCGGCGGATGTATACACCTAGCAACTGCTATTTCTATCGATATAGTACTGCGATGGTACCTTTGCACTAGGAAGAATAGTCGTGCGGGTATTTTTTCTATAAAGGCTGAAACAGCGGTAGGGCATAAACGCGGGTACACCCATCCTGCACCGCTGTAAGTGCTGTCTACGTATAGCAGACGCCTACGTGTGAACATTCACGACAGCCGCTCCCCCGCGCAGGCGGCTCCGGAGAGCATCCGCAGCATGCCGACCACCAAGACTGGTACGGTCTATAAGTTCCCGAAACCTCGGGGCCGCGCGCCCAAGAACGCACATGGCGCACAGGCGACGTGGGATTCCGACCGCGGCGAGTGGATGGGTGTCGTAAAAAAAGCCAAGACGGATGGCTATGTGCCGAAGCCCCGCGGCCGCGCGCCTCGGGGCGCAACCTGGGACTACCGCAAAGGCGAGTGGGTCTGCGCCACGAAGCCGTCCAAGCCGAAGCTGAAGTCGCCAAAGTCGTCAAAGTCGCCGAATCCTACGGATGCCAAGAAGCCAGCCCCCAAGCCCGCGAAAAACGCGAATGACAAATTTCCCAAGCCGCGGGCACACCGCGTCCTTAACGGATCGCATGCGCGTGCATCACGTCGACCGTCTTACGCGCAGGCGCGGTCGGCCGCCTCGTGCATGTACCTGGGACTCGGAGACTGGCGTCTGGGTCGGCGTGAGCAAGAAAACGAAGGCCGTCGGCGTGAGCAAGAAAACGAAGGCCGTCGGCGTGAGCAAGAAAACGAAGGCCGTCGGCGTGCCGAAGCCGCGCGGTCGTCCGCCTCGTGCATGTACCTGGGACTCGGAGACTGGCGTCTGGGTCGGCGTGAGCAAGAAAACGAAGGCCGTCGGCGTGCCGAAGCCGCGCGGTCGGCCGCCGCTCGGCGCGGAGTGGAACTATGAGACTGGCGAGTGGGAGGGCGGGTCCAAGACGTCGGACAAGAAGAAGTGAGGGTGTTCATAAGATAAATTTATTTTTTATTAACAAATATTTTTGCTATTTCTGCAATTTCACTATATTTCGCAATTTTTGTGTGTAAAATTCCACCGCGACTGCTATTTTTTTAAGCGTTGTTTTAACACATTTGCGCAATTTTTTCTTCATCGTTGTTTTCTTTACCATATATCAGTATATACTTTTTTATATTAGATTTCTTCATTAATTAACCAATTAATTTGTCTATATAAAACATAACGTTTATCATCTAATATTTTTTCATTAATTTTTAATGATGTATTCATATAATTATTTACAGATTTATTCCATGTTATAGTTTTTTTTTTACTTTCAGGTGTTAGACAACTATAATGATTTAAATCTTGAAGTGGAATTGTATTTTTCGGCCAATACAAATAATTTGATAAAATAAAATTGTCTTCTGTACCTAATAAATTGAATGTTTTAATGGGTTTTTTTTTAATTATTCCTCCATAAGTAATGATCATATCCGCGTGATCTGTTAGTCTATCTGCTATAATTGTTCCGAATGAATGTGAAAAAAATATAGTTTTAGGTAAAGTATGATTATATTTTTTCATTTCATTAATAATTTGTGTCTTGCTATCTGCAACAATATTCTGTAACCATTTTTCATATTCTAGTTGTTTTGTTTGATGAGTATCAATTTCTCTTAGTTTTTTAAATTGGTCGTATGTCCAAATGTTTAAATATATTTTGTGATTATTTTTTGGTAATATATCATCATATTCCGTACCATTTAATCCAATTTCCGGAAATATAATAAGAATAATTTTGGGTTGTTTTGACTTACATGTAGAAAATAATGATAATATACATGTTGTAACTTTGTATAAATTAATTATTAAGTTTTTCATATAATTAATTATATTAATATATCAAACATATAAGTTGTTTATATTATTTCGTAAACAACCATTTCCGCAACCTTTTTGTTAAATAAGTTTTGCTAACACTTTTGTTAAAAGCGTATAAAAACAAATCAGATTAATATAAATAATTATAGTAAAAATACTAAATTGCTTAATTTTAAATAAGAAAATTACTATCTTTCTCTAGTAATATTTTCTTATTAGAGTACTGCAAAATAGTATAATATAAAAATTTATTTAGAATATTAATGATGTCCTTTTTTGAGTTCCTTGAACCATTTCGGGTATTTAAGGGCGCACGTTTTACACACTCTGGAATTGAAATATTTAAAGGGAAATATTGTATTCCAGAAAATAAGTATGATATTTTCTGGAAATTATATCATAAACATGTTTTTCAATTAAAAAAACCATGTGATTTAATTGAAAAACATGATGCAGTTTGTTGTTTATTATATGATTTAGATTTTGCATTACCATTGGGATGTACAAGTAGAGCATATAATGAGCAAATGATATGTTTATTTATTCAATGTGTAACCCGAGTTGCATCAAGATATATTGATGAAGAGTATACTACATGGGATTGTTTGGTTTTGGAGAAAGCAAATGCAACTGAAAAAAAGGGTAGATTAAAAGACGGCATTCATATTATGTTTCCATATATAATTACAGAACCTGGTCTCCAACAAATGATTAGAGAAGATCTATTAATAGAATTAGATGATATTGATTTATTTGATAAAAGTAAGACGAATATTCAGAATAGTATTCAAGATATAGTAGATAAAGCTGTAATTGATAAAAACGGGTGGATGCTTCTAGGTTCTTGTAAACCGGATGGACTTCCTTATAAATTAACTAGCGTTTATGGTTACAATAGTAATGATGAAGTAGGTAATAAATTTCCGAACAAAAGACAAAATTCTCGTTATCTAGATGACAAAAATATCATAGAATTATTAAAATTATGTTCAATAAGAAACCATGATGTTGCACCTGTGATTGCCAGATTAAAAGATGATATGAAAGACTATGTAGAGCAGTGGATTGACGATTATAATAAAGAGAATGAAAAAAAAATAATACCGATTAGAAAGAATCATCATCTTGATAAAGGAGGAAATTCTCCCAATTTATGTATTGTGAGAGATTTAACAAGTATATTGAATGCAGAAAGAGCTGGATCATACTCTACATGGATTGAAGTTGGATGGTGTTTGTTTAATATATCCCCAGAATTACTAGATTGTTGGGTTAAATTTAGTAAAAGAGCTGTAGAATGGGAACATGTGGCGGAAACAGAATGTGAAAAAGAGTGGGCAAAAATGAAAAAAAGAGGATCTGATTGTAAGGGATTAGGAACTTTGTACATGTGGGCTAAACAAGATAATCCGGATGCTTACAAAGAAATCATTCAAAAAGACAAAGATTATTTAATATGTCAAGTTGTCAAAAATTCTTCTTATGAAGATGGTGTTAAAGGAAAAGTAAGAATGAGAAAAGTTGCTGCTTCGGATATGATATTTAATATTGTCGTTGTTTTACAAGCATGTTATGGGAGAGAATTTATATGTACAAATTATGAAAAAAAAACATGGTTTAGATTTAAAGTAAATAGATGGCATCTATGTGATGGCGATGTCGAATTAAAAAGAATTATATCTACTGAGATGTTGCAAGATTTTAAAAAATGTAGTATCAAATATAGACATTTATCAGAAAAATTACATCCGGAACATCCGAATAAAAAAAAATACAAATCCATTGCAGATGACTTATGTCATGTACAAACTAAATTAAAATGTGGGAATTTTAAAAAAAAAATTATGGATGTAGCATGTGAACAATTATGGTTTGAGCCGAAGCCCAAAAAATTTGAAGATCTTTTAGATACAAAAAACCATTTAATATTATTAAATAATGGTGTTTATGATTTTGAAGGTGTCCCAGATATTGAAGGAAAACCTAAAGGAAGATTTAGAGCAGCGAGATGCGATGATTATCTTAGTTTAAGTACTAATATTGATTGGAAAGAATTTAGTTGGAGTGACGATGTGATTAAGGAGGTTATGAATTTTATTGAAACAATAATGCAAGGTGAGGAAGAAAGAGATTATTTACTTAGATGTATGGCTAGTTTTTTACATGGAGAGGTAAAAGGTGAAATATTACATTTTTGGACGGGAAAAGGTAGTAATGGTAAATCAATATTGGGTAATTTGATAAAAAATACATTGGGAGACTACTATGATATTCTTGATATTAGCTGTCTTACACAAAAACGAGCGGGATCGGAAAAAGCACGCCCGGAGCTCGCAAAATTAAAGGGAAAACGTGTAGTATTTTGTCAAGAACCAAGTGGAAAAGACCAACTGAATGTTGGTATTGTGAAGGAGCTAACCGGCGGAGATACAATTTCTGTCAGACAATTGCATAAAGAACATACACAATTAACTCCACAATTCAAATTAATATTAACATGTAATGATTTACCGAAAGTATCTTCTGAAGATAATGGTACATGGAGACGAATTAAACCATTACCATTTGAATCAGAGTTTGTAGAAGATCCGGATCCAAATAATAAACGTCAACAGAAAAGTGATCCAGATTTAAAAAATAAAATGATAGGATGGGAACAAGGATTTTTTTGGATTTTAACACAATATTATCCTAATTTTAAAGAACATGGTTACAAATCTCCACCAAAAGTACTAGAAAAACTTCAAGAATATAGACATGATAGTAGTCATTTTGCTGAATTTATGAAAGATTATATAATGCAAGGTACTAAAAGTGACGAATTACTTTTAGATGAAATATTTCCAGTTTTTCAATGCTGGTTTAAACAAACAATTGATGACAAAGTACCTAATAGAAAAGAGTTTATAAAGCATGTAGAAAGACAATATGGAAAATTGGCGCAAAAACACGGAAAAAAAATTTGGATTGGATATAAACAAGTCGAAAATTGTCGACCATCGTATATGGTCGAAAATATATAACAATCACGCTGTTGTTAAAGCGTTGATATATTCGATATATTCGATATATTTGATATCATTAATTATATTAATAAATATTTATTTCAGCCGTATGTTCCGGTCTTTTCAACTTCTCTGCAAAGAAATCATTGAAAAATTTACATGATTTTATTTCCAAAACATTTACAACTTTATCATTCTTATGGTACTGTAATTTATAATTTTGTTTCATGTCAATATTTTTATGTATATCTTGAAAAGCAATGTTACACGAAACATATGCATTTCTCTCGGATTTTCTTAATCTAATATATTTCTTTTTGAATTTTTCTCTAATTTTAGAATCTTTTATATATTTTTTTAAATTTATTGATCTATAACATGAATCTATTCGGTAGCCATTCCCGAGAGTTCTAATCTCATTTCTGCAGATATTATCACCATCCGAAAATTCAACATTTGATAATTTGCCTTCTTTTTTTTTAGAACGTACCGGAAAACCAAATATGAATAAGAATCCAGACATTAAAATACCCACTGTAATAAGTATACAAATAAGTTTGTAACTATTATACTTGGGATCTGCTACATATAGACCGTTTGTTATTTGCAATACAAAATCTCTATAAGCCATACTATAGGAATCACAAAAGTTCGCATTTGCAATTTTATCTTTATACATTTTTTTCATGTTCTGATAATCTTCTGTTTCCTCCGGTGTTAACATATTATCATTATACCTGCTCTCAATCTCCTCCCATATTTTTGTTGCATGTTCATTTGAATGTATATTTTTATTTTCATTCGCTTTTATTAAATATTCACATAATTCATTTTGTCCATTTTGTC
>Ga0181420_1000318_pt1 | contig 19763 bp, 8 predicted proteins | sample 43SPOviralmetaG_FD_130145 | JGI IMG/M metagenome (GOLD analysis project Ga0181420, IMG submission 130145) | Marine viral communities from the oligotrophic San Pedro Time Series (SPOT) site, San Pedro Channel, CA, USA - 43 SPOT_SRF_2013-05-22 | ecosystem: Environmental > Aquatic > Marine > Strait... | reverse complement strand
CCTGTCTCATCTCTTACGGTGATGCTTTGGAACTGTATCTCTTCATTTGGTATGTTTAACACGTTACCAATTTTGTATGGGTGCTTACGCATAAGTTCGGGGTGCGCTAACTCTTGTGCTTGTAGTATAGGCATCATAGCACTATTTGTGGTCTCGAAAGAGAACCTTACGTTACCATATATCTTCTCACCTGTTTGGTATGCGGTGTTACTTTTCACACGTGTCATCCATGGCACTGCGCCAAGACCGCGAGCGTTGATTGCTGGCATACTGAGGTTACCACCATCCATTCTCTTCCACACTATATTCTCTACTGAAAAGTTCTTAGCAGCAGAATCTTGATACATCTGTAATGCGTTTACATCTCCCATCCAATAATTGACAGGGAATCCGCTACTATGCGCTACTGCATATTTATCAACAGATGTATTACGTTCTGCATCGTCTGTATGTAATAATGCAGAACCAACAGAGTGGTCTAGGTCAAACAGTAAATCACCTGTCTTGTTTAGACCCGGTGTTGCGTTTTTTAACGAAAGGTCATTAGTAGCGGAAACTGTATCAACGAAAGTCAGCGTACCGTTAGTTATAGCAGGTATACCACTAGCAGTAGATACTGATAACTCAAAACTAGTTGTACTATTTATACTGGCTATCGTAGCACCATCAGGTATACCTGCACCAAATACATGTAACCCAGCAACTATTCTATCATCTGCATCATGTGTAATAGTAGGGTCATTATTGTAATCACAAGTAGAAATAGTAAATGTAAATGTAGTAAACAAATCAGATGTAATACTATCGGCCCAATTAGCGCTACTAGGGACTCCAACAGGTACTGTTGTATTGTCTACAATTAGAGCCTCTACATTCGGTCCAGCGTTTGCAGGTGCAATGAATCTATCTTGACCGTGGAATCTTTCATCCCATTGTGTAGTACCAGCGTATGTAATTGGGTTAGTACCTTGTCCTATGACTTGTAACCAGTCACCGTTTGCAGTTATTGCATCTCTGTCGAACTTTGCAATTAACGAACTCTCACACTCGTAACTGACAACTAAGAATGCGCTACTGTACAACCCTTGCGGCGTTGTTAGTTCCTTAGGTAATGTAGTAGTGTAGTTAGTAGGTGCGACCCATTGATTAGCATTACCCGCTTCATCTGTATCATTGAAGTTGTAAGTGTAAGTATCCCAACCTAAACCATCGCTACTTCCACTTTGTAAATTAAACTTAGAGTAAAAGCCCGATTTAACTAAATGTGTACCTAATGCGTTTCCTATACCGTCAATTGTAGGTGTGCTTTCGGGACTACCCTGCATAGGTGCTACAACAGGTATGTTGCTATGCACATTCATTACTGTACCAGCAGTTCCGTATGGTGAGAAGTTAAGCATCTCATGGTATGCACCTAATCCAGCAGCATATCCTGTACCGCTTGTGTTCTTAGTTATCTTCAAACTATTCAAATAAGAATATCTCTCACCGTGCCAACCTATTGCACCTATTGGTTTTGTTCTATCAACAGCGTCTACAATACCTGAGAAGTGAACTTGTGTCATGTGGTCGCGTGCTGACACATTCTCGTTATTGAAACGCATTGTACCTGCTTTGCTCCATACATAAAGAGTATAAGAATTAGCAATTGAATCAGTAAATGTATTACTGCTATTTTTATCATCCCAAGCCTCAGGCGCTTCTATTTTATTCAAACCGTTTATTCTATTAGGCGCGAGATAAAATCTAACTTTCCAGTCACTACCGTCGGCTATAACTTCTCTAGAATGATAGCAAGCAAATCTAGTATTAGTTGCCTGATGTAATCTAATCCAACCCGATGCTGGTAATTGTTCTAATGTTGTTTGTGAACCACTCGATGGGCTATCTATGTAATTACCAGTAGCGCTATTATTTACGTAAGTAGATGTGCCAGCAAGCGGTATCCACCCGTATCTATCTTGACGCATTGCATTACCCATAGATGGCATATGTGTGCCGCCGAGTGACTTGAGTGCCCCAGCGCCGGGGAATGCGTTTATTGCAGCGCCTAGTACAGTAGCGAGTTCTTCACCGTTCTGACAACGTGTCGCATCTACTACGATGTATTCCATCTTTGCATCTGCCGTTGCTACGGCCTCGCTACCATTTCCTATGTAATCTAAAATGCGTCCTGTAAGCACACCCGATGTTCTAAATGCAGTGGGATGTATTTGGTTTGCACGTTCCCAATTACTACTCAATACTCTAGCGGCAGATTTACCCGCGTGTGGTGGATTGAATGTAATTTGATTGTCTAACCATGAGCCGCCCGGATGGAAACCACCATCCATGTGCCATACCGTATCTGCCGCCATAGCGATACCGAATCCGATAGTAGGCGTATGCATCTTAGGATGTATATGTGTTAAGTCATATCCTATCTGCGCTGTACCTGTAATATCATACGGTGTATTGTCGTTGAACTGTTGACCGTAGTGCCTACCGTGTTCAGGTCTTTGTGAGAACTTACCCTTCCAACAATATCCAGCAGGGCTTTCCCAATTTACCATCGCTCTCCAATGAAAGCCCGCAGTAGCGTCATAGTATACCTTACTTGGTGGCATAAAATTATACTTATCATTATCAATTTGATTCGGGAACATGTGTCTTGAATTACCTATTGTTTCGTCTAATGGTATAGAGGCCCACGTGCTACCGCTTACGATAACTCTACCCGGAAATGGCTCTTTGGTATTAGCGGCATTACCGCTATCTGCATCTGCTACTTCTTGTGTAAATGGGAATGCTTGACCCGGACCAAATATTAGGTAAGTGGTCTTACTATCTGTACCATCTGCGTGGTCCTCATATCGTGCAGTCGGATGAGCAAACCTTAGTACAAGTGGTACGGGCTTTGCTTTAATTTCTCCACTACTATACAATATATTTCTTTTATGTAAATCAGGTGCTAGTATGTTCTGTTGATTAAATGCAGGTGGTGTAATACTACCACGATGTTGATTACACAACGCAGCGCCGGGGAAGAAAGCAAACATTGCATTTCCGTCTAACATAGCGTAACTCGTAGATATTTCATTTGCATTCTGTAATCCAGTAACACCAGTTGGTCCAGTAGAATATGGATGGGTGTAGAAAGTAGAATAGTCGTTCTGTGTACCATCGTTTACGTCGAGTGTTACACCGCTAAATCCACCACCAAAGAACAACGGTACACTGTGGTCTTTGCTACTCTTACCACCACGGAAGTAGACTATTGGCTCAGAGAATACGCTACCGATAGAGCGCAGTCCATCGAACTCTTTCTTTACATGGTGTTGTAATAGGTTTGCATTACCCGGTGCGCTGGGAAAATTATCAGATGTAAATGCTGTTGACCAATTTAATTCTGTTTCACAAGCAGCACCACCGATACTTTCTGTTCGGATAAAGTGTTTATCGTTTAACCATACTTTCTTTCTTTCACCAATAGGGTGTATTCGATGATTAGTAGTTGTAATACCACTTGGTACTAAAAATGGGAACATATTTGCGCTAACGGTTAATTTCGTAGCCCAATCGCTTTGACTAGCACCATAGTGTATTTGTGGATTATCTATCATAGGTAAAATGTGGTCACCACATGAACGAGTGAAATTAATACCTTTTAGATTTTCTTTCCAAGATTTAGTGTCTACATTAATATTAGAAGAATCAACTAAGTTAGGCGACGATGTGTTAGAGTTAGGTCCGTATGCAACGGTTTTTACTTCTAACAAATTGTAGGGTATATATCCGCAATCTATACCTTTACTAGAATCTATATCTGAATCTGTAATAGCACGTGATGTGTGAAATTGCCAACCAAAGTTATTCTTTTCAGATGATATGATTTCGCCAAACTCAAGATGGGCTGCGTGTATCCCAAAGTCTTTTCGTAAATTAGCGGTATACTTTGTACTTAGAGGTACTATCGGACTTTGTATATTAAACGCTTTAATTCGTATCGCGTTTGCAGATACGCCCCAATCACCAAATGTACGCCCGTCAGTAGCATACATCTCTCTACAATCAAACACATGTCCTTCTTCTGTATTTACTTCATTACCTGCGTTTATTGCAGCAGCAGTTGCGGCAGCCATCAACTCATCGGTAACAAGAGTAGTCCAGTTTAAGACAGGTGTAATAAGTATTTCAGATGGTATAGCGGGTAACCCATTACATCCGTAGAACTTGTATATTGCACAACCGTTTGTAACGGTAGGAAGAACTGTTCTTGTATTGTAAGAAATTGTATGTCCTACATCAGCAGTCGAATCAAAATCAGTTATTTGTATAATTCCTTTTTGTTTTGGAAATCCTAAGTAACCAGCAATATCTCCGGCAGCGTTTACGCCGCGTTCTTCTATTATATCATCACCACCATGAGTTGCACTTCCAACTCTAAACGGTGCTTTATCAAAAGTAACAGTCATTGTGTCGCCGCTTATTGATGCGCTGACATGAGTAACAGCACCGGGCGTAGATACACCTCTCCATCTAGCACCTTTCCAATTCTGTGCAGTTTCACTCACTGTGCCTGTTGCTTCAAGTCTACCAGTAGCATCGCCAGTACCATGCATGTGTTTACCTATGGTAAATCCACCTTGACCCACATCTCTATCATCAAAGAAAATGCAGACTTCTTCTTCTATTGTATTAGGTAATACCGTATTTTGATTTGCAAACGTATCTTCTGCTTTTCGATAAATGTATCTTATTCCGTCTTCTGAACCTAAATTATCTCTAAATCTAAATCCATACAATTCGCCCTTACCCACCGAATCAGATAATTTATCAGCAGTTGGTACGTGAGAACTGTAATCTGTTCTAGGAGAAGAACCATATCTCTTGTCAAACTTAGTATCTCCGTTTTTACCAAAACCCCAAGTTCCGGCATCCGGTGCCCAACCCGGTACACCGCTTGCTACTAATCCGCCAAAGTTTATTCTTGAGATAGCCTTTTTACCAACTCTTAAACCCTTGACTAATGAAGATGATGAACCTTTAATGTCTAAAGATTCTGTGTTTATTGTGTTATGACTCTTACCACTTATAGAATCAGACACTGCTCTCAATACACTACTATCTTCAAACTCAGCAACACTTGCTACATCTTCGCCGCTTTCTACCGATGTAACGTATTGTTGTAGTGTGGTAATGGGGGCAAACGGTCTACCATGCTTGTTCAATGGCATAGGTGCCGGGTGCATATTTTCACCCTCTCTTTCGTCAGGCAAAGCCCAAAAGTTACGCCATCTTCCACCATGTCCTACTAAGAATTGTGGTTGATAGACACTCTGTCCTTTACTATTATCAAGCCACACACAGAAGTTTCTACCACTTGCGCCCGGCACTGTACTATGTATGACAATGGTGTACCCTGTATCCCCATTTAGGTCTTGTACCTCTCTACCTATGTGAGCGCGTATGTATCCCATGTGAGTACCCTTGTCACCATTATCTACATTCCAAAACGGTGAAGGGTCGTGTGCTGAACCAGTTAGTAGTCTACCGTTTAACGCCGCATGTTGATTGATTAATCTAACAGCCTCTTCTGTTGCAGACAATGTATCTACAACACCGTCTTTTTGACTAATCTCACCTAAATCCAATGTTAAACGTCTAACGAAGTCCATGTCTTTCCACTGCGGTAGATGTTGTAATCTACTCTCAGTATGACTGGTCAAATCTAAAGATGAACTTCTAATACCCTTTAGACACAAGAATGCTGGTATAACTCTAGTACCATCAGGTGTATCGAAGAAAGTAGATGGGTCTCTAAGTGTAGCACCAGTAGTACCTTCTCTAAGTTCTATTAATTTTCTAGTAAATATATCAGACTCATCAATAGGTATTCTTGAAAAAGCATGATACAAGTTTGCGGTTTTATACAATGCAACACTATCGTTAGTTCTAGGCGTTAAACTATATCCTGTTGAAAGTCCACTAACTTCTCCACCATAGGAATATCCCGTATGTACGTGATGACCGTGTGCTTTACCGTATAATCTAGCGCCATCTATTTTTCTACCATCTGTTGGTAAAGCCGTACTCAAACTAGCAATAGTTGTACTATCGATTAAATCGCTAGTATGTTTATTTGCTAAATCGTGTGCGTAAGCGCTTTCTATATACTTAGATTGTTGAGTACTTCGTATGTATGGATTTTGAGATAAAAAGCCGTTTGTAACATCTATTTGCGTAGTCCATGGACTTGGACCAGCGCCGTTGTATGTAGCGTTGACTTTGTGTAATTCTGTTCTACTTGTACCGCCGCTTTCTACCACTTCTTTAGGCCAGCCTATTTGTGTAGCCTGTGAACTAGTCTGCACTTGCATGTGTATATCTTGGAATGCGATGAACTCTTTGTCATGCGCTACATTGTATAGTAATACACGTGTGTGCTCGTCGGTAGATAAGTAAGGGTCGATATAGGCTACAACAGGTGCTTGTGCTGATGTAAGTCCAAGTGCTAGATAGTTCTCTTCAACTGTTCTGTTTACGTGTTGCACATAGTTTCTTGCAGTTTCTAAACAAGTATTACCAATCAAGAAGTTTTCTAGAGGTATGCTGTCTCTTGGATTAGTTGTGTCTAATTCACCCGCACCATTATCAAACGCATTCCATACTTGTGACTCGTCTAACACACCTCTACTCTTAGCAAACAAACCCTCAACTGCATGTGGGTTGTTATACGACATATTTGCCCATACGGTATCACCGTTACGAAATCCTCCGGGCGCATATGGGTTAATCCATGTGGCGTTTAGTACAGCGTCTTTATCTTCATAGTCGCCAGTCCATACTGCAAGTTTAGCATTAGATGGAATAATTGGCCCAGTAGCAGTTAAAGTAACCGTTTGAGTGCCGTTTGCATCAGCACTACCAATACTACTAACTAACCCTATTCTTCGTATTTTGTCCGTTCCGGTATCTTCCCAATAGTAGAGCGTATCGCCTTTCTTGACGTTCATACCATGTAGGTCATTGACGTTTTTACCACTAGCACCGTCAATAGTTATGGTAGATGATGTGCTTCCATTTGCAGTAATTGTGACATCAGTGATGTTTAGGCTGTTCTTTAATTCACGATAGTATTGAGAACCATCAGCAACTTCTGCTGTAATCGCTGTACCAAGAATACTTCTACATTTTCTTGCTAATGTTATTTTAGCACCCTCAGGTAAACCTTCCGCTTGTAAGTTTTCGTTATCACTAACGACTCTTGCTGTTCCAGCACCTATGGTTATTGTAGTCGCTGTTACTGCTGTTATTATTCCTACAAGAGCACCATCGTCATCATAGAGATTATAACCTACTGAAAATTCAGTAGTAGCATCGACTCCATCAACGTCGAATGCTGCCGTTGTATTAACTAATGTTGCATTTTTCTTAATTACACCAGTAGAGTATTTATTGAAAGTAGACCCTGTTGATGTATTGTAAATAAGTACAATACTGTTATCAGGTACTGCCGTAATTGTTGCGCCAGTTAGTGTCTTAATGTGACCGTGATATTGAAACTTGTGAATAGTACCATTATCATCGTATTGTACTTCGTATCCTAAATCTCCAACAGTAGAAGGGGCATTGGCTAACACATCGTATCCCAAGTCAGGAAACTTGGCAAAATCCTCAGGTGGTAATGTCACAATTACGGCTTTATCTTCACCCGACAATGGTATTGTTTTTGTGGTTAAAGTCGTACCACTAGCACGCATAGATTGTATTTGCGCTGCGTGTGGGTTGCTTTCGGGACCAGCCTTGAACTCTACTGCACTAACGTATTGCCTTAATCCATAATCTACATTTCCACCTTGTGTCTTAACACTAGCAGCATCGTGGTAATATTCATCTCTATCTTCATAATCAGACGATGGCGTAAAATCATCAGAACTAATCGGAATCCCATTATCGTCAAAAGTTGCACCACCCACGAATACAGCGATACCCGCCTCTAAACTTTCGTGGAAACCACTGCTATATCCGTATGTATTCGGGTTATCAAATAACACAAGATGGTCGCTACCAATTGATTCATACCAAGACCATTCGCCATTAGCAAGCCATACTTTTCTATATCTGTAAGCGTTTTGTATACCTTTGTAAGACGCTGTACTTGTAGATGTGGAGGGGAATACACTAACGTCTTTTACGTATAATTTATTATTAGATGCGTCATATTCAGTAATCGTAGTTGAATTAATATATTCTCTATTTGCTAATGCTATTGAATAAGCAGATTGTACTTCTCTATCTGCTGGTACAGTATCTATCATTCTCCGACCAACAGGGCTAGGATTGTACGTGTGTGCGGTGTGTGTTGCGTCTATATGTATCTTAAATGCGTTATCAGGACCAACAGATGGGGCAAAGAATTGTTTAGAGAAAAATGGTATTTCTGCAACTGCTCTAGTACTAGCGTATTGAGTACCTAGTTGGTAATCATGTTGCACATCATTCATAGTTTGATGCATTCTATCGTTTACAGTAGTGCCGTTTTCTAATTTGCTTTGTTCACCGAAATTAGGTTCATTGTATATTGTAAAATTACTTTCTACACTTAAATTACCAGTATAAGCATTTTTACTAAATCCGGTTTGATTTAGTAAACCCGCTATGGTGGTATGTTCAGTACCATCTACTTCAATAAAATCTCCACTTCCTTCTGTGGCTGCACTAAAAACGAATGTACTTCCGGTTTTAGTATCGTATTTTGCACTACTTCCGTCAGAAAAATAGACTTTACCATAACGAGTAAATCCATACGTACCCCAACTGGCTAAGTCTTCGCTTTTATTATTCAAAGGCACAACGTGTAAAGTAGACGTTCCACTAGATACCGTGAACTTGGTTACAGTAACCGCATACGACCTACGTGTAGAGTATGCTTCGTGCGCTAACATACTGCGCTGGAATACTGGTCTAGTATCCATAGCGCCTTGACCCGGACCACCAAGTGTAACAGTAACAACAGGTGCATTAGGCTCTATCTCCTTGACTATATGCGAGTCAGGGCTACCCTTACCAGTAAAATCAATTGAACGGGATACTAGGCTATCTCCTACACCGATGCAACTTAGTGTAGTGTAACCGCCTTCATCACCTTCGCTCTCTTCTATCGACCTTACTTTTGCTCTACTCATTAAATAAAGTATAGTTGCGCTATTAAACGTAGTAGATAAATTAACATTAGCAAGTTGCATACTTCTTCTTCGGTCAGTAGGCTGAATGAAGATTCTAAAATCAGCATTATCTCTACCTGTTAAAATGTGATTATCTATTATATCGTATGTTTCGTGAATAGGGGATGAAGAAGATACAGTTCCGGTATCGAACTGCCCAGCAGACCCGCTATCTAACACTACATCAGGGGCTATTCTAGAATAATTACCTTTATCGGTCAAGGTTTTAGTTTGATTTATTTTGTTTAGAAACAATTTATTGAATGCGGATTCATGTACACCGCTTGTACTCACAGATTCAATTATGGCTTGTGGTGTGCCGTTTTGTATAGAGTCTGCATTATTTCTTGGGGTATAATTAACGGGCGTTAACGATTCATCGACTTCTGTATCAGCAGAATATCCTTCCGATGTGTCTCCTACTAAACCATGTTCCTGTACTATTGGACTATCAATACCCACATCGCTTCTATTCACATCTATGTATCCGCCGGGCGCATGTAATGTCATACCTGAACTAATCGCATGAATTATAGAATCGTAAACATACTCTGAACCACTCACCAGTGTATCTGATGAAGGTACAGTTTTTTCTACCATTAGTAGAGGCTGAACAACCTTAGTAAAAGTTAACGTTTGATTTGTTTTAGAACCGCCAGTAGTTGATGCACTTAATTCAAATGTAGTTCCATTAGTAACGCTAGAAACGGTAGCACCAGTAGGTATACCAGTACCCGATACAGCCATACCCGGTATTACAAACGCTGTATTATCCATGGTGATGGTCGGGTCGTTGTTGTAATCACAAGTAGCATCGGTGAATGTTTTACTGATACTTGCACCAGTCAAATCAATCGCATTGTAATGTATCTCCACAAATGGAGAAAGAGATGGTGTCAAGTCTGCTAATCTAGGTACATGCAATATAGCAACTCTACTTTCTTTAGAAGGTGTAACATGATAATCTCTAATGTTACTATCGTGATGAGTTTCATCATTATTTGCATCGTACTTGTTGTATTGAGGTATCGGGCCTTTTAGAGCAAATGGGGTATAATCAAAATCAGGACCACCTATTGCGATTAACTTTCTTTTACCAGCAGGTGGACTGCTAGTACCATTGTAAGAATTATACGCTGCTGTTACTATGCTAGAACTAACAACGTTTTCTATAACCACGCTATTAAAGTCTCTATACACATCTACTAGACTATTTACGCTAACTTGTTTTTCTATTCCTTTATGCATATCGCTATACATTATATCAACAATATCTGCGTTACCGTTACCTTGTTGGTCTATTATTTCATCAATAGACTTTGGTAACATACGCAAGTAACTATGTCCTTCAACATGACTCTTAATGTGTCTGCCACTATGACCTATTTGGAAATCTTCGCTTAGAGTTGTAGGCCACACTACCGCAAATGGATTATTTGCATCAGATGTGGTTGTAGCAATAGCACTAGAATAAACAAATCCATGGTTTTCAAAATCACTTTCATCAATTATCATTTGCCCAGTTCTATCTATAATCTGAGAACCATAATGCGGAGGTTGATACGGATTACCAGTTGAAGAATCAAGCAACATATCCGCACTCACTACAACAAAGTGATTGTCTACACCTGAGGTTCTAGTGTGCAATGCGCTACGCAAACCGTTTACAGATGTAGCAAAATCAAGATGAATACTAGATACTAGCATACTGCCTGTACCGACATTAATACTAAGCAAACGTACTCTTTCAGGCGGTTTGTTGTTTGGCGCTTTTGTATCGGGGTCAATTCCATCAGGATTGATTAGAAGGTTATATGGCGTATGTGAAACAGAATGTTCAACAAGAGTACCCGATAGAGAATCTAATACTTTGTAATCCCCACTTGAATAATTGTGTACTCCTGTTACATCTTTACAAAACACATAGTTACCTGACACACTAGACAGACCAGTAAGTTTTTTGGCTAAATCAATAGCATCGGCTGTACTCATACTGATTTGTGACACAGTTACATTTTGTCCGTCTATTTGCGTGCTGTTATTGGCAATTGAAGAAAAGGTATATACTGTTTCAATAGGAGCGATAGGCTCTTCAAATCTGTATAGAAGTAATGTATCTTCGTCTGCTAGAGGTGTATTGCCGTTTATCATCGATGTTTTGAACGATGAATTAAGATGGATACCTTCTAGCGTACCTCTAAACTGACCGCCTTTACCACCAATGTATGTTTGTTTAGTAGACGTTTTTAACATTAAATCTCTATTTTTTATAGATTCTCTTACAACTAATTCTCCATTAATGTACAAATCTATTGTATCGCTTTTTACCGCCGCTACTACATGAATCAAAGGTCTATGATTTTTGTTTAATTCAGTTGCATCGTCTCTACTTCCAACAAATCTATTGTATGAATCTTGTAGACCCTGATACTCAATATGAGGGTACACAGTTCCTTCGTATCTATCTGTTTCTAAGGTTGCCGTGGTCAGAAAATAACTTTCTTCACCACCTTCACCTTCCAAGTATACTTCAAAAGATGCTGGTCCGGGCGTGTCTACGTGACCGAGTGAAAGTTTGTATTGACCTTCTTTCTCTATTATTGTACCGCCGCAATCAGGCATTACCCACGCTTCTATTGTTAAAAATCGATTATCTATTCCCGATGTTGCAGAATTATCGCGTGTAGATAATGGCGCATTCTCAGATAAAATAACTCGCACATCATCAGTGCCTCTTGTGGTTCTATGACCTAACTCACTAAAGTCGCCTTCGGGAACTATGATGCTGTCAGTAATACCGTTAAAGAAAAATCCATGTGTTTTACGGCTAATTACTGTCATTTAATCCCCCCTTAACCTATCAGTAAGTTATCTATTGGTGCAAATATCATATTAAAATTATAAACAGACTCTCCAGCGTCATATGTAATATCAAACTTTTGAACTGAGCCTTGTATCCCAGTTGTTTCTTCTGTGGGGTCAAACGTTACACTTGCCGGATGGTCATTACCTTCTGATGTTTTTTCTTTACCGTAATAAAATCCAGTAGGCATAAAGAAGTTTCTTGCAACGTATTGCTCTCCACCCGTTGCTTTAATTGAAGAATTGTAAGGTATCTGAATACCTATAATGTAATCACGTATTTCATCTAAATCAAATAATCCTCTTGCTGTTAAATTATGGCTACGTTTTGTACTGTTGTTAATAACACCATACAAATCCATAGCCTTATCACCAGCAGATTTCTTTACACTATCCGTACCTCCACCAAATATTGAACGCTTTGGATGGTCGAAAAGATTAGCGTTAACTGGATTTTCTATTTGCCTAAACTTAGGTGTTGTTCTGCTCATAGTGGTAGCGCTACCTTTAGCAACCATTACAATGTTCACTACACAATTTTTTGTTGTAGAATCATAAGCAATACCTTCACCTAGTGTGGCAATAAAATCAGAACTTAGTTGATTATTAATATAATTTACAACTGCTGTTGCTAATTGAACTGATGTAGCGTCACTTGTGTTGACAAGTACAGTAGGGCTGCTATTTGCGCCACCATTAGATGAATAAGCAGTTGCACCAGCAGAAGCGGTATTAGTGAAAGATATTGTTTTTTCTTGACTGCTCGTTGCTGTACTAAAAGTCTGTAATCGTAACTTTTGATTAAGTAAACCTTCTAAATTAGAAGCCGTGGTAAATCGCTGCCCTTCTATTTTTTTACCAAAGTTGATTGAAGCGCTATGTGCAGTGGCTAATGTTCCTTCTCTATCATCTGCAATAATACCTTGAATATTTATCATGGCTTTATTCACGTTTAAGTCCATACCTATGCGTCTGCTTCCAATGCCGGGCAAAGAAGAGCCTCCGACTTTACGGCTAGTACTGAGAACCATAGTTGTAGCGTCTAATTCAATGGTGTTACCATTTTCTTGCACTAATCTAATTGGAATGCCCCCAGCCATTCAATCACCTACCTCTTCCTACACCACCGATGCTGCGTGACATTTCTTGTTGTACTAAGTCGCTAATTTCTCTAGCCAATTCTCTTTTATCAGTACGGTCAGTAAGCCCACTTAAATTGAATGTCATATTGAAAGTGTGACCACCGCCGCCACTAGGTGAATCTCCACCTCCACCGCCACCAGTGACGGCATTTATTGCACCGCTTCCTAAATCTTTGACCCCACCAACCACTGATTTACCGAAATTAAATATTCCCTTAAGAGCGCCTCCAATTGCATCGAAAACTTTGCCTAATGTTTTATCATATACATTTTGCATTACACTTGAAACGGTATTCCAAGCACTACCTATTGTATCAAATACACTTAACGCTGTTGTTTTTAGTCTATCAAATGCTTTTCCAATTGTAGCATCAAATATAGTCCCCATACCATTAAAAATAAGTTTTGCAATAGTTTTGATTCCGTTAAAGGCTAAGGTAGCACCTGCTTTTAGTCCCGACCATAGTTTACCAAAAGTACCATTCCATATAGTTTTGACATTATCTAGGGCTTTGCCCCACTCACCTTTGAATATGTTAACCCAAAACATCATTCCCTCTTTCATCAGATTCCATATCGGCATAACGGTAGCGTTCCATATAGTTACTATTGCAGTTGTCAAAGGCTCAAAGGCTTCTTTAATTCCATCAAATACTTTTCGCGCTACTTTACCAGCAGCCGTAAATGCTTTACCGAGTGCCTTACCTATACTGCTGGCTACACTACCGAGTGTACTCATTGTACTACCTATGACACTAAGACTACTAGATACGCTGGCTAAAGAGTTGAGTAATGCACCTAACGCCATACTAATCTTCCCTCTCTAAAAATGAATAATCAAAATCTACTACATCACTACTTTCTGTATTATTTTCTAGGTTTTGTTTTTTCTCCGCAAGACGCTCTTCTTCATTAATAGCAAGCGCCCAAGATAGGGATTGTTTGAATACCGCCTCGCTCATCTGATAAACCTCATGTAGTGATATATTGTAATGTTTCGCCACGATGTATGCGAACAACTGCATCTGCATTTCTAAATCGCTAGGATTTTTAATTACCTTTTTCTTTAGAAATTGCCGAACTCTCAATTGTTCGCTTTCGTAAAACCCCCCTGCATTGCCTCCGCCAGTTCATCGGGCTTTGGTAATAGAGAGGCTATTTGTTGACCGACATATGCATTTAGGTTCATCATGTCGTCTACGGTAAGGTCAGGGTTCGTTCTTACAACCCAGTTTGAAAATGCGTAACGCCAGTATCCTTCAAGATTCAGCGATATATCATCACCATCCATCTGAAACATACTTTGTGCTGCTTGTTGTACATCAAAGAAAGTTAATTCTCTAATCCATACTTCCATCATTAAATCAGGATTTTCTTTGTCTACACGGATTTCGTGTCGCTGTTCATTCTTCTTCGCCAGTAAGTTCTGTTTGTCTACTATCGTCATCTGTTGTCACTTCCTCGGTTGCAGCCTCTTGCGAGGGGGCATCCGGTGTTACATCAGCAGACTCTTGCGAATGGGCTTCTGTTACACCTTGTGTCGGTTGCTCGACAATACCTGCGTCGTCGTGTCGTAGCCTTAACACTACCTCAGATTTAGTACCGCGAATAGTGATTCCGCGTGCTTTACATTCTTTTTGAAGTTCTCTTACGGTGAAAGAGTTGTAATCAATCTCCCCACCAAACGGATTATCAACTTCGGGGACTATCATCATTTCTTCATCATCTTTAGTATTATTTTTGACAGGTCTTTCAATAACAATTCCCACTGTATCTTCGATAGCGTTTTCAACAACTTCAACAACTTCTTCCACCTTCTCTTGTATCTCTTCTACCACGTCTTCTACTACTTCGCTTATTGCGCCCCTAGCAGCCTCTACCCATGAAGGTTCTTCTTCCTCTATTTTCTCAATGATTGTTTCAACAGGCGTATCTTCTATCTCTCTAGCAATCGGCTCAAACACAGTTTCTTCGGTAATTGTCTTACCTTCGTTAATCATTTTTAGAACCATAGCGTCTACTACGTTTCTAGAATTAGTCTTAAACAACTCTTCATTATACGGTATATCAACGCTATCGATTAACCAATAAACATACTTTTCGTGAGAATTACGAGAGTAGAATTGAACTCTTTTTACAGCAGTTGGTAACACTATTTCACCTCAAGCATGTATGACTGTATCGACAGCAATAACCTTGACTGATTTAGGTAGAATCTTTAGTTTAGCCATTAGTGGTCCTTTATCCTCAGGCACAGGCAATGGTGCTTCAACAATGTAGTAGTCATCCATTAATATGTCAATAGATTCTGCCGTACCACTAGATACTTGTTTTGTAAATGACAAGCGTATCATGTCTGAATCAGTTTGTGCAGTCTCATCTGTATCATCAAAGTTTTCCACTGCTCTACGCATATTGTGGTAGAACAGTGGGTCGTCTACGATTATCTCCATCTCAAGGTCATACTCTGTTTTACCCTCTACTGCTAGTGTAGGGTTACGAGTGCCAGCGAATGGAACTTGGTCGGTAGCACTATTTGCTATGTTAGCCGCACCAATAGTATAGTACTGCTCTACACCAGTCTTACCGTTTAACGTGAATGAAACAACTTGACCCAGTGTTGTACCTAGCATAGATATAGAACCGTTGTAAAACATGAATGGTTTCTGTGTACCTTTGCCTATACCCGATACTTTTCTCTTCACTTCTGTATTAGCAGTATCTTCAAAGAGTCTGTGTGTATTGTATCTATCTCCCTTGTTACTTGCTTCTAACCTACCAGTATCTGTGTAACACAACGCTGAATCGAAGTTTGCTGTCAATCTTAGAGCAGCGTCTGTATCTGTGGTAAGTGAGAAATCTTTGACTTTACAGCCTCTAAAGACACGTGTTAGTTGTTTTGAATCTCCTGTACCACCATCGGTAGTACCATCATTACTGTCTATATCTCTTCTTCTAACGCTGACTTCCATTGCGAAGGAAGGCACAGTTGTACGAGAAAAGAACAAATGACTGACTGGTTTAGTGATTGCCCCTGTGGTCGTGTCTCTATGTGGACTACCATCGCTATCATCTGCTGCATATCTAGCAAACTCTACTACTGTATTATCTTCATATGAGAATTGTAGTGGGTCATCTAACCAAACTTTACCAGCACCACCAGTTACAGTAATGGCTACTATTCTTCTTGCTTCTTCTTTCATAGCCTTGTCAATTATCTGTGTAGCGTTTACATTCGGCCATGCATCTGCATCGAGGCCACCGCCGACACCAGTATCTCTGTAACTCTGCACATCTACTTTGTCAACACCTTCTGTATTGTCACCACCGAGTAAGAAAATGTAGTCGCCTACGCCTATATCTGTCCCACCAATTGCTGGATTAGTGCTACCACTACTATCAAATGCTATGTAAGAATCTCCTGAATAAACGGCAGAAGATAAAGAAAATGTATCATTAGTATGCCCATCTTGTCTAACTTCCGGTGCGCTTACAACTTCGTGCCCTAGACAATAATAGAACCATCGACCATTGTGTATGTTACACTCAAATGAGCCACCAACGTTAGTAAATCTGCCCGGCACTTGAACCGCTATATCTCTACCAAGTCCAACAACATGGTATCTCTTGAGGTCTACTTTAGTCTCAGGAAGTGCGACAGTGCTTACCAGTCCAACGAATTGGTCAGTCAATACGCTCTCAGCAGATTCGTTTGCTGCATCAGCGTGTTGCATACCTACGTCCATCGCAGGTGTCGTAAAAGGTAAGATAGTCATTACATCATTAGCCTTAGAATCTTTATCTACTGAACTATGGTCTGTTTTCAAAGCAGGTGTAATAGTAATTTCAGTGCATCCGTTGTTATCACCACTTGTAGCAACTTCTTGTTTAATTATAGTAAACATCCTACCCGATACCGCATAATCGTCTTGCGTATCCCATTCAGGACTACCGCTTCCTATTGTGAATATTACTTTACTACCAACTAACATACCGTTTGGGTATTCAAGAATGCCTTGAAACACAGGGGTATCTTCTTGCCCACCTCTAAAAGAAATAACACTGGTATCACTCACTGTATCTTTATCTCCGCCACCAGCGATGAACTTAAAATCAGGGTCAAAAGTAAGCGTCTGATTTTGACTACCAGCAGTCGTTGTTGCTGATAATTGAAACGTAGTAGTGCTTAATATAGCCGCAACGTATGCGTCAGTTGGTATACCTGTACTACCAGTTACTCGTAATCCAGTAACTATATTCGCATTAGCGGGATGCGTTATTGTTGTTCCATCATTGTGAGTACATGAGGCTTGAGTGAAAGATGTACCTGCCGCATAATCGTGTTCTAATCTCACTCCAGTTTCGTGACCGAATGTAATTTCGGACAAATCACCCTTGTATACTGTTGACGGCATGGCTCTCTCTCACCTCATGGGATTAACTCTGCAAAGATAACAACTTCTATCTGAAAGGTCATTCTATACAGTTTTTTGCTTCTATCTGATAAATCGGTACGTGTTTTATACACAAGTCTATCGAAATTGACACCATCACCTTTTCTTTTAAGATGTACGCATCTTCTTAATTCGTTCTCCATCTTTTTTAGTTGCTCTCTACTTCTCGTAGTACGCATATCCACTGTGATATTGATACGTGTAGTGACAAAATCATACAGCATTTCAGGTAACTCTTCGTTATGTGCCGTTTCAAAGACCATTACATAATCCGTTCTATCAAGGTCAAGTCTCTTTCCACGCTCAGGTGTTTCGTCTGCTACATCGATAATAACGGGCTTGAAATTATTAGTATTGGCTCTATTCCAATTATTCTTTAGTACACCTAGTACTACGTCAATACCTTCATCGAATGTTGCTACCATTTCGCAAACTCCTTCTTACGCTTTTCACGCTCATGGGCTTTGAAATCAGGTACTAACTTACCGCCATCGTTTTTGACTTTGTGTTCCATCAGTCCCGGCGATTCAGTCATCATGCGTCTATTGACTCTATCTTTCAACGCTTTTTCTTGTTCAACTGTCATTTCTTCCGGCTCTAACTTTCTTTCTGAGCGCTCGACAGCCTTACGATATTCGGATGGTCCTTCTGTGATAGCCTTCTGTAAATCTGCTTGGTATTCTTTTTTGCTTAGTTCTAAAGTTATGGCTTCTTTCCATTCTTCGTAAACTATTTTCTGTGTATCACTCAAAGGCTACCACCTCTATGTAACGCGGGAATGTCTTTTCTATATCCATTTTATAGAGTTGAATCTTAGACGCTAGGTCTACGTTTTGTGTACCTTCGGGTATCAATACGCTTCGGTCATCGCTCATTAGTAAATCGATAGCAACCATCTTTGTACAAATGTCCTCTATTGCTTTGTCTACGTATCTCTCACCGTATATGTATGATGTTTTAATCGCATTCCACTCAAAGAAAGGGTATGAATTATTGAAGTAGATAATACCCATTTCATGGTCTATCCACCAATCTCGTAATCTACCTTGGTCGCCACTCGCACTTCCACCTTGTAAATCGACTTGTAAGGTATCTTGTTTTAGTGTTCCAGTAATATCGGATAGAGCAGAGCCTACGACTATTGCACAACCAGTAAATGTAGTATCTGTTTTACCTGTATATCTAAACACATCTCCACTAGCATCTACTACAACGCCAGCGTTTGCAAATCCGGCAGTACTATCGACAGTAATTGTAGTGCTACTCAAACTAGAGAATGTCGCACTATTAGACTGCGTTTGACTCAATTCTATATTACTATCAGTAACTACAATACTACACGATTCACCAGCAGTAGTTTGTCTCATACTACTAATCTTTACAATACCTGTACCATAGTCAGAGTTAGCAGTAGCGAGAAACTCATTATGCACTGCTACGTTACTAGTGCTACCCTCTAATGTAAAGTTAGGAGAAAAGACAACATCGGTTTTACCAACTCTATCTTCTTTATTGATTAAGTCTGCAAGATTCTGCGCAGTTGTTACTTTATCAAAATCAGCACGCCAATTCGCAGTACCAGTGCCGATTGTTAACAAAGATGCGCTTCCATTGCCGGGTGAAATAACTATTGAACCTGTTAAAGCCCTTACATCATCGGGTAATTTTATTCTAGCCTCAGCAGCAGCGATTTCTCTGTAATCATCTCCTTGCCACAGTTCTAGTCTCAAGACTTGTTGCACATTTCTAAACAACAAGGGACTAGTACCTACGTAATCAGTATAGTATCTACGTCTATATGGTTTGTATGTATCGAAGTTGATGTATTCCGCTTGTACCAAATATGGTCTCCAAGCGTTGTGAGTTCTGTTGTCGATGTGGTCTTGCATACGAAGTATAACTTCATCAACTTTCTTTTTTGTAATACCTCTAACTCTACCATCGGTAAACGAGGCTTGATTCTGTACATAGGCGTTATCTGCAACTTCAAAATTAGCATGAGTAATTGAATCTGCAAAACCCAATCTAACACCATTAATTGTTGACGTTATTCCGTTGATGGTTCTTTCTAATCCTAATGGGTCTGCATCACTATAAAT
>Ga0181420_1000317_pt1 | contig 19770 bp, 38 predicted proteins | sample 43SPOviralmetaG_FD_130145 | JGI IMG/M metagenome (GOLD analysis project Ga0181420, IMG submission 130145) | Marine viral communities from the oligotrophic San Pedro Time Series (SPOT) site, San Pedro Channel, CA, USA - 43 SPOT_SRF_2013-05-22 | ecosystem: Environmental > Aquatic > Marine > Strait... | reverse complement strand
TTATGGTAGTACTCAATCATTTGATTTATTTTATATACAAAATAAAGACAAAAGATTTAGGATATTAAAGGGTGATTTTTTTTATCATAAGGCTTGTTTAAGTAAAGGTTTTAAATGGGATTACCTTGAAGATGATTTACAAGAAGGTGATGCATTAATCATTAGTGTGCCATTTAGTGATACAGGTAAGACACCCGAAGACCTTGAAACTATTTTATTGAATTGTGATAAGTTAAACATACCTGTACTATTAGATATGTGTTACTACACTATTGCAAAAAATATAAACATTGATTTAACACATCCTTGTATAGATACAATAAGTTTTTCTTTATCTAAGTTTGCAGATGGGATTCAACACTTTAGGTGTGGACTAAGATTAAGTAGAACTAATAGAGATGATGGTATTGATTTAATCAATGAGTATCAACAGATATCCAAAATATCTTGTGTAGTTGGATTACAAATCATGGATAATTATCATGTTGATTACAATTGGGATAAATTTGAAACAAGTTATAATTTAGTATGTAAAGAAAAAGATTTTGAACCAAGTGATACGATAGTAATTGGATTAGGTGGTTCAGACTACGATGAGTTAAATCGTGGAAACTCTATGAATAGAGTTTGTATAGCAAATGATGTATGGGAGAAATATAATGGTATATAAGAATGTAATAAAAAATGTTCTTGATAGACACAAAGACGGACAAGGTAATATTGGTTCTGATTCTTTTCGTGATATGTTATCAGTTGAGATTTCAAGTAATATTGAATTAGAAGATAAGAAGAAAGAAGCCGTATTAAGAAAAAAAAGTTATGAGTTTATTCAGAACGAAATGTCTAAAGGTGAAAAAGAACACCAAGACGCATGGTCTCGTGGTAAGGCAAAAGATAATCCACTTAACATTACTATGTGGAAAGGTTGGGATGGAAAAAAAGAACCTTTAACACAAGAGTATTTAGACCAATGGGAGTGTGACCATTGTGGTGAGAACACACACGAAGTTGAATATGATTACTTAGGTAATAATAGAAATCATTTAGGTTGTGAGTTAAAGGCCGAAGATGAGTCTGTTCAAGTAGACGAACAAATGGAATTGTTTCCTGAATTAGTATCGTGGATATATGAATCACCAGATGGTGGTGAGACTATCACTAAAAGAAAAAGTGGTGATGATTATACCAAGAGGATATTAGTTACAGATTGGGAAGCAGAAAAAGAAAACATAGTTAGGAGATATAACTAATGAAACGAGAAAAATGGTCAGGTTATGACAAGTATGTAGTAGTTGCAGACCAATGTAAACATTTATCTGGTGGGTATGAGGGTTTTACTAATCTTACTGAGGTAATGGAAGTACTAACGCTCATGTGTAGTAAACAGCAGAACACTTATACTTATAATGGAGAAATGTATGTGAGTAATCTTACTGCAGGTGAAATCGGTAGAATCCAAGAAGGATTAGATACTGGTAAGTATGACGCCTCATTTAATATGGTAAGATTAATTACTGCACAATTAGGAATCAAAATCTAAATTAGAGAAACATTATTTTCTCTTGGTTACATAACAGGAGAAAAATAATGGCTAAGAAATTAGATACTCGTGAGTATCAGGCAGAACTAATTAAAGTTCTTGATGGTGACACGATTGATTGTTGGATTGATTTAGGTTTCAATCTAAAAATTAAAAAACGAATTAGATACATGGGTATAGATACTTGGGAAAGTAGAACTCGTGATTTAGATGAAAAGAAAAAAGGTTTGGCAGCAAAAGCTCGTAATAAAGAATTATTAGAGGGTGGAGTTTTCAAACTTATATCACATGGAACTGGTAAGTTTGGTAGAGTACTTGGAGAAATCTTTGTATCACCAGATATAGTTGGAGACCACATTAATGAATGTATATCTAATCCAGAAAGTTCAATTGATTTGTCTGTTGATGGTTGGGTATCAGTTAATGATATATTAATTGAAGAGGGACATGCATACGACTATCATGGTGGTAAGAAAAAGGATTTTAAAAATGAAATTAAAGAAGAAAAAACAAAGGCAAAGGAAGCAATCAAAGACATATAAAATTGTAGTTCCTTATGCTACTGAAACAACGACTTTAAGTTATAACAAAATACAATGGAGTGAGTAAATGAAAAGTGTAAAATACTTTACGGCTACCTGGTGTGGCCCATGTAAAGCCTTTAAACCAATTATGGAACAACTAAAATCAGAAGGATACAATATTCAGTTTGTAGACATTGATTCAGAAGGTGAGTTGGCACGACAATATAATATTCGTAGTGTACCTACAACTTTAGTAGAAGAAAATGGTGAAGAGATAAATAGATACATAGGTGTTCAAACACGAGATACTATTTTGGAATCAATATCATGAAAGTAATAGTTGAGTTTGATTACCCAACAATAGAAGGAATGATATATAAAGACACCAAAGTAAAAGTAGAGGAATCAGAATTTAATTCTAAACAACATGATGAAAAAGTTAAGGGATTAGATGACATGGGTAAGATAGTTTGGGTTCCAAAAAAAATGTTAAAAAAAATGTAATTTTATAAGTTTTCTATATACTTATATATGTAGTAAAGAATTAATGCTCGTATGAGATTAATATACTATAACGATGTATCGCTCTAATGAGGATACGAGTTGAACGATAAGTTAACTAAACAACAAGGAGAAATAAAATGACTACTAAGTTCGTTGTAAACCACAAAGTTCCTGTAATAGATAGGGACGAATTTCTAACACCCTTTGACAGGATGTTTGACCAAATAATCAATACACAATTCCCACAAATAGAAAAACAAGTAGGTGTAAAACCATATCAAGGTACTGCATATCCAAAAGTAAATGTATATGAGTATGATGATAGAGTTGGTGTTATCGCCGAGATACCAGGTCTTGATAAAAAAGATTTATCAATAGATGTGGAAGATGGTGTTTTAACTATTGCTGGAGATAAACATGGATTGTTTGATGATGATGGAGCTAAAGTAATTCGTAGAGAATTAAAACATTCATCGTTCAAGCGTTCTTTTGAATTGGGTGAATTATTAAATGGAGACAAAGTAAGAGCATCATTTAAAGATGGACTTCTCTCTATTGAAATACCAAAAATAGAACCAGAGAAACCAAAGAGAACTTCTGTTAAAATTTCCTAAATTAGTCTCTGTAGGAAATGACAGATATTCCGTTCTTGGAACGGCCAAGGTTGATTCTGGTTATTCTCCCGAACATTTGAAATCCTTATATGGATTGGCCGACGCCGTTCTAAGAAATGGTGATGTGTATTATATATGCTCTAAACTAATAGAAGCAGAATTTGAAGAATTAGATAATCAAGAAACATAATGTGACTCGTGATTTCTTGTTACCACTTCGGTGGGTTGTTGTTTTCGGAAGTGAGTGAAAGCGTTTGGATGAGCGACCAAACAAAAGTCCTACTAAATAGAAATAGGATACTACAAGTTAGGCGAGGTTGTAGACTCAAGTGTAGTATTATATCGTAGTGTACGATAATATAGATTTGATATAGCAAATTTATTAAGGAATCAATAAAATATTGGTATTTTATGACGCCAAAACATACTTATTACATATGAAAGAATTACAAAAGTTACATTCAAGAAAAGTCCGACTAAAACTGAGATACTTACAAACTGAATTAGAAGAAACTAAATTAATCTACAAAGATTCTCTACAAAAATTTAACAAAGATTTTAGTGAAGACTTCATAGGTACTACTCAAGAAGAGATTGAGGTAAATAAAAAAGTACAAGAAGACCCATATGATAAAATAGAAACAGACATAGATGATGATACATTAAAAGAAGTTTATCGTAAAGTGGCGGGTAAAACACATCCTGATAAAAAGGGTGGTGATGAAAAATTATTTAAGATTGCTAATAAGGCAAATAGAAATAAAGATTTCGGTCATCTATTAGAGATGGCGGATGAACTTGGAGTTGATATAAACATTGATGATAAGTTAGTATACGAAATGAAAAAACAATGTGGTGCAATCATAAACAACATAGAGATGATGAAAACCACAATGGCATGGACTTGGGTACATTTACCCAATAACCAAAAAAAGACATTTAGAGAATATGTTTTACAACAATTACAAGTTGAATAGATATTTATATAATAATAGAGGTTAATAATGAGAAGAAAAAATGATGTGTTAGATAAGATTTCAGATATAGATGCTGAAATTGGAAGACTCAAAGATAGAATACCAGTTGACACTAATCCACAATTTGATATATGGTTAAGGATAGTAGACAATTGTATAAAGAAACTTGAGTATCTACAAAATATCGTTGAATTAGAAGACGATGTGTAAATAGGAGAAAATAATGGAACGCTCTAAGAATTTCCACATATACTTGGGAATCGCAGCGTTACTTATTGCAGGGAGTGCTGGATTCTTTTCAGTATTCGGATTATCTAAATTGTTTGCGGGAGCAGCATTAAGTGTAATCATCATGGCAGGTTCGTTAGAATTTGGTAAGTTGGTTACTGCCGCTTTCTTGTATAGATATTGGGATAAAATTAATCTATTCCAAAAAACATATTTGATGACTGCAGTGGTAACATTAGTATTAATCACAAGTGCTGGTATCTTTGGATACTTAAGTAATGCCTACCAAGGTGCAACCGTAACCTTTGAAAAACAATCAAATCAATTGATAGCCTATGAAGATAGGTTAGACCAATTACTTGAAGATAAATCATTCTTGAAAGAAGAATTAGATATCCAAGTAAAAGATTTACCTGATAACTATATCACTGCCAAACGAAAACTTCGTAATGATTATAATCCACGAATCCAATCTGTTAATGATGAGATACTCAGAGTTAAAGGTGAGATTGGTGATTTAAAAGTTGGGTTAGTTGAGACAGGAGTTGATGTCGGGCCAGCCATATATCTTGCCAGAACATTTGATACTGATGTAGATTCAGTCGTGAAGTTCTTTATCTTTATTCTTATCTTTGTGTTTGACCCATTAGCTGTTATGTTAGTTGTGGCATTTAACCAAGCACTACTACTTAGAGAAGAGGATGGTGAAGATTTTGCAAAGCGCAAAGCCACGGGAAAAACAAGCGCAAACAAATCTTGGTGGAAGTTTTGGGAAATGTATGGTGAGGAAAAAGAAAAAACCCAAACAGAACATTGGAGAGATATATATTCAGAACCAATCCAATATGATGATAGTGATGAAGTTGAAGGTACACAAGAGGAAGATAAAAAACTTCAAAGAAAAGATTTAACACCAACCGCGAGAGGTGGTATAAAGAACTAATATATATTATACTTATTAGTAAGAACCCAAGTTATAACTAACCATAAACAATAAGGGGCGTTACTATGAGTAGAAAACGAAAAGTAGAAACTATTACAAAGGTTGTAACTAATCAAGAGTGTCAGAATCATCGTCAGGCACTTTCTCAAATGAAACGAATCAGGTGGAAGTTCACACCAAAAACAAGAAACCAACAATATTTTTGGGATGGTATTGATTCCAATACTATTACATTTTGTGTTGGGCCTGCAGGTTGTGGTAAAACATATGTTGCTACATATTGGGCACTACAGAATCTTGTAAACAAACACACAAACTATGATGGTATTATTGTTACTAAACCAATGGTTGAAGTTGATGGTGAAAGAATAGGATATTTACCTGGTGATATAGATGAGAAAACAGAACCATTTATGCAATCTGTATATTATAATATGGAACAGATAATTGGTAAACAACGATTAGAAGTATTAAGGAAAGCAGGAATAATTAAAGTTATTCCATTAGCTTATATGAGAGGATTAACACTTCAGAATAAAATCGTAATGTTAGACGAGGCACAAAACTCAACACCATCACAAGTTAAAACATTTCTTACGAGAATTGGAATGGGTTCTAAGTATATCGTAAGTGGTGATTTACAACAAAGTGATTTAAGAACCAATACAGACAATGGATTAGAAGATTCTATAAAAAGGTTTACAGGTGTATATGGATGTGGATTTACTCAGTTTGAATTAGAAGATGTTGTTAGACATCCGATAGTTGCAGACCTACTTAATAGATACCAAGATTGGGAAATACCCAATGTAAAGGCAGAAGTAACATTGAGTAAATGGTTGGAACATCCTACATATGAAATACCTAAAATGGGATATTGGGAAAAAAACTAAAAAAAAGCTTGACTTATATATAATTTCTTTCGTATCTTTAGATATGAATTGTGATAAATGTAAAAAGATAAAAGCAATAGTTAAGTACAAAGATGGTAAATATTGTACTTGGTATTGTGCCAAAAAATAAAATAATTAAAATAATGCTTGACTTGTATATTATTTTATTCGTATATTTAGGTATAACAAAAAAGGAAATTATATGACATATGTATTTGAAAAAGAAACATCCATGGGAACCTTAGTGGTAGAATATGTTCTATCATCGGTTTCTCAGATGGTAAAGGTTGTGGAGATGACACTTGATGGTAAGTACCATAGACACAATTGGATGGGTAAACAAGGTCAATTAGAGTTGATTGACGAGTTAGAGAGGGACTTATTAGATAGGGCCTGTAAGACTGGTGTTCACGAACCAATGGAGCAGTTATAATGGGATATGGTAACTACTTAACAAGAAAAAATATAGGAATATTCCTATATAGATGTGCAGAGTTTTTTACCGTACTCTGGATTTTTTTTGTATTTTGGTTTTTATTGGTACTATTTAATATTTAATGATGATGGAACAAAGTTTAATAGATTATATTATTGAAGTTTTTGATGGTGTTCTTCTTGATGAATATGGTTGGGAACATTATTCCATCAAGGGTAAGAAGTACGATATTCGTTTTGACCCTTCAAGAATTGAGTGGAGTTGTGATTGTCCCGCATTTACATTTCGTAGGAGACACAAGATAAAATATTGTAAACATATTAAGGAAGTACAGAATAGAAAATTTGAAGAACGAATTAGACAGGCACAAAGCAGTGGCCGTGCAGGTGCCAGAGTGGTCTAATGGGGTGGATTGCAAATCCATTGTTCGTAGGTTCAAATCCTATCCTGCACTCAAAATTTAGGATAAGAAAATGAGAATTAGTGAATTAGTAACGAGGTTAGAAGAGATAGAAAAAGAATCAAAGGGTAAGGCAAAAGATTTGTGTTACGATTTGATTAATGACTTGATTGAGATTGATATTGAAATGAATAAACTAATGCAAGAAGGTAGTAAACATCTTGTAAATCAATTCAGAGAAGATGAAAACTTCGTTAAGTTCCTAATTACAGAAGGTATTAAATCAGGTTCCATTGGGGAATCTTAATAACAAAGGAAAGTTACATGAGTAAATTTGAAGATAATGGTGGTTACTTTATTGACGGCGTACCTTATATGGATTGTAAAATCACAGGTGAACCAGTTAAAAATGTAAGTACAGATGTGAAAGAAGTCATTGGTGATAAAGCACTACAAGCAAGTATGTACAAGATGTTTCCTGAAACATTTGAATCAGCCACCAAACCACCACAAAAGAAAACAGGTCGTCCAGCTGGATGGCATTTTATGAATGAGTTTGTAGATAAGGATGGTAATGTATTTCATAAAGGTAAAGAACAACCTAAATTAAAAGGTACATTAAAACCTACTAAAGTAAAACCACCCAAGAAGAAAGCAAAACGAAAAACTAAAGACCAAATATTAGTTGCGAAGTATAAAGAGAAACAAAAACTCAAGAAAGAATTTAAGAAACAACAAGACTTTTTAAACCATAAACTAAAGGAGTTATAATGATACAGAAACAAAGTGATTTTATTTATCCTGTCCAAACCAAGGACATGCAAAAGGATAATAGAGACCCAAGAGTTCAAGTTAGTGAACTTTTAAAAGGTGCAAAACGATTAAAGGGTGAATCATATGATGATTACAAAACAAGACTTAAAGTTGAAAACCAACTTACAAAAGATTATTTAAGAGGTTATATTATTGAAAATTAAAAAACTGCTTGACATCCGTAATATATTTTCATATATTAGGAACATATGGTTTTTTTGGTTATATAAAAGACATTTAAAAATGAGAATTGAAAAAAATGACTTTGGGAGAAATGAAGAATGGTAAATAACAAAATCGGTTATGCCTGTATCAATATGCAACTTAGTTACCCAACTAAGTATGGAAACAAACCACGAGGAACAGAAAGAATTACTACTAATCGTAGTATGATTCGTAGAACCTTTGATGAGAAGGGTGTTGATTATGCATCAGAAATTTGTTTACAGAATGTAAAAGACCTACATGAGATTGTGGCGTGGAACATTACTAATGGTTATGACTTCTTTCGTATATCATCAGATATGTCACCTTGGAAAACCGAGTATGATTGGGATGACCTAAAAGATATAAACGAGATTAAACAATGGTTTCATTCAGTAGGTACAATGGCTACTACTCATGGAGTTAGGTTGACTTCTCATCCAGGTCCGTTCAATGTATTAGTATCACCACATGACCATGTTGTTGAGAATTGTATCAAAGACTTGACTATTCATGGTGATGAGTTTGATATGATGGGATTATCAAGAACACCATACAACAAGATTAACATTCACTTGGGTGGTGTCTATGGAGATAAGGAATCTGCTATGGATAGATTTTGTAAAAACTTTGAACGACTACCAGAGTCAGTTCAATCAAGACTTACGGTTGAGAATGATGATAAGGCAAGTATGTATTCAGTACAAGATTTGTATGATGGTATTTACAAACGAGTTGGTATTCCAATTGTGTTTGATTATCACCACCATGGTTTCTGTACAGGTGACTTGACAGAACAAAAAGCATTAGAGTTGGCAATCTCAACATGGCCAGATGATATTGTTCCAGCAGTTCATTACTCTGAATCTCGTAGAAGAGAACAATTGGATGAAAGTATCAGACCACAGGCTCATTCAGATTATATTACTGATTACATCAATACATATGGTCATAGGGTTGACATTATGGTAGAGGCAAAACACAAAGAGTTGGCAGTTCAACAATATAGGGAGACATATGAAACAAGTAATTAATTGTTTAACACATGATAATCCTTTAATTAATAAAAAATTAAAAGAGGTAACACTTGAAGAAGGAAACATTATTGCAACAGAATTATTTCAGATACTTAACAAAAGAAAAGACGGTATTGGGTTGGCAGCTAATCAAGTGGGAATTGATGCACAAGTGGCCGTTCTCAATGTTACTGAACCTTTGGTTCTCATTAACCCAAAAATTATCAGAAAAGAAAATGAAATAACATATTACGAGGGTTGTTTAAGTTACCCAAAGAAAGGTGTCAATACTAAAAGATATGAGACTATAGAGGTTATCTCGGAAGGCGTTGAAGGTTCTATGATATTTAGTGGTGTTGAGACTAATACAGAAGGTAAAGGTAGTTGGGAAAAAAATGATGATAGTGATAGGAGTTTAAGGTTACTTGAATCAGTATGTGTACAACATGAGATAGACCATCTTAATGGTATTATATGTATGGATAGAAAGATTGAAACAACTTATAAAAGAGACACTAAAAAAATTGGTCGTAACGAGATTGTTAAATTAATTGAGAATGGACATGTTGTTACAGAGATGAAATGGAAGAAGGCTCAGAAGTTCATACAAAGTGGGGACTGGGAGTTATACGATGATTGGAAGAGGAGACAATAATGGATGGATTAATACATTTTTTTAAACACTTAATTGGATTATGTGGAGAGGCACATCCAAGTTTGATTATGGGTGGTGGAGTATTTCTTACTTCACTTGGAATATGGAGAAATCAAATAATAATGTACATAAAGGAATTATTCTAATGTGGTTATTATGGGATTTATTTCAAATAGTAACAGGTCTTATAGTAGGGACAATATGTTTAACAGCAATTTATGTATTGTTATTTGAGGATTTAGGATGAGTAAGAAATCAATATATGATTCAGGTACTACGAAAGGTAGTGCACCAAGAACATCAGATAAGAAAAGATATGATGATAATTGGGAAAAGATTTTCGGTAAGAAGAAGAAAAAGGAGAAGACGAAAAAAGATGAAAAATGAAAAAGTAGTTATATGTAGTGGATATTTTGACCCACTTCATGTTGGTCATATTGAATATTTAAAGATGGCAAAATCAATGGGTGATACCTTAGTGGTTATCGTGAATAATCACGAACAATGTATGAAGAAAAAAGGTGATGAGTTTATGGAACAACACGATAGATTAGAAATCGTATTTCATTTAGATATGGTTGATGAAGCAATCTTATCAGTTGATGAGGATAAGACCGTGTGTAAATCATTAGAGTTAGTAGCTCAGTTTAAACCACATGCAGAATTGACTTTTTGTAATGGTGGTGATAGACACTTTGGTGATATACCAGAGGCCAAAGTTTGTAGTAAATTAGATATTAAAATGGTAGATGGTTTAGGAGAAAAAATTCGTTCATCATCAGAGTTGACTGGATTAGTTGAGTATGATAAACCAGCTCGTGATAGATATTAAATGAAAAAAATAAAATACAATACTAAGAAGTTTAACTTTAGAGAGAAGATACAAAAACATTATAATGTTGCATTTGAATCTTTTCATATTGCACATGATTATAAATTACGAACAAGAGAAACAGACCAACAAACTGAGTTTCATAAAATATTCTATAATTCATGGGACAATGATTCTGAGTTAAGAAATATGTATGATAACTTCATGGTAAAGGTAGTTAAACCAATGTTTGATAATGATGAGATTGTTTATCAAGCTAAACCATCATTTAGAGTTCAACTCGTAAATAATCTTGGTGTTGGTGAGTTTCACAAAGATAGTAAATATCGTGAAGATAAAGAATGGGTAAAGAAAATAAAAGAACGAAATTTCTTTTTACCAATAACAACTGCAAAAGATACTTCAACAATATGGGTAGAGAGTGAAGTTGACAAAGGTGATTACTCACCTATGAATTGTGAGTATGGAGATTTAGTAATGTGGGATGGAGCAAATCTCACACATGGTAATAAACAAAATAAAACCGAGTTTACAAGAGTATCTATGGATTTTAGAGTTATGAAGAAAGTGAATTATTCCGAGTCTTCCGCCGTCTCTATAAACACAAAGATACCTTTTAGAATTGGTGGGTATTATAAAACAATATGAGGTTATAATGAGACAAATGACAAAAAAAGAGTGGTTAAACGAATCGGTATTTAGAGATATGTATGGTAGACCATATAATTTATCTGATGTACCCATGACGATGATGAGTCGTTCAGAAGCATTTCAGAAACAAGGTGTATCAAGAAAAGATATAACTGAATTTTGGAAAGATAACAAACATAAATACACAAAGGAGATATAATGTATTTTGAAGCACAAGTAGTATTTACAGAAGAGATACCAACAAAGAATGGTGTAAGAGAAAAGAAAACTCGTAGAAATTTCTTAGTTGAGTGTGATTCTGTATCAGTAGGAGAAGCAAAAGTAAATGAGGTATTGAAAGATTCACCTTATGTCTTTGAAGTTAAGGTAGTTAAAGAATCTAAAATAGTTGAGGTGATATAATGACATTTTTAGAGGCATGTGATTTACTAACTGAAATATTAGTTGGTAAGAAAAAAGAAACTCTTTTACAAAAGAAAAAGAGAACGAGAAAAATAAAACCTAACCTTAAACCTAAAAGAAAATACACAAGGAAGAAGAAATGAATCCAAAAGTTGAATTGATGTTTGACATCATAATTGGTGGCCTTCACATTGTAGCAGGTTGTATATTACTATATGTATTATATCAATTCTCTGAGGGTATGGAAGCTTGGGTTGAATTAGATAGGATAATGAGATGATAGTACAGAGTTTATTAAGTGGATTAGTTTTGTTCACATCATTTAGTATGAGAACACCAAACGATGAATCTATTTCAGTTGATGATTACGAAGTATCTCTTGGATTAAAATCTGAGAACTTCTATATGAAAAGAGATTGGGAACGAGAGTTAGGACAATCTTATATTGATGATGAGATATGGTTTGAATATGAACCTAAAAACTTTTACATCAAACCACAATATGTTAATAAGACATCTCGTGATTTACAATATGGTAAGGCTGATGTTCGTTATCGTAATGGTGATTACTCAATTGGTTACACAGGATTATTTGCAGATGATAAATTTGAAAGTGGTTTATCAATGGGTATTCAGAGGAAGAAAGAAATTAATGATAAATTCTCAATGGAAATTAAATGGGATGGTTATTATTTTAGAGACGAATTGACTGGTGAGAATCGTTTTGATATGGAAGATTATGCTCAAATTAATTGGAAAATATCTGATAAACTGATACTTACTAATATCTTTGATTATAATGATATTAAAGGTAGAAAATATTATAAATTTAAAATAGGAGTAGAATATGTCCTTGGCAGAGATTAAAAAGAGATTAGAAGAAGCGTACAATCAAGAAGATTGGAACATCATTGAAGATTTAATAGATGTGTTAGATACTCACATTACGATAGGTGAAGGTGATGAAGTATTTCAATGGGAAGATGAACACGATGAAATTGATTAATATGGGGCTGACTGGTATTGACAGGTATTGGAAGGGATTGAGTGCAACAGAGATTGAGTATGTCTCGTTCAGAAAAGACTCACAATTCTAATTGACAATCAAGTCAATTTTGCTTACGCTTAGTTCGTAAGTCGTCACACCATGACACCGATAATGGGATGTGGCGTCAGAATCGGTAAGACCACTCACTTCAGATTTAGAGTCTAAATGAAATCTCAGTTAAACCATTCTGTGTAAAATGGGACATGGTGGGTTGTTGATGACTACCGATTTGGAATCAACTAAGTTGTGAATGACTTAACTTGGAAAATAGGCTGGACGCGGGTTCAATTCCCGCCAGCTCCACTACCATATGACAAAGTATAGAAATAAAATGAATTTTAAGAAACTTAGGAGATATTTATATATGACTATTGTAAAGGATTTCCTTAACTTTAGGAAAAATGAAATGAACAAATTAAAATTATCAATAATGATATTAATGCCAATGTTGGTGTTTAATACTTTTGTTTGGACAACAATTTTTGAAAAGCATAAGGAAAATATGTTATTAATGACATATGAACTTCAGAGAGAAAATGAGAGATTAGATTCTCTTGTAGAGGAGTTCAGATTAGAGGGAATGGAAGTGACGGTAACTATGTATCATCCTGTTAGTCGTCAGACAGATTCTACACCGAACATTCTCGCGGATGGAACGCGAATAAGAGTACACAAAGCTAGTGAGTACAAATTTATAGCGGTGAGTAGAAATCTTCTGAAACGACATGGTGGTTTTTTAGATTATGGTGATTTCATTGTTTTAAAAGGAACTGATGGTAAGGATGGTGTTTACCAAGTCAAAGATACTATGAATAAACGATTTGTAAATCGTGTAGATATCTTGGAATCACCAGGAACTAAACCTTACAAGTTTGATAGTGCAAAAATAGTAAAGACAAATTTAGTAATGAATAATAATTGATGAAAAAACAAAAATGGTTTTATGAAAAGTCTAACATTGCGAGTAAAGACAATCCAATTAATATAACCTACGATGAATTACTTCACAAGAGTGATTCAGATGTAGAGAAATGGATTGATGAACTTCGTACATATGTTATTACCCAATGGGATGAGAATGGTCAACCACCAGTTATTGGTCAGAATGAAGATGAGATAATCAGTAATTGGAAAAAATTATTTGGGTATGATGTAAAAGGGTTCTTTGATGAGAAAACAAAAGTCATAAAGAACTTCAATAAGTATGCAAGTGGAGTGAATCAATTCTTTCCAACAATGTTAAAGACAAAAATATCTACAGGTGTAAGTAGTGAAGGTGCAACTTCTATTTATGACCACTTCAAAGAAGATAATCTAAGAGAAGCATTTAAGAAGGCTATGTTGAGGTCATTATATAAAGACTCAATGTATACTTTTAGTTTAAGTGTTAAGGTTAAGGAAATGGGTGTAAGTAATGTATCTGATTTTCTAACACAAACTAATCAAGACTCAACTTATGGTATTATGGTTATTAGACAAAGTGATACCGAACCAGTAGATATAAATTCTCAATATCTTATATTAAAAAAGAGTGAAGTAGAAATGTATTTAACCACGGGTTGTTTAACAGAACAAAATCTTAGAACAATTGGTGATGAATTAAAAAATAGTTATGAATTAAAAAATGGTGAGAAAAGATATTACCATTATTATATTAGAAAGTATAAAAGAAAACAAAGAATTTTTCCAAGTGCACTTCAAGTATTTAGATTAGGACTTGGACAACCTGCAGTAAACTTTCCACCATTGACTGCAAAGTTTTTATATGAACATTTTACAAAACATATCAAAGATGATAAATTAATTATATGTGACCCATCAAGTGGTTGGGGTGGTAGAATCCTTGGTGCAATGAGTAGTGATAGAGATATTCACTATGTTGGTATTGACCCAAATCCTGATAACTTAGGTAGATATGAAGAGGTTGCCGACTATTATAACAAACATTGTTTCAATCCTAATCCATTTTGGGGTAAAGGTGAACCAAACACATATGAAATATTTAGAGAGGGTAGTGAAGAAGTTGGGAACAATCCTAAGTTTAAATCGTATAAGGGAAACTTGGATATGGTTTTCACATCACCACCGTACTTTAACAGAGAACAATACTCACAAGATGAGAATCAAAGTTTTAAAAAGTTTGGTGCATATGAAGATTGGAGAGATAACTTTCTCAGACCAACTCTTGAAACAATGTACACTTACTTAAAACCTGATAGATATTTGTGTTGGAACATTGCAGATATCAAAGTAGGTAGTAATAAATACATTCCATTAGAACAAGATAGTATTGATGTAGTGGAAAGTCTTGGTGGTGAATATCAAGGTATTTATAAAATGTTAATGACAAGGATGGTTGGGATAGACGCATCCAATGTAAAGAATTCAGTAATGATTAAATCACACCCACTTAGTCGTGGTGGTGATTACTTTAAGTTTGAACCAATATTAATTTTTTATAAACCGAAGGAGTGACGAAGATGAAATTTAGAGATTACGATGTAGAGATACCAAAACCATATCATAATGGTAAACAATGGATTTATGATGATACACCAACATATCAGAATTTATTAGATTGTTTTATGGAAACACAAAGACCAGAGGGTGAAAAGAAAATTCGTGAACATTATGGTAACACGAGATTACGAGACCCATTTAGAAAATTAAATAAAATGGACTTACAATTATCATTTGACCATGTAGAAGGTCGTGAAGGACATGCATACGAGGTTGATTGGGTAGAAGATAATGATGGTAAGATTGTTGCATGTATTTTATATTATAACATGAAGAATATGAAAACACAATTTAAAAAGATTAAATCTTTTACAGGAGCAGAATATAAATTAGTCACAAAGAGTGATGCATATATTCGTGAGATTGCATGTTATCCTGGTCAAGAACAACATTTATATGACTTGATAAAAAGACATGAGTCAGAGGGTAGTAGTATATTTGATGAAGGAACAACCGTAGTTGAGTGTGATATGCAAAACAAAAGGATGGTTGGATTACTACAAGACTTAGGTTATGAAAGAAGAGATAACTTGATTACGAGTTTTGCAGATATGTATGGTTATTGGTTCAAAGGAGAACACACAGGTGAACTTGCAAAATCACAAGAAATCTCACTACAGAGATTAGACTTGGATGCACAAGATACAGACCCACTAATGGAACAAATCTTCGCATTACAAGAAGACTTTGCTAACCACTATAGTAATTACAACAAAGGTAATTCATGGAGTGGTATTGTGGTTCGTGGTTATGGTGGTAAAGAAGACTTTATTATCAAACCTGCAGAGATGAATCAAAAGTGGAGAAAAGAAAATGCAGAAAAGTTAGAGTGGAAAGTAGAAGATACACCACTTAGAGAAAGACTTACTGAAGTAGAGAAGTTTGCTAAACTCTTACCATTTGAACATGAGAGAATTCGTATCTTGAAATTAAGTCAAGGTGAGGGTGAACTTGAAAGACATACTGATAGACAAGATGAAGAAGCTGGTATTAGTGATGGACAATGGGCAAGACTACATTTTCCATTAAAGACAAATCCAAAGGTTGAGTTCACTCAATGGAATTGTGATGGTAGTGTTACTAAATCTAAAATGGGTAAAGGTGAGTTGTGGAATTTAGATATGAGAAAACCACACACTGCTATTAATTTTGGTGAAGAAGATAGATACCATTTAATCATAGATGTTAAATCAGGACCAGAGTTAAGAAACTGGTTGGTGGATAGTAGTTACAAATATCCAAGTGATAAACAACCAGATTGGTATAAAGATTAAAATAAATAAAAAAATAGCTTGACATTCGCTATAAAAATGTCGTATATTTAAGGTAAATAAAAAAACAAAACACAAAGGTTATAAATATGAATCTAACAGAACAACAACTATTAGATAACTACACCAAGATGAGAAACTTAGTAAATGAAACATTTACAGGTGAACGACTTGATAATTTAAATAAGATGTATGATTTCTTTGAAGATAGAATCATTGTTGCTCCCGCAAGTGGGAAACCAAATTATCATTATGCTTTTGCAGGTGGTTATGTTCTTCATGTCTTACATTTAGTTGATACTGCAAAGAAGTTAACAAAGGTATATGAATCTATTGGAGCTGTCATTGATTATACAGAAGAGGAATTAGTATTTACTGGACTACATCACGACTTAGGTAAGGTTGGTGATTTAGAATATGAATATTACATTCCACAAGAAGATGATTGGCGAAGAAAAAAACTCAATGAACATTTTACTCAGAATCCTGAGATGCAGTTCATGGGAGTTACCGATAGAGCATTATGGTTGTTACAACAATTTGATGTTAAGGTATCACAATTAGAATGGTTGGCAATCAAAGTTAGTGATGGTATGTATGATGATGCCAATGTTCAGTACTTAAAAACATTTAAACCTGAACATAGTTTCCAATCAAGTCTTCCTTATGTTATACATTGGGCAGACCACATGGCAACAAGAGCAGAGTACACCGAATGGAAATACTCAGAAAAGAAAACTACTGCAAAGGTAAACAAATCAGTTACCAATATCAAACAGGCAGTAGGTAAACAAGTAAAAGAAAAAGTAGAGACACAACCAAGTGCATCTGCAAAGGATTTATTTGATGAGTTATTCGGAGATAAGTAACATCTATAACGAAGATTGTCTGATTACTTTAGGTAGGGAATTAGAATATGATTATGTATTCTTTTCCCCACCTGAATATTCAGAGATGGGATTAGAACCACTTAAGGATGATAAAAAATACTTTGGTTGGATGGAAGAAGTTTATAGTAAATTTAATCCAAGAAAAAATATTGTAACTATTGTAATAAGTGACAGAAGATTTAAAAGAAAGACAATACCAAAACATCAGTATTGTACAGACATTATGAAAAATTTAGGATATGATTTATTAAATCAAAAGATATGGGAAAAGTCAAGAGAGATAAATATGTTTAGATACAATTATGCTTTTGTTATGTCTTATGCACGAAAGAGTTTTAAGTCTAAAAATACAAAATTATTTAAATACGATACTTGGTTCCACCCACATCATTCTTATAAAGGTTATTCATATAATATGCCTCAAGAAGTTGCAGAAAGATGTATAGGTAATTATACAGAAGAGGGTGATATTGTTTATGACCCTTTTATGGGAATTGGAACTACTGCACTTGCATGTAATAAGTTAAATCGTAAATATTTAGGTTCCGAAATAGATAGTGAAACATTTGAAATGGGTATGAACAGAATTAATCAATCAACAATAGGGAGTATAGAGAAATGGTCTTAGAGATAATATTTGGATGTCTCGCAGTTACATTTGGATATACAAGTTTTAACCTACTTAGAAAAGTAGAACGATTAGAAACTTGGGTTGAAGAATATACTGAAAGAGTGGTACAGACTAAAACTACACTTGAACAATTAGATTCAGAAGGTAAATTTGAAGCAGACGATGAAATTGGTGTAGTATTTGAAGGTATCAAAACTACAATAGAAGATTTAAACAAAATAACAGAAAAGGATATATAATGCCAAGAAAAGCAAAAAAGGGTTCAACAAGATATTATTTTACAGATTCAACCGAACAGGCAGTAATCAGACATAATAAAGAAACTCGTCCATATATGAGACAGAGAATCTATAATGAACATATTCGTACACCATTTGAAAAACTGGCAGAGAATATTATTCACACATTTAAGTTTTATTACTTTGATGTTCCAAGTGATGATGTTAAACACGAGGTAGTTAGTTTCTTGTATATGAATATGCATAAGTTTACTGAGGGTAAAGGTAAGGCATTCTCATATTTTAGTATTGTTGCTAAGAATTATTTGATTCTTCACAATAACAATAACTACAAGAAGATGAAGATGACTGATGGTGAAGAGGTTACTGATTATAAGAGAGACCCTGTTCGTGAAACAGATATCCTTGATATGAAGAGTGCAAAGAAAGAGTATCTTGATTTGTTTGTTGAGTATTGGACAAATAACTTAACAACCGTATTTAAAAGAAAACAAGATATTGATGTTGCAAATGCAGTAATATATTTGTTTGAAACTCGTGAGAATATTGAGAACTTTAATAAGAAGGCTCTTTATATTTTGATTCGTGAGATGACAGGTTCCAACACACAACACATTACTCGTGTTGTTAATGTGATGAAGAAACATCATGTAAACTTACAAAGGAACTATCTTGCTACTGGTTCTGTGGAGACACGATATACTGGTAGTTGGAATAACTTATAAAACAAAAAAGGGAAGTTTTTACACTTCCCTTTTTCATTTCTATCCGAATTAGTACTATTTACGGAATAAACCCACCAACACCAACAACGCGACTAACCCAGCGAAACCGGATTCGCCGAATGTGTTTATGATTGATGTTAGGTTACCGATAACATTTACACCGAAGATACCACTTCCAAATATTACTTCAGAAATCGCACCTATGGCTACCAAAGATAACATCAAATCCGCTAGGTCATTGATATATCCCTTAACTATTGTTATGATTTCCTTCATTTATGTTTCTCCGTTATAGTCGGATTTCCACCGACATAAATAACTATTATATATATTATACTTTTATAGGTTGATATATAAATATATACAACGATTTTTTGAAGTTTTAATATTTATTAATGATAACGAACAGGCAAAATTATGGCAAACGATTACGAAATATTTGAAGGTAAGACCTTATCAGATGTGTTCAAAGACATCTATGACAATTCCAAAACTAATAAACAACAATTAGAAGTACTCATGAAAGAAGTAGTTGGATTTATTAAGGACGGCGATACGGCTGTGCAAATCATTCCTATGTTGAAAGAATATTTAGAGATTAATGTAAAGAATGATGAACAATTAGTTAAACTTGCTACGGTTGTACAAAGAATCATGGCTGCCGAAGGTAGAATAAGTGATGATAGTGGTAGTGAATTTGGACTAACAGATGCAGAAAAGAAACAATTAATGGATGCCATAGAAGGAGATGTTCACGATTTACAAGACCATCAAGATAATATTATATCTTCAATCAAAGGTGATTAATGGGTTA
>Ga0181420_1000314_pt1 | contig 19829 bp, 20 predicted proteins | sample 43SPOviralmetaG_FD_130145 | JGI IMG/M metagenome (GOLD analysis project Ga0181420, IMG submission 130145) | Marine viral communities from the oligotrophic San Pedro Time Series (SPOT) site, San Pedro Channel, CA, USA - 43 SPOT_SRF_2013-05-22 | ecosystem: Environmental > Aquatic > Marine > Strait... | reverse complement strand
TTATTTTCAGCATCTGTCCCTATATGAATATTCCAAAAACTTCCATTAAATATTGGAAAATATGATGTTTGAGCTTGACTAGTACCATTTCTAATAAGTTCTAATCTACCATATTTACTAGCATCATTTGATTGGGACACATCTGCTCCAGTATATGGAGTTAATATCAAATGAGGATCTTTTGTTGCATTACTACCAGATAATGTAAATAAATGTTGTGAAAAAGGATTTCCTAATCCATCTGTTGTTCTTTTAGGATTTATTCTAAATTCTACTGTTTTTTGAGAAGCACTTAAAGCATCTGTTTTAGAAGAAGACCATTTTGTTTTTATAAAAAAGCCTGTAGTTCCTGATTCTCCTTTTAAAGTTAATCCTGATTTTTCATAACTAAAAGTTTTATAAGTGCCCGCTGTTTCTAAATCTTTTAAAGGACCACTTAAAAGAGTGCTTCCTCCATATTCTTTTACATTTAAAATTGTTCGAGGTATACCATAACAATTCATTAAAGCATATAAACCTCTTTCTGTTCCTTTTGTTTTTAAAAGATAAGGAGAATTATTATATATACGTTTCCATATTTCTTTTGTTATCTGTCCTTTAGGTATAGAACCTTCATTAGAAGCAGTAACGTATGTTTTTGTTCCTTGAGGTACATTATAAAAAACTTTATCAGGTCCCCCTATTATATATTCTCCTATTACTGCATCTCCTATAGAATTACCATAAATACTTTCTCCTAAAATATATTCAAATAAATTTGCATTTTCAAATTGGTCAAAAGTATCTAGTCCTAAACTTTTTAATTGAAAATAAACTAATTCTTTAGAAATTCCAAATTTATTATCTAAATTAGATACTTCAGTTAGATGTTTTACATGAGCCCATATATGATCAAACAATTGACCTGTCATGTTTATAAAAGTTACATATAAGTTGTTATTTGGATTTTCTAAAATATGGTCTGGTACTATTCTAGTTAATTTATATTCGTTTTGTAAATCAAATAATGATGCTGATTGTAGTTGACCTGTGTAGTTAGAATTAGGTATGCTTGAATTAACATCTCCTAACCAACTTATAGCTTCAGAAGAGGTTATTGAATATAAATTATAGGGGGCTACTGAATTATGTTTAGGCCAAGTATATGTGTTAGAACCTGTTGTATAATATAAAAATTGTTCATATCCCTCAAAATTTTTTATTATTTCTCTTTTTTTGTTTTTTATACTTGTTTTATATTCTATAAATTTTGTGACATTTATTGAACTAGTTACTAAAGAAGCAGTTGCTAATTCTGAATCATATAATTCTATTCGTTTTAATTTATATTTAAAATTTTTTAAACGATTTACAGCACTACTAAAATGTACAAAATTTTCAAAATGATAGGGTCTATCAAGTTCTTCCATACTTGAAGATACTGTTCTTATAAAGTCATATTGTATGTTTACAGTGTCTGGGTTTTCTAATTTGTTTAATAATTTGTTGTAAGAAGAACTTACACTATAATTTAATAGTTGATTATTATTTAAAAAATCAGAAGGGATTGAATTATTTTGTCTAACATTTATTTGAAAATTAGGTTTTTGGAGTTCTATAGTTCCTTCTTCTATTTGTTCTCCTCCTAAATTTATTTTTATTTCATAGGGTTCTGCTAGTTCTTCTACTATTTTAAATTCATTTCCTCTTTGTATCTTATCAGGTAGGGGATCTTTTGTTTTAAATATTAATTCATGTTTTAAAGGATCTGTATTTAATAATATATTAATACCTGAAGCTAAAAATCCTTCACCAAAATTTAATAAAAATTCTTTAAAATAAGAAGAACCTTCTATTTCTAACATAAAATTTTCAGCTTCTACATCTAATAAATTATTTGATACTTCATCAGATATTGATTTTATTTCTCTACGAGAAACAGATATATCTGTTGTTTTAAAAGGAAAATAAGATGTGTTAAAAATTTTATTTCTAAGAATATGAACTCTTATAATATAATTTCCTGTTGTGTAATTTCTAGTTCTTAATATTTCTCCTGCATTTATATTTATAGCAGAAACATTACTATTTACATTTGATTTTGTGTATTCTTGGAAATTTAATTCTGAAAATACTAACTGACCTGATGTGTTAAATACATGTACTTCTATGTAGTCTTCGGGTCTACCAAAAGATGTGTATATTGATTTGGTATCAAAATTATTAGGCAATCCTAGGGCATCACGTGTTGATTCTCTTACATCAACTAGTTTAAGTTGTGAAGTTGCTAAAGGAGCAGTATTATTAGAAGAAAATAAATTATCGTAGGTTGCCATTATATATCATTTGTCGTCGTGTTATAAGTATTAAGTTGATAAAAACTATCAGATAAATCTAATTGATTCATAATAGGTTTTCCTCTTTCTATATATTCTATTATATTAGAGTTTAAAGATATAATATATTTTAAATTAGGTATATGTTGTGATCTATGTCTTGCTTTCAATAAACCAAATAAATTTTCTTTATTATTTCCTTCTATTGGTCTAGCTTTTCCTGACATTATATAATATATTTCATTATTTTCTAATTGTTCAAAATTAGTATTTTGATCTGGAGATATAACAATACCATTAGAAAATATAGGATGAAATTGTTCTATTGAGTCAATTTCTATTTGAGTATTTTTTACTTCTTCTTTTAAATTATTTATAGTTTCAGTTAGTGGGTTAGTCCAAGATATTATGTATTTTAGACTTTCTTCAATAAAATATTGATGTGTACTTTTTAAAATATTGTAGAATTTATTATTATAGATGTCAAAAAATTCATTAATAGTTCTCATTTGGGGCAAAAATTCTTTAAAATTTTCATCTAAATAGTCTCTAGCTTCTTTAGATTCATATACTTTTCTACTTAATTCTATAGAAGAAGATAAATATAAAGGTACATTATTTTCATTTAATGTAGAATTTTGTGATTCTAGTGATGAGGGTGAAGATGAAGGTGAATTATAATAACTAGCCATATTTTAAAATTTAATATTATACATCAGATTCATAATTAAAAATAAACATTTCATTTTCAGGTGTTGTAGATTCATAAAAGGGATTCATAAAATTTAAATTATTAACCATCCATTGAGTCATACCAAAATTACTTCCCTGTCCTAATCCATATTCTTGATGGTCAGTAGTACGTTCACTAATATTAAAACCTGGGGGTCTTCCCGGATTAAATATATTGTATAATGAAGCTTTAAGGGGTGTAATTATAGGAATTTCTCTTAAAGTTGCGGATGCAAAAAAAGATGCAGATAAATCTGTGTAATCTTGGCCTTCACTACTTCCAACCCCAGTACCATTTACTCCATAAGGTGATACTAAACCTGGATAATATATTTTAGGGTTATTTAAAGGACCATTTAACTTTCCATTTTCCCTTCTATTTGGATTAATCCATTGAAAATATCGTTTATGCCCTGGTTCTCCTGGTATTCTTTTTCTTGTATAGCCTTGTACCTCATCTTCTAAATTTCTATTTTTTACATTCATAATACCTCCCCCTTCTATATTTAAAAATACATTCCAATCACTTCCTGATCTTCTGTATCCTCCTAAATATACTGATAATATTCCTCTTACTTTTAAAATTGGTTGACCATACACTTTTCCTTTTACTGATTTACCCCCAGATCTATGAGAATAATCTACCCTATAATATTGGCTGTTTGGGTTGTTAAATATTCTCATAAGGTTTCTATTAGTTGTTATATCTTCTCTTCGCCAATTTTGATTTAATCTTCCATAACATCTATTTTGTAAAGAAGCAGGACCATAACACATATTATTTATCATTTTAGTACCACGATTAGATTTTTTATCGTACATACTAAATATATCAAGACTATAATTATCTTGATAGTGTTGTGTGTCTATTCCATATAATTGGGTCCATTCTTCTACATCAGGTTGTCCTTCTCTTGGATAAATAGGACTTCCATCATCTCTTTTATTTACTATTTTAACTCTAACTCTACTTCCTTTTTTAACATCTACAATTGAAGGAAATTTACCATTAGGTCCCCATTCTTTTATCATAGGCATAGAAGGATAAGATGCATTAAAAGCATCAGCAGGTCTAATTTCCCATACTTTTGTTGGAGGTACTTCATAATATTCAGCACTAAGTGGATCGCCCGAATATAAAGAAGCATCTCTAGATACAGGTCTTTGTGCATATCCAGGTACCCCAAAAGTAAGAATAGTAGGTGATGGAGTAAATCCTATAGTAGGATCTGAATCATTTACATATGTTACTTCACATTGAGCTGTTAAGTCTCTATACCAAAAACCATCAGGTTCTCCCATAGAATCATATAGATAAGTTCCATCTAGTGCTTCTTTTTCGTCTTCATCAAATTTATAATATGTTTCAACTCCAAAACATTCAAATTCAACTTTAAGTTGATCAGTTAGGTAATCTTGGTTAGCTTTAGCTATAGGTATAACTGACATATCTTCGCCAAATTTTATATCTTGAGCTTCTAATATAGTATTTATTTCATCTGCTTTAGCTAATTGGCGTAAAGGACTATTTGTTAATGGAATATATTGATCATTAGACATATATAATGAATCTCTATTTATTTTTCTTAAAATATTTATAAAAAAATCTTTATCATCTGCTGTTATTTTTCTTTTATATCCCTTTTGAATATACCATATAGCTGTTCCTATAGTTATATTTTGTCCAGGATCACCTTCTTGTAAAAAGGTATTATTAGGAAATATTTCGTGTTCTTTTTCTGGAGCTTCTAATGCATTAAGTTCATTATTTTTTTCTAATAAATCTTGTTCTAAGATACTTATTTGACCTTGTAAATTTATATTTTCTTCAGGATGAATAATCTCACTACTTTTAATTATTATTTCTTCATGAGATAATTTTTCTCTTTGTGGAATTTTATAAAATACACTCTCATATATTTTTTTTAGTTTTTCATCATCTATTTTTTCAGGTGAAATTATTATTTCACTAAATGTATTTTGTATATCTGTTTGGGCTTGTTTATGACTTTTTACTATTTTTGTTAAATGTATGTGTTGTTCTTGTGAGGTTGGAGTATTATCCTCATTAGGAATTGGATTAGATGGTATGTTAGTATTATGGTAAGGCATAAAATTATATTAAATTATCTTACAACTTTAAAAAAATATTTATCATCATAAATTGTAGTCCCATCATTATGGGCATTTTTAAATAATAAACGATAATATCTTTCTGGTTGTAATCCTTTCATATGAATTTTAAAATACATTCCATTTTCATCAGAACTTAACTTAGTGTAATCATCAAAAGGTATTATTTCTCTTTCTGAAAAAGCATCTCTTATACTATAAAAAGAAGAAGTTGATAAATAACCTATATTTAAAAAATTAGATTTTGTCGCAAATGTTCTATCGGGATATTTATCTCTTACATGTATTCTAAAAATAGTTTCATCATTTTGGTTATATTCCTTTTCATTATTAAAAAGGGATAACATTAATGATCCACTTTTTGCTAATGTTTGTTGGTTCCCTAATTGTATACTATCATCCCATTTAAAAACTAATTTAGGAGGGTATATTGTGTGGGTGTCTGCAGAAAAATATTGTATTTCGCCAAAACTACTAGAAGCATCTGATTCAACACTATCAGGCATTTTTAATAAAAGTCCATAATTAGGGATTCCTGTTGGGATACTAGCTGCATTGTATAAACTTTGGCTATATTTTTGGATTATATTTTTTATTTCAAATTTTGTGTCTAAAGATTCCCCTTCTAAAAATTGTTGAGTAGCTTTAAATTCACTTCCTGTATACCAAGTCCCACCTCCTTGGGTTAATACTGTAGAATCTATAGACCCTGTACCATATACATTAGTTCCAAAATAATTAGTATCTGTTCCACTACCTGTCCAAGTTGTAGCTGTTGTAGAATTATCTCTAAATTCCCAAGAACACCCATTAGAGCCTGTAGGTAAATTTAAATATTTGCCTGTTCCTTCAGTCCATGATTGAGATATAGCAAAAACATTTATATTATGGACTGATACTAAATTTTTAGTATTAGCTACAGTTAGTTCTAAAGTAACAGAAGCAGTTATTGCTAATGCAGTTGAGTTAAAAATTTCTGATCCTATTAAATTATGTGCTGTTGTTATTTCTTCATTTTTAAACTGAATTAGGATTCTTGAAGGATGATTATATTGATCTGAAGATCCTGGTTCTTTAACAATTTCAAGGATTTCATCATGCCCTGCGTTCATTGTTGATCTATCAGGGTGGCTATATAGTGTTGTGTCTTTTTCTGGAAATATAAAGTAATGTGCCATTTTAATATGTTGTTATTTTGCCAATAATTTCTGAGTCTGGGTTTTTTATTTCAAATATACTAGGATCCATTGAGGGGTATATAACCCCATTTCTAGTAGCTTTATCAAAACTATAACTATATTGTGAATATCCTTTTAAGGGTCCACTTAAATTTGTAAGTTCTAGACTTGCTAAAGATTGTACTCCTTTAGTTCCTATTATTATGTCTTGTATTTCTGACATTATTATAGGTTGATTTATTTGCCATTTATCTATAACAAAATAGTCTTTTAAAGATGCTATAACGTCTAATAATATGCTTTGGTTGTTATAAGATTTGTAAACAGTTATTGTAAATTCTACTTTAAAATTAATAACAAAAGCATTTTTTATATTAATAGCGTCTGTTAGCATTCTAAACTGTTCTAAATATGTTGATAGATTATTTTTTGTAGCTGTGTTAACTAAACTTATTTTTTTTTCACTATTGTATCCTAAAAGATATAAATTAAGAGCTAATGGATTTGGAATACGATTAGGTTCATGTGTTAATGGAGATGTTTGATCATCTTGTGTTATATATGCTTTAGCTATTCTACCAAATTGAGGAGGCATAGATAAACATCTAATTATATAATCATCTTTAGTTACTGTTCTTTTTTGTGCCGCAAAATTAGCCATAGTATTCATTCTAATCTCTTCTAAAGTTTCAGCTCCTCCACCCCCACTTGCAGCTTCTAAATTTGTTGATGTTACTGAATTTCTTACAAAATTTAACATTGAAGTATTTGTTTGACCTTCTACTTTATGAGTTATGTCTAAAGTTCCTTTTTCTGTTATTGTGTTGCTTTCTACATTTGATTCTAATCCTCCTCCAGTAATATATTTTATAGTAAGAACAGTGTTAGCTGGAGCTTCTCCATATGCTTTAGTGTATAAAAAATTAGAAGGATCATAAGCTGTATCTAATTTTGATCTACCATCTTTAATGCCTAAACCAATATTATCAGGATTAGGGATTATTTGCTCATCGGATTTATCACTTGTACCTGCTCCAAATTGTATTTCTATACTATTATTTGGTTGTATTTTTGTTGTAAATCTTTTTGATACTCTTTTTACTTTTAAAAGATAAGGAGTTGCTGTTTGTTGGTGATGTAATGTAGGATCGTTAGCTGCTATGTTTTCTATTTCTTCAAATACAGTATCTTGAGCCATATAAGGGACTTCTGTCCATTCATTTCCGTCTGAATCTGTAATAGATTCTATAGATATTATATTTGTATCAAATAAGTTTAGAGTTTTATACTTTTCAATATTACCTATAGTAAATGATTGGGATTTAATTTCTCCACATATTGAAGGGATTGTTTTTTTTAATATCCAATATTCAATATTATTATTAGAATCATATTGGTAAGGATCTTGATTTGTAGGTTCAAATGAAGAAGAAAAATTAAATCTTGTATCATTAGTTGTATAAAAACTCATACCATTTTCTGTGGATAAAAATGTAGAATCTTTTTTTACATTTAAAGCATAATTAAAATCAGGGTTATAGTCATTATTAGGATCTGAAGGTACTAACTGCGTTATAGTTAAGTTTACTTGAGAGGGTGATGATACCTTTGGTTTATAACCCATAGCATGAGCTAAATTATAAAGATTTTCTGAATTTTGAGCTAAAGATAAAAAAGATTCTTTTAATTGAGTATCTGTGTAAAAAGATAATATGTCTCCAACGTATGAAGTCATTTCTAAAAACATCATAGCGGGATTACCTTCACTAAAATCATTAAAATTATTTGGAAAGTAATTTTCCGCAAATTCTAAAAGTTGGTTTTTAAAACCATTATAATCTTTACTTAGATATTTTACATCTTTATTTTGAGTTTTATTTGATGTTTTTGAATAAGCCATTAGTAATTAAAATTTAGTTGTATTGTGTCTTCAGAATTATCTAATAAATAATTATAAGTTAAATATATAGCTATTGCATGTTCATTTTCAGAAGTTTCTGATCTTATGCCTTTAAGTTTAATGTCAGGAACATATCTATTTATTTGACTTTGAATGTTATTTTTTAAAGATTCTAAATCTATTTTTTGTTCAAAAATTAATTGTTTAAGACCTACTCCAAAATTAGGTAAATTAATTCTTTCTCCGGGATATGTTAATAATACATTTAATAAATTAGATTTTATTTGATCTAAAACACTTGTAGTTCCTTGAAACATGTTTTTTTCATCTAAAGGAAAAGCAACCCCTATCGTAACATTCTTGTTAAGATTTAATAGATTTTTTCTTTTAGCTGATTGTAGTATAGGCATATATTATTTATTTTTTCTTTTTATCAATTGCTTCCATTAAACTACTATAGTCTCTTGTAACTGCATTAGCTACTGATTTAGGCATACCTGTAGTATCCATAGGTGTAGAGATTCCATTTGTAAAAGGTTCTGATAGGCTTACGGGGGATGTTCTTTCTCCTATATTTGTATCTCCCTGAGCTGTTTCGTTTAAAAGATCATTAAGTGTACTATTTCCTGCGAAATTTCTTTTGGTAAATTTTTTAGTTTCACTTCCCATAATATTTTCTTTTAAAGAAGAATTAGATCTATTAGGTTGTTCTACTATAGGTTGTGTAACTTCATCACGTAAATCTTCTTTTAATGATTTAATTTCTCTACGTAACGCATAATCAATTTCTTCTCTAACTACTTTTCTAATTAAATTTTCAAATGTTTTTGCTTTCATTGTTGTTTATTTATTATAAATATTAATTTTATTTGTTTTTTATATATCTATTATTCTTACTTGTGTATTTTTTATTCTTTCAAATTTTTCATTAAGAACAAAAGTTCTTTCTATTGCTTTTTTATCTCCTTGAGCTATTAAATTATCTAACATATCCCCATATAAAGATTGGATTTGTTGTATAACATCGTTTAAAGTAAGATCTGGTGGTATTTGTGGGGGGTTAGGTTGAGGAGGATTTGGTTCTGCCATAAGATCATTACATCTTGATATAAAGTCCATTTCTAAGTATATTAGAAAAGCTTTTAATATTTCTATTTTTTGTATAGCTGTGGTTGCAATTGCTTTAGGTTTTTGACCTAATCTTATAATGTCATCTGCTATTTTTGTGTATTTACCCAAAATACGAGGCACACATCTAAACATGTCCATAAATTCTTTTATAGTAGAGTTTGCTCGAATAACTCCATTATTTGTGTTTGTAATAACTGTTCCACTAACAGGTCCTCCTACTCCTGGTGCAGAAATTTGAGAAGCTAAAATAGCGGGGGCTGCTAGTATTATTGCTTGTAAAGTTTGTATTAAAGGTTGTACTCCATTCATAGTATCTTGAATAGTTGTAACAGGATTAGGAATACCAGGAGGCGTTGGGGCTATAGTAGATATGCTAGCTATTTTATTTTCTTGGTCTTGTAAAAATGTTAATGATTTTTGGAAAAGTTCTTGTAAATTATTTAACTTTTCTTCCATTTTGTCTATTTTTTCTTTAAATTTATCTTTACCTTTATCACTACAAGTATTAGGGTTTACTTCTGGTTGGAGTTGTTTTGCTATAAATTCAGGAGTCATTATTTCATTTTGAAGTTCTATAATTTTCCTGTCTATTTCTTCTTTTATTTTCTTTTTAACAATAGGAAGTACTCTAGCTATACTATTGTTTATTATAGTTCTTACTGATTTAGTAGCCATATTATGTTAATTTTGTAGTTGAGCTCATTATACTTTTTATACTGCCTTGAATAGTCATTAATTGATTTGTATGATTAGATAAAATTTTAAAATTTGAAGAATCCATTCCTGTAGATTGTCCAGGCATTGTAGTTTTATGTGAAACCATAAAACACATATCTAAACTCATGCCTATTAAAAAGTCTATTAATTCTATTAATACTTCTTCTAATTGATGACCTAATACAGCAGGTTCTGTTGGTAAAGTTCCTGTTTTTTGATTTTTTAATCCTAAATATATATTAGGAGAATTAACTATAAATTTAGTATTTATACTATTGTCTGTATCAAAATGAAAATTACCATTAGTAGAAAATCCTATGGCTTTTTCTGAATATAGTAATATAGAGTCTACTTTAGCATTAAATATTAATCTATCAGAGTTTATTATTACTTGATTACCATGGAATTCATTTGGATTTTTAGGTATATATTTCATAATTCTAAATCATCTATTATTGATTGTTCTGCTTTTGTAATTCCATGAGTAAAATTATTTAATTTAAATAAATTATTTCCTTTATAATATTCATGAATTTTGGGATTTAATGAAGAAACTGAATTTTCTTTAAAATTATTTCCTTCTATATAAGATATATGAATCCATGAAAATATTTGTCTTCCATCAAAATATTGTCCTCTTTCAGGATATTCCCATATTAACTGGTGGTACATAGGTAAATTTAATCGACACCAATTAAATAATGCTGAAGTATTTGAATCAGGAAATACCATATCTGCAGCATACCCATAGATATGTTGGCTAAAGGGGGCTCCTCCTATTAATTCATTTAATTTTTTATTTCTATAAACAGAAGTTAGTTTTACACCTGGGTATCTTTTTTTTATTGGATTAATACAAGTTTTAAATAGTTTGTGTAAATTATTTATTATCTTATCTTTACTTAATTCTTTACCATAAATAGAATCAAAATCAGATCCTGGAAAATTATTTATATTATTCTTTATAGCTACATCAGAATATATACATTGTTTTAATGAAAAGTAACCTTTACTTGGATAATTTGTTAATAGATCAGTCATATTTTATAAAAAGCTAATTTCTCCTACAATTATATCAAAACTATTTAAAATATCTTGATCAGATACAGAGGGGGGTCTTCCACCAACTTCTTGAGGACCTACATTATTATTATCATATAAATTTAAATTTATTGATTCCATATTTTCTTCAAATATAGGTAATGTAATTAAATCAACATAGTCTATACCCATATTTTCTGTGGGAGCTATATCGTAGTAACTACATTCTGATCCATTTATGTGTTTCTTTTTAAGTAAACTTGCAAGACCCTTATAAGGGATAGGAGGTGGGGAATTAAATATTATGTCTTCCTTATTACCACTATCCATTACTCTATCTAATGGTATGTTTAATTCTCTTTTAGGCATATTATAACATGTGTTTATATGATGGTTCATGATTTTTAAAACCTATACCTGCTTTTTGGAAATTAGGTATTCGTTGATGCGAACATAAATATATACTTGAATGGTCTTTATTTATATCTTCTAGTCCATGTATATTACTGCCTAATTGTTGAAATTCTTCACGTGTTAAATTTCCTTGTCCATTTCTTATAACAATAATAGGACGTCCTCTGGCTCTACCACCATCTAATTCTTCACTCCATGGTGGTTGTTTATGTGAACCCGTTATAGTAGATCCAAACCTTATAGAATTTCCATGTCTTCCCTCTACTATTACATCTCCTTCATAAGGTTGTAAAGGGCGTATATTGGGATTCTCCTCAAAATGTCCGAATAATCCTGTTTCTAAATTTCTTTCCTTTTCCATTATTGTTAATGCTGATGGCATAGCATTATGGTTAGGATGATTATAAATGTTTATAGGGGGTAAATAATAAACGCTAGTTCCCCCCTCTGTGTTAAAATTGCTTTTTGGAGCGGATAAAATAAATACTAACTCATTAACCGTAGGATATTGAGATATATTATGAAATAAAGGTTTTGCTAAGGGAAGTTGAAATGATCTAAGAGGTTTAGCGTCTCCAAGTTCACTATACCTTATATTCCCTATACCTGCACTTGATCCAGATACTATTATTTCTTCAACACGTACTGCTCTTATTATACTACGCATCTTTAGGTGGGTTTATTTGTTTAGGTTTTTCTACTGTTTTAGATATTTCGTCTGCTACTTGTTGGAGTTGTTCTATTTCTTCTTCTGTTAATATTCCACTGTCCCCTGTATTTGAATTTCCTGTAGATAAACGTTGAACTATAGCTGCCATTTTTATTAGTTGGTCGTCGTTTTTAACACTAATTTCCATATATTCTTTAATTAAGGGTACTACTACAGTAGCATCTCCTAAACTAGTAATAAGAGGACGTAATTCAGCTATTAATGAAGCTAACTGTTTTGATTTTTTGCTTTGGTTTTTATGTATTTCTTTTAATAAATCAGAAAATGATTTATCATCGAATATTATTTGATTTAATTCATCCATAATTACATTTTATTATAAATATGGAAAAATTTTAAATTTTTACATATCCTGTGTCAATATATTCATTATGTAACTTTTTATATAATTTTTTTAATATTTTAGTTACTTTTGTAATAACAGGAGTATCTACTTCTGTCATTTCTCTAATGTAAATATATAGTGCTTTTTTGTTAAAAATTTCTAAATTTTCTCTACGTTTAAAAAGTATATTAATAGAATCACATACTCTTCTATCTTTTTCTTTTTTAAATAAAATAAACATATGTTTATCTACATATTCAGTAAAATAATCTATAAAATTTTTTATATCTTTTTTGCGTTGATCTCTTCCTAATGAACGCAAAACACCATCATCTTCGTCAGCAGCTTTTAAATCTGCTTTTTGTTTTTTCTTTTTATAATTATTATTATTATTTAATATAAGGTAATTTTTTCCTACAATAGAAAAATAAGAAAAAGCTTTTGAACCCTTTTCTGGTTTAAAATAATCTAATTTTTCTATAAAAAAACATATTACTTCATGTTTTAAATCTTCTAAATTATCTACTTCTGTATAATAAAATTTAAAAGTGTGTATTAAATTTTCTGCTAATTTATAAAAAGGATAATATATTCTTGAAGCAAATATGTGATCTCTTTCTGGTTGAAAACTAGATGCTAGATATTCTTTTATAGCTGCATCTGTATCTTCAGTAAAATATCTTTTTTTTGTTCTTTTTCTACCTCTTTTTCTTTTAGGAGGAGGAATAACCCATGATTCTATTTTAATTTTAGGTTTTTTTGGCATAAATGTTTATTTAAGAGTAAATTCGTTTAAAGCTTCTTGGATTTTTTTTATTTCTTTAAAAAACCAACCTATTTCGTCATCAGCATAAAATATACCTTTATTATCTATTTGTTTTAACCTTTGATCGCATGTTTTAACGGCCTCACTTTGTTTTGCTATAAAATCTTCTAAGATTTCATTCTTTTTTAATAAATTAAAAAGAGCAAAACCTAAGGTTGTTGTTATTACAGCAAGTATTATTGTTGATATTATCCACCCCATAATTTAATCTTTAAAAAACGAATCTATAACATCTAAAGTAGCATTAGATAGATTCGGATTATTTTTAGTATTTATTTTTTTAGCATTTCTCATTGTTTTATCTCCCTTAGAACCGTTTGTAGGTTTTGATTGTTTAGGAACTGCATCTGTTGCATTATTCCAAATTTCATATTCAATTTGAGCTGCCATATGATCTGCTTGGTGCATAAGTAAAGGTAAATGTGACCTTAATTTTGTTTCTTTCATACCTGACATAAAATAAAATTTATTACTTTCATCATATAATCCGTCATGTATTTTAATACCAATAAATTCATTTTGACTTACTTTGACTCCAATTTCTTGTAATAAGAATAAAGATCGTTCTGGTATCTTCATTGCGGGTATATCAGTATTAAATTTATAAATTTGGCCTAATTTATCAATATGCCATTGTGAGTCGTTTGGTTTGTAGTATTCGCCTTCTTGTTGACCCATCTTGCCCAAATCATGGAATAAAGCAACGAAATGCATTTCTTCAATGGTATATGTGGATATATCACCTCCCATTTTATTCCATGTTTTATATAATTCATTTGAACAATCATATACACGTAAAACATGGTCAACATAACCACCTGCAAATGCTGAATGGTGCCAATTCTTTGCGGCTGCGGGCATCATCATCATTCTTTCTTCGTATTTTTCCATAAAGGGAATTAATATATCTGTTCGTTCTTTAGATATATTTGTTTTTATTTCGCTAATATAGCGATTCCAATTTGATTGGATTTTTTCTGCTGATAACATATAACCTGTTTTTTTAAATATTTCCTACTTGCCCTGTTCCTCTAGCACCTATAGTTCCTACCTGTGATATAGTAATAAAATTTTGTAAAGATTCAAAACGATCTTTTAATTCACCTTTTTCCATAAAATCAAGAGCTTTTTTATTTTCACCTCTTTTAATTAAAGTTCTTAATTTTGATAAAGATGTATCTAGTCTATCTAAGGCTGATTGTGCTTGTTTCGCGTATTTCATATAAATTTATTTATTTATTTATTGCTATATAAGAAAATAATTTTGGGAATCCAAATTATTTATTAGTTCTTATATTGAGTCTTGCAGGAAGAATTTTACCTGATGCGTTTCTTATAACTATTTGATATTTTAAAGGTACTTTTCCTTCATCTTGTTGAAGGACAGGACTGTTAGTTTCGATAACTACATCTAAATTTTTAGAAGTAGTACCTGGGTATTTTATTTGTACGGCATTTGCATTTAATTCTCCTACCATGTCATAAGCTCCTTGTTCACCGTCTATATAATGGACAAATATTTCTCCTCCTGTTTTTTCTCTTACATACCAATATCCATATCCAAAAGAAGAGGCTAATAAATTTTTAATTTTATCTAAATCTACATTAGATGATGATTCTCGTTCTCCTTTTTCTCCTTCTCCCGTAATATAAGCATTTAATCCATCTGCCATCCTTTGTGGGTCTATACCACATGCTTCAAAAATTTCTTTAAATAAAGGTTTTTCATTATATTTACTTTCATCAAATATAGCTTTACCTTCTTCATTTAAATAAACAAATGGAACATTACCTCCATTATATATTCCAGAACCTTTTTTATTTTTAATTGATAAATAAATATCTTGATCTGCATGAATTACTAAATCTGCTACTTTAGCTCCTAAGTCTGTAGGGCCTTCAAATGAAAGTTGTCTTTTAGTATCTGCTGCTCCCATAAATTCAGCATCATCAGGGGTTAAGTTTTCGGGATTAATTTGTAAAGCTGTAAATAATTTTTGAATATCGGGGAATTCTATTTTATCTATAGGAAAGCCAACAGATCCTTGTATTTTAGTTAAAAGATCTTGTTCGTAAACTTCTCCTTCATTAGCACCACCTGCTAATACTATTTGGGTTTGTCCTTCTTCAGTTTCAAATTCAAACATATTATATTTTGAACTTTTGTTAGGACCTGATTTAGGTTCATATATTGTAATTTTTGGATTATCAAAAAGAGAAATGATAATTTCCATAAATTTATCTTTATCAATCTTTTTTTGATTACCTACTCTATAAACATTTGACATAGTAGTTAAACCTGCTTCTTTACCTTCAGAAGAGTCTACTATTTTAGCTATGGCATTTCTTGTATTGGATGCTTTAGTGCCTTCTTTTAAATTATTAATGATTTCGTTGGAAGGTAATTCTAATTTTTCTAAAATTTGTTTAAGTATAGAGATGTCAGAAGGGTTATCCAGTGTTGGATACCCCTTTTCTGACCTGTAAGACCATTCTAATAATAACTCATTAAGAGTCATAATATTATTTTCTAATATTAGCTAATTTCTTAAATCTAGATTTTAATCTATTTTCCGCTAATGTTTTTTTAAATCTATTTTTTCGTATAGATTCATTCATTTCTTTTTTCTTATCATCTTTTTCTTTATCATCATCCTTTTTGTCATCCTTTTTGTCATCACCTTTATCATCATCTTTTTTATCATCAGCTTTAGGTGCTTTAGGTGCTTTAGGAGCAGCAGGTTTATCATCTCCTTCAAAAAAATCTTTTAACATGTCAAACATGTCTTTTAGGATTTTTTCAGGGTTCATATCTTCTCCAACTTTTATATCATCAGGTCCTACGTCTATTTTAGGAGCTCCCATATCCATAGGATCTCCACCCATCATATCATCCATTCCAGGCATATCTTGTTCTTTAACCTTTTGTGTGTAAGCAGAATATTCTTCTGCTATCATTTTTTTAAGTTCTTTTAAGTTCATTTTATTTTTTGTTTAAGTAAGTTATTATTTTTTGGGTCTTTTTTTACTAGAAGGTTTTCTACCCCTTCTTTTATTTCCTTTTGCGGCATCAAAAACATCTTTTGATTGACTTGCGACATTTTTAAATGCATTTTTAACATCAACTAGTTCTTTTTTCATAGTTTTAAGTCTAGATTTTGTTTCTTTTAATGCTGCTTCGGCTTTTTCGTCTATAGTTGTTGAATTCCAAAGCGCATTCCACAATTTTTTAAAATAATTTTTTATTTTTTGTAACATAACAATTTTTTTAATTATACTTATAATTTTAATCCATTTGCTAAACCTTCTAAATAAGCAGCTTTAGCTATTTCATAATACATTTTAACTCCCATAGATCCTTCTCTTAAATTTACACCATACTGTTTGCAAATTTCTAAAAGTTTAATATGTTCTTCTCTAGTCATATCAGTTTCTGCTACATTACGTCTTATTCCTTCAAGAGCAGTTACATCTGATTCTTCTTCTTTTTTTAATTCTTCAAGTCTTTTTTCAATTAACTTTATAGTATCTGGTAGTCTTCCAGGTCCTTTATATCCTTTAGTATCTACATTTTCAGCATATACTTTTTCTAAAGTAATAGTAGTTTGGTTACTTTCTTTATCATACTTCTTTTGAAGTTTTTTAACTATTTTTTCTAATTTAGGAAAAATTTTATCAGTGTTAAGTTTAGAAAGATAGGCATTATATTGTTCTAAACCATCTGACATTTCTTTATATTTTTTAGAATATTCTCCTAAAGCATCTTTAGCCATTTGTTTAAGAGTACTAGGGGCTGGATTTTTTGAATTATATTCATCACCACCTTTTCCTTTAAATAAAATACTTTCAAGAGCTTCTTTTTCTTCTGCAAATCTATCACCTTTAACCTTTCTAGCGCCTTTAGTAGCTGCTTTGTCTGCTTTATCATCATCTACATCTTGAGGGATTTCCATATCATCATCTTGTTCTTCCATCTTTTTTTCTGATAGTATTTTTTTAAGTTCCCTTTTTATTGTTTCTTCTAATGGTGATGGTTTAATATCAGCTTTTGTAGATATTTCTTGGCTTTTAACTTTTGGTTCAGTCATTTTATCATTTTTGTATGTTTGGCTTACTTCTTTCATTTTAAATTCATCTTGTTCTTTTAACCAAGCTTTAAATGATGGTTTTACTCCTTGAGTATTCCTAAATAAAGTTTCATAAGTTATTAATGATGTATAATAACCTCCATTATCTTCTAAATTTTTAAGAACAGTTTCTGTTGCTTTTTCTCTTTCTTCTATTGTTGATTCGGCTAATCTTGAACATCCTATAGCAGTTAATTCATAGTCCATACCTTTTCTAAACTCATAGGGGTTTACTTTATCTAAACTATTTCCAACTCTTGATTTTTCTTCCCATCCTGTTGTTACTTCGTTTTTTTTAGGTGTATATCCGTAAAATTTGTTGTTAGCCATTATTGTAGTATATTATTCCCTAATAAATATAAAGTATTTTTAAAAGGGCGTTATTGTTTTATAATTCTATTATTTATTACTTTATTATTATAAGTTATATTTAAATTATAGATACCACTTGGTAAATTAGTCATATCAATTTTTGTTGTTTTTTCTTTAAAAATAACTAAATTTCCTACCATATCATATAACTTTACATCAATTTCTTGTGTAATATTAAGTATGCTATTTACTGGATTAGGATAAATTAATAATTCACCATTCATTTCTTCTAAATCAATAGGCCATCCTAAATCACAATAATTATATAACTCAACACAATATGAATTCCAATCTCCTGTACAACATTCTGTATCAATTGAAATTACCCATTCAAAACATTCATTAGGCAACCAATATGGGACTCCTGGTCCCCCACTGCATCCTGCATCGTATTCACAACTGCCATCATCTGTATTGACATTTCCATCATAGTTATCAGCGTTTACATCAGTACAACCTGTTAATATATCAATACAAGTTCCATTATCTGTGTTTGCTAATGAATCATAATTAAATGCATTTTCATCAGTACATCCATAAATTACATCAATGCATGAAAAATCTTCTATATTAGCATTAACATTATAATTAAATGCTGTTGAATCTGTACATCCTTCTACTATTTCTATACATGAATCATTATCTACATTTGCTTCTGAATCGTAATTTAATGCTGTTGGATCAGTACAACCATAAACCGTTAATAAACAAGATCCATCATCTGTATTTGCAAATGCATCATAATTAAAAGCAAATATATTAGTACAACCTTCTATTATTGGTATACATGAATCGTTGTCTGTATTTGCATTAAAGTCATAGTTAAATGCTGTAGAGTCTGTACAACCGTATATTGGTAATATGCATGAACCATCATCAGTATTGGCTTCTGAATTAAAATTTAATGCTGATGAATCTGTACAACCTGGGTATAAACAAGATCCATTATCTACATTAGCTATATAATTATAATTTATTGCTTCAAAATCAGTACAACCAAAATATAAACATGAGTCATCTCCTACGTTTGCATTTTCATTATAATTCCAAGCTACATCATCCATACAACCAACTACTACAGGGATACATGAATTATCATCAAAATTTGCATTTTCGTTGTAATTATATGCTAAATCATTAGTACAACCTTCTATTATTTCTATACAATTACCATCATCTGTGTTTGCATTTTCGTTATAATTTAATGCTTCTAAATCAGTACAACCTAATGTTGTTGGAATACATAAAGTGCCACAAAAAGGCATTGCATTGTATGTGTTATAAAAAGGTGGACTAAAAGATTGTAATGCTCCTTGACCATTATATGCAAAAGGATTCCATCCTTCATATAATAATATAATACCATTAGCATTTGTTAATTTAAATGAATTGTGTAATGTTTGGAATTCTACTTCTTCTGGTGGTGTTTGTGCACCCCCCACTTCAAAATAATATACTTTTACTGGTTCATCTGTTTCTAACCAAATAGGAAATGTTTGTTCATATTCTCCTGGTCCCATTGTAAATGACCACATGTTATCTCCTTGAACAACCCCTAAGAATGAATTACCCCATCCATCAGCACCAGCATCTCCTATCCATAATTCATAATTACAGTTAGGATATATTTCCATTTGTGTAGCTGTAGAATCATAATTAAAAGCATTTTCATTTATACAACCAAATACGTGTTCATTTAAACATGAACCATCGTCTGTGTTAGCAGCAGGATTAAATTCTTGGTAATCAAAATCTGTACATCCTAATACTTCTTCTGCATTACCGCATATAGTTGTTTGTTGCCAAGTTGAATAAGCTACATTTCCAAAACCAACTCCTACTGTATCTTGTTCTGCATTTACCCAAGTATTAGAGGATAATGAAGTTA
>Ga0181420_1000312_pt1 | contig 19892 bp, 22 predicted proteins | sample 43SPOviralmetaG_FD_130145 | JGI IMG/M metagenome (GOLD analysis project Ga0181420, IMG submission 130145) | Marine viral communities from the oligotrophic San Pedro Time Series (SPOT) site, San Pedro Channel, CA, USA - 43 SPOT_SRF_2013-05-22 | ecosystem: Environmental > Aquatic > Marine > Strait... | reverse complement strand
TTTGACTTTCACACCTACACAAGCGAAGACATGCTATCAATGACTCAAAATAAAGACCTTGTTGAATATATCATGGAACTAAGAGAAATAGCAGGAATTGATGATGGTCGCCAAACATATCAACAATATTATGAACAACACACACAAGAAATTACTTATCTTAAAAAAGAAAATGAAACTATTAAAGACAAGATTAATAATATCATTGATGTATATATGGACGGTAATCCATACACAGAAGCACTTGATGAAATATCTTCATACATAGAACAAAAAACAGATGAAATTGTAGAACTAAAAGAGGAGGTTAATGGACTGGAAAATATGTTGGGTGAGAGTTATAGTAAGCACGATGTATTTGATATGGAAGAGGAAATTAAAAAACTAAACTATGAAAATGAAGCACTCAAACAATACGCACGTGATACGCTGACACTTCACGGCAACTAACTAGGTAATGACTTATTATATATTAGATTTTGTGTAGAAACACTATGTCCTATTTTTTTTGCTAAACTCTCTTGATTTAATTTAGAATCTTGGAAATTATGAGATGCTACAATCTTCCTTACTAATAATGTTGAAATATTTTTTCCAATATACTTTTGTGATGTCTTAATTAATAGTTGACTTAGATAATTCTTTGATACAGGAAATAAGACATCACCTTTTGATATATCCCATTTTTTAATATATGCTCTAACTAATTTTGATACACTTGATGATAATGATTGAAACTCTTCAGGTTTAGGTTTTGTTGTTTTATCATCTTGATAAAAGTAAAATGATAATTTCTTTTTATCTTCATATAAATAATTATCTTGACTTTTATCTGCTTTATTGAACTCACGCTTACCTACATATCTAATATTAGCTAGATCATTCCTATATGGAGTCTCCATATGGATTTTTAATATTACATATAACATATGCTCTTGTTGTGTTTCTAGCGATAACATTGATACGTATTTTACTAAATCATTATATGATATTACATTATTAATTTGACCTTCACTTATTAAACTATTACTTTCATGTGCCTTTTCATATTCTAATTGTTTATTTTTTACTCTCTCAGTAAAATAATTTATTTCATCATCAGGTTTATTTAACGCCTTAAATAAGACAACTAATGATGATAATATACTTTTTTTATATAAATCTTTGTAAGGAAATAATTCTATCGCATCAACTAAATCAGGAGCAGACATAGAAATCCACTCATCTCCAATTATTTTTTTAAGAGGTCTTAATTTTGAAACATATCCAAGTAGAGTTGACTCTTTAATATCAGGACGTGCTTCACGCATAATTTGTTTGTAATCCATTTTTATATTATAATACATTAATAATTATAAATCAAATTTTTAAATTATGTCTATGTATAAAATGTATATATATATCCCATTTTCATTCTCAAATAAAGCTTCCCTTACATATTTTATTGACCCCCTAGGACTTTTCTCAAATCTCATTTTCTGTGATATATATACATTTCATGCATAGAATTTATGTTCTGTCCCTTAAGCGAAGATCCCAACGCCCATTTTTACGTTGAAATAATTTACAATATTCAGGATATGTATTTGCTAAATATTCTTTATCTTTTTTTTCTGTTTCTATATTACGCCCATCACCATCACAGCCACCAGGCGAATAATTACTTGTAATTCCTGCGATCCAATTATTTTTTAATATTTGACTATCTCTTATATAATGTAATATAACATTCTCAAAATCTTCGCTATAGTTAGTTGATAAAATGATATCTTTTTTTATGCTTCTAATACGCAACAAACCTAAACAATATCTTAAATCATATGTATGTTCATTACATTGAGACATGAACATAGCATTATTACATTGATAAATTCCAGAGTATGATATTTCTTCTTGTTTCATTATTGAAATAATATTATCGATTGTTTTTCTAAAGGACAATAAACTACGTTTCATATTATCACGTAAATCTTTTAGATCATCATCAATCTCTACTATATACTCATCAGCATTAAAATATTCTGTAATAAAATTATGGGTTTTACCGATTCCTTTTACTTGTGATATTACTACATTATAACCCCAATCTTTTAAAATTAAATATTTATATGCTTCTTCATCATCTTCCCTAATAAATATAAATATAGATTCATGAGGAATATTATGTCTATCTAAATAGGCTAATGTAAAATTTTTTAACTTTTCATATCTTTGATAACTGGGTATAACTACTTTAAAAGACATCTTTTTTTGCTTTCTAAATTCATACAATTCTGTTGAATGCTTTTGTTTTGAGGGACGTATAGTTGATTCTAAATCTCTCTCTATAAACAATGCTGGGTAATGAACTCTACGTTTTAATGATAACTTATTATATAATACATCTATCGCCCTGAATCTATTTAACTCTTCTAATTGAACAATTATTTCTTGAGCTATTTGATAAGTAGGTATATAATATGATAACGTAGTCATTACTTTATTATTTTCAGGTATGTCATTTATTCCATCAATCATAGGCGGAGGGGCTATGTCTCCATCAGTCATCTTTTTACCCATGAAAAATCCACCTAAATATGTGAATGTATCTCCTAAGTCATCAGGAATATGATTCACTTGTTCAGCATCATCTTCCACAATGATACATTTGTCTAATTTATTATCAACAATATAATTTAATAAAGATAAATGTGAAATAAGACAACCTACTTTACCTCCATGCTCTGCCTTACTAATATTATAATAAGATATCATTTTTTTGAATATAGGATCTGTTTCTTCTAGATCATTCCAATCAGTTGCTTCCCACCTGTTCCATGTCTTATCAAAATATTTAGTTCTTTCAGGACATCTATTGAGATTAATATAAAACTTGTTCATTTGATTTAGAAAAGATAAAAAATATCATTTTAAAAAAAAAAAATATCAAGATTCTAGAAATTTGATATTGAAATAAAATATATTGTATTTAATTGATGGGAGATGTATATGCTAAATATTGTATGCATGGAAATCCTATATATTATAAAGGGTGTCCTGGTTGCTTAGCTTTAAGGGAACTAAAAGCAAAAAAAAGACATCATGATTACATGAATAAAAAGACAAAATATTTTTGGGAATATTTTAAAAAGACATTTGGATATGATGTAAAAGATCCTGAAACTAAACATATAATTCCTAAAGAGTTTAGTGGATTAAAGAGAAGTAAAAGTCAAGAAGAGTTAAAAAAAGCCTATCATAAATTAGCACGTAAATTTCACCCTGACAAAAAAGGCGGATCTACTTCTATGTTTCAGCGACTACATAACTGGTATGAGAGATTACTTTTTAACTTTACGCTTTAGACAACAAGTTAATTCATGTTCATGATATTGATTTAGTTTGATTAATGCTCCTATTGAAGCACAAATTAATTTATGATTACTTGTAAAGATACCTAGTCCTTTTTTTCTACGTGCGGACATCTCCTTTAAAAACCCTTTATAAATAATAATTTGTGTAGGAATATTTTGTTTTTGCTTCATACCTTCTATGATGACATTATTACCTAGATCTATCAATTCATTATATAATTTTTTCTCACTGATATCATTAAATTTTGATAAATATATGTCTTCATAAAAGAGACAAAGTGTATATTTCATTTTCTAATTTTTAATTTACTCAATTTTTTATAAAATCAAATTTAAATATATTATCTTATATAAGATAAATGACTGCTACTAGAGAGTATATTGATACTCAAATTGTTGATTGTTCAAGAATCACAGCGACAATAAAAAATGATTCACAACCTGCTGAATGGGTTAATAATTTAAATGACACTATAGAATTATTACCTGGAGACAAAGTCAGTATGTATAGTAGTTTTATCAGTGAGCGTGGAGCAGGACAAGCAAACTCTGTAGAATTAAGAGGAGAAACACTAGGCACTAAAAAATTAATCTATACAAAACAAATACAAGACAATAGGAAGAATCTCGCCTTCGAGATGAATATTAGAAATTATTTCCAACGTATCCCTGATCAGCCTTATACTGCGGAATATCAAAACGTAGAAGAAGAAATTCCAGTGAGGGACAATGAAATTAATATGGTTATATCATATTACAAAACAATGGATCTCAATAGTTATGTGCAAATGCCTAGAAGATTTATTCCTGATTTTAGCGATCTAGGAGATAATGGAGGCAATAGAACTCCTGCTTTATCTGCTGAAGAGACTACATGGTCTGTATTTGACTCTGCTACTTATGGAGCTGTAAATAAGACACCTATATCATTAGATTATAATGTAGTTGTGCCTGGAGGATTTGAGAATTATGATGCTGATATTAATACGTCTTTTGGATATGTAGTTGATGACTACAAACCTATATACTCTGTTATTGCTGAAGAAGGAAGCTCTGGGACTGATGGACGGATCAATGGAAAATTAAGGCAACCGATTAATAACTGGTGTCTTAAGAATGATGGAACTAGATATACAATTATGATAAGAACTAAGACACAATTTAGTATTGAAAATAAATTTATTGAGAAAAAAGTAGGAACAATGAGTGAAAATGAAACGTTTATTGATTTTGATCCTAATTTTACCGCTCCCTACTACGCAAGAGATCCCGAATATTTTGATTATGTTCAATATAAAAAAAAGATAACATTAAATTTAGATAAAGGTTTTAACGCTTCATCTTTTATTGCTGAAGAATTGACAAAACAATTAGGAGAAACAAATTTAAATTCTACAGACACTATATCTAACTCATTAGGATCTTTTTCTAGAAATCCTTCATTGGCGTCCCATTATGAAACTCAAATTGAATATCCTATTTCACAATCAGCAGAAAGTCAAACATATAATACATTTCCTACTACTAGTGATAAATCAAATAATAAATATAGATATTTTAATGTTGCTCAAAATCGTGAAGGTCCGCTTGCTCCCGATGGATCAGCACTTTATGATATAGATGATCCTACTACTTGGTGGACAAAGTTAGTTGCTTCAGGAACAACTCAAGTAGTAGATGATCTATCTCAATCAGCGTCAAATGCTTATTATCAATCATTAGAATATATTGCTTGTAAACGCCCTGAAATTTATGAAACAGGTAGTAAGTTAAATGATATCTTTGGTATATCTCATGAACGGGCTAATAGACTTAATGCTCCTGATGAAGCAAGTTTTCAAAGTGTAGCAAACGGAGGTCTTGTTTTGTCTATGGATTATACTCAAGCAAATTGTAAATTAATAAAAGATTTTGTGGAGGCACAAGCTAAGTATCCTGAATTATTCTCTCAAAAAAATATAATTACTATGTATAGAGATGATGGAACTAATAATGATGCTGGAACTACTACAGCAGGTGAAACAACTAATCCTTATTATAAAATTACAAGGACTGTTAATGATAATAGAAGTGTAGCAGATGATCCTCCTTTTGCTAGTTATACTGAAAATATTGTTATGAATGCTAATGTTAATAACTCACGTTTCTTTCATATGAATAGTAATACTGGTATACATACTAATCATGTCATTAGACAAGATACTGACAACTATAGCTTTTTGTTTCCTGAAACTTTTGCTCAATTAGGTTGTAGTTATTATGATTTTTATGGAACTAGTGGAACAGGAGTAATAGGGGCAGGTGCTACTGACTACAATACAGCAGTTAATACTAAACGTCATAGTTTACCTTTCCTCGTTCATTATGATCCTACACAAAGCGAGACCTTTTATGAATCTCCTCAAAGTAATACAGATGGAGGTGAATTTGATGATGAAGCAGATCGTATAGGTAAATTTACATATGGTTGTATAGGTAGATTTGATTATACAGTTCTTGGTATAAATTATAGTAAAATTGTCTTGTTTCCAAATAAAATATTAAGGACTGATGGTATCACAGGGTGTGGATTACCTACAGAGTTATTTATTGGAGGGGTTATTGAATATAATAGGAAACTTGGATTTGATCGCCATTGGAATGCTTGGTCTACCGCTATGATAGCTTTAACATCAGGTATACCTTCATTAAGTAAATTTAGAAATGAATTTTATGAAGGTGATATTGGAGCAGGACTCGCTGATCCTAATGCTGCTGTTCCTACTACTACAGGCAGAGGTAATTTAACAAATATGAGTATCCCATTAAGTAAAATGTATCTAGGTGCTGATAAGATGACTATTGGATTTGATGGACAACATTTCTTTTTTAGCGACCTTCATACTGCTCTTAATAAAGGTAATTTAACAAATAGTGAATTAGGAGGACAAGCTGATGAAGGGGGATTTATTGTCTATAAGATAAATCCTGAACAACATTATAATAATTACTCGCCTGTTCAATTTCCTTATGAACAACCTCAAGAGATGAATTATGCTGCCGAAGCTGCTGGTGCTGAAAAGAGAAACATTACAAGAGTCAATCAAAATATAAGTGCTTGGGCAGTCTATGATACTAGCACAGGAGTTTTTATAGAAGACTTTGGGTATGATGAAACTACATGGGAAGAATGTCTATGGAAAAAATTAGGTTTCTCTTATGAACAACTTCATGATATTAACAATAATAGATTTACAAGATATTCTAATTCACCTGCATTAGTCTCTAAACCCACAACTAATGCTAAAATTGATGCTAGAGATACAAAAGAGTGGGCACAGAATCAATTTTTTGATGCTACATATGATGGATCATTAACTCATAGTAAAACTATCATATTAAAAACAGGGGAGGCTGCTGCTGATAAATATCAATTTAGAATGCTCCCACAAATTACTATTACTACAAGTAGTATTAATATAGTTGCTACAGACTATCCTATTACTAGTTTTAAAGGATTTTATACTATTCGAAGTGATATTATAAGTGATAATAAATATTCAGGACACGCTGGAGACACTGCTATGGACGTCATAGGCATTACTGATAAAATATATCCTGTAAATGATTTTATTACAGGAACGGCTTCTCCTATTGAATTCACTATCACTGCTCCTAGAATACTTGCTTCAGTTAAAACAGCAATTACAGATCCTGATGGGAAATATGCTATTGTTAATGATAACAGTAGTATATTATATAAAATACAAAGATTCCGCAGATTACATCTTAATATTGCAGAGGAGATAAGAGAAAAATTAGTTGAAGAAAATAAATAAATTAATTTAAATTAAATCTTTTTTTATAAGCTGATATGTTCTCTTTTCTTGAAGGACCTGACCATAATATCCAACGCGAAAGTGCTCCAGCACTCATATAATTATTCCAGTTTTCACGCTTGCGATGTCTATCTAAATATCTCTTTCTTTGTTCTTTATCCTTAGTAATTGTATAATCCTCCATGCCAGCACTTCCAAAATATGTCTTCTTTGTTCTACCATTATCTTTTGTAAAGATCGCGACTAATTTCTTACCAGGCTTGTCTGATTTTTTAACGACCATTTTAACCATTTTATATACTACATTAGATTATTTTTTTTTCTTAACTTTAACTAAATGAACTTTATCTAAAGAACTAAATCAACTCCAATATAATTTCTATTTAATTTTTCACATCTATCTCCAACATAATGATTATGACAAGTCATATCTAATATTGTATCTTCTTCATTGCTATATGTTTTAATAAAGTAATCTATTTGTTCATCATCACGTGTGATTCCTGTATTATCTTTCCTTACCTTCCAATCTTTGTATAATGTAGGATACTTTCCAGTATGTCCTTCTGTCTTTGATGTATAACTTTCAGTAATATTAGTTCTTCTACCATAATGTTGTTGAATATCTTTTTGTTTATTATATCTTTTTGGATAAAAAGTATCACCTTCCATTTGTGGATTATAAGTTCCTCTTTTTTTATAATATATATTTATTTCTTCCATACATCTTAAGGGTTGATACTTTGCTTGAAAGAAACCAGTGCTATTATTTTTATGCCAACTATAATGATATTTCGGTTTTTCATATTTATATAATTCATAAGTAAAAGGCATAGCACTATATAAACATATTATTCCATTTTGTTTTAATACTCTCCACATTTCCTTAAACAACTCTTTCCAATTTAATTCACCTTCATATAATGCTTCAGTAGTATTAAATGGCGGATCTGTGTATATAAAATCTATACTATTATCTTCTAATGTTTTTATAACTTTGTGAATGTCTCCTTGAATATATTGTTTCATATATATATATATATTATTTTTATTTCTTAACTTTAACTAAATGAACTTTGTCTATTTTATGAGCTTTTGATGATGGATTTACTGATGCATAAACTCTTGAATATCCCCATTGTTGAGGACTCTTAACATTTTTTCTAACAGATTGAGGATTACTTTTATAAGCTCCTTCCCCCTTCTCAAAGATAGTTTTAATCCCTTTGTATTGATATCCTGTTATTTTTGCTATTTCTCTTAAACTATGAGGTTCATTTGCTGGAAACCCATACTTCTTGTTAAATTTTTGTTTATAAGTTTGAACCATTTTATGATAATATATATTTTTATTTACCTACCATTTTTTTTGCTTTATTATGGGCTTTTGTAAATGACATACCTGCTTTAATATCTTTTCTCATCATAGCCATATGTTTTTTACTATGATGTTTAGAATGTTCTTTTAATTTATCCTCCATAGAAGTTGTCTTTTTTTTAACCGGTTTAGACATACCTTGAGATTTCGGCGGTGCTTTGCTTCCATAAGCCATATTTTATAATATAGAAGTAGAAAAAAAGATAACTTATAAAAATTTAATTTATTCAACAGGGGCTTCCTGTTCAGGTTCAGGAGTAGGAGCAGGAGTAGCAGGTTCAGGTAGACTCACTTTTAATACTTTCCTTTGTTTATCAGTAAGCTTCTCGGGGTGTCCTTCTTTAACATGTTTATAACATTCTGCTTTAGTCATTAACTTTACTTTAGGAACTTCAGGCATTTATAATATAGATATATAAAAAAAATAATTATTAAAAAATGAAATTTAATTTAATTAAATCACAGATTACCTTCGGTTAAACGTTGACGATAGTAAAACCACCATTAGATAGACGAGCCATACGGGTATACTCACAGAAACTGCGGATAGTGTAAGAAGCATCAGGGTATCCTGCTCCCTGATAGTGTAGTTCTATTCCACGAGTTCCTACCCGTCCATTTGTGAGTCTAGTTCCAAGAAAGAACGATTTACCTGGAAGACTAGTGAAGACATCATTACCCTGAAATTGAACACCCGCGTTCCCTGCTGCAGTTCCTCCTAATCCACCCTGTTCATTCGAATATGCCTCACGATTTACAAAGAGTAGTGATTCACTCATAGTGAAATTTGAGAAAAGTTGTGCTGGATTAACTAGATCAATAGGATATTCGAAACGATCATTATAACGTAGATTATAACTAATAGCACCTGGACTTGTCTGTGGATTAGCACGACCTGGAGCAAGAGATGTATATTTGCTATTAATACTCTTCTGCTGAGTATCAGTATCAATCGAAATACAAGTAAGGACTCTAGATACTAGTCGATTAGCCATACCTAGATTCCGGACAATTCCATTAGTCAATTCTGCTGCTCCTCCACCCTGAACCGCAGTTGTTTTAGAAAGGCGATAGTCAGGGAACGCAAATTCTAGAGAAGGGTTGGCTTCCCTATAACGTTCCATTACATCATTATCAGTATAGAAGATATGATCCGCACAAAATTTTAATTCATTTCTATCAATTTTATATTCAATAGTAGCATCATTAGTATTATCTACACAAGCACGAGACAAAGTATTAGACCAAGTTAATTCTATAGTCAATTCCTGATCTATCATGTATAGCGGGAGACTATGAGTTTTTAGGAAAGGGAAAAGATCACTAATATCTACAGAGTATACAGGACATTCAGCAAGGGAAGCAGCATTAGTAGCGTCCATATTTGAGTAAGGCATAACTTGAGCATCTACCCCAAGACTAGTATATTCACGATTAGTATCAGGTCCTGAAAATTCACTATTAGTCTTTTCGAAAGTGAGCGCTCCAGCCGCAACTGTTCTATAAAGATAACGGAGGTTAGCACATCGCCCTGAAACATACTGCTCACGTTCAACATTATTTTCATTATCAATTTGAGAAGATTTAATCATATGTAGATGAGACCAGTCATCAATCTCATTAATAACCTGATTACCTACACGTAGACACGCTCGGCGGATTACAGATCCAATTCCAATATTCTGTGGGAGATATGATAAGGTGTTTGTGGAGGCAGGCTGAATTCCTAGAAAGAGTTTAGAATGACTATGGAGAAACCCTTTACGTTCTAAATTAAAAGTGGCGACACCATCTTGGACACTAGTAGCCTCTTGGAAAGTAGAAGGTTCTAGAAGTGATGTCTCTAGATTCTGTGCATAATTTACAGGGATTTTATCTAAACGAAGAAGATCAGGGATAGACATATTTTATACTAGTAATAAATATAAAAAAGGTATCTTTAAAATAATAAATAAAAAAATGTATAGTAGAAATTAAATTTATCGAAGATTACCTTCGGTTTATCGCATGATCTCAATTCCATTAGGACTCCATGCTAGAACTTGGCGATTCTTGAAGAAGAGGAAAACGGATTGAGGAGAATCAGTAGTTAAATCACTATCTAAAGAGCAACCCCATTGTTGTGAACTGAAGTCTTGACCATTGTTATATTGAGAATAGCGAATGCCTAAACCAAAGAGAGATCCACCTTCCGTCACATCTTTGTAAGAAGCCCCTGTCCCTGCTCCCGTAGCAATATTAGCAAAATCACGATTGAGATTACGATTGGATAAACTTGTCCTATCAAGCATAAATTCAGGAATTACCGCTTGAGCAAATTGTTTCGCAAGTTGAGAGTCGCTAACTACAAATTCTCCTTTTCCGTTTGCCGTTGTTATATTGGAATTACCTGGAATAGTAGTGTTGCCTTCCATATCAAATTCAGCAGGATATTTAGATCCACCTCTTAACCATTGAACACGAGAAAAATTGACTAGAGTTCTAGCAGCAGTAGATTGCGATGGGTATACGTTTGCTAGACCATTTTCCGCAAGAGTATTAATAAAATTACTTGGAACAAAAGTCATGAAAACCGATTGTAATTTTTTAAGACCTAGATTAAATTGTAATTGAGCATTATTTGTATTAATCGAAGTGTAAAGCGAGGAAATAGAATTAAATTCTAATGCTCCCGAAGTCTGTGCTGACATAGTAGCCATTTGATCCGCAGGAATATCATGAACTTCACATGACAGGTTTAGGTTGGATAGTTGATAATGAGCATCTTCTACACCCGTCACTACTCCATCACGAGTGAATAAACAATTAGAATCAGGAGATAGATGAATCTCAATATCAAAACCACCAAAAGAGTTGTCCATAAGATTGATAGCATTACCGCTCTGTAAAAATCCTGAGGGTAGATGACATGAGAAGGATTTTTTATTTGCTCCTACTACAACATTCTCAAACATTGATTCAGGGTTCGGTTGAATAAGTGCAGTTTCATTGAGATGTCCCATTAAATCTTGTTTAGAAGAAGTCATTCCAAGATAGGTGCTCATATATTTATTGTAGTGTTGAATATTTTCGCAGATCTGTTTAGATTTCCCATGACGAATAACAAGCTGATCCCACATCGCATAAATTCCTAAACGATTGTCCATTGTCACCTTAACCCCACCCACACCCGCAGATGTCACGGCAGTAGGATTAGGACTAAGATTATCACTAAAAACAGATAGATCACCATTTATACGGATAGTTCGCGGGTCAAGAATTCCATTTTGGGATTGGATTGAAAACGTTAAAACGGGAAAGCCATTTTTAAAACTGATAGTTTGATTAGGACCGATGTTTGTAGGTCTTAACTGAAGATAACGAGAAGTAGTTGCGCCAGACATTTTTTATAATATATTACATAAAAAATATTAGATTGTAAAATAAAAATAAATAAATTGATTAATTGAAATGTCCTGCTTTAATCCTTAATAGTATAATATATTTATAACATAATACATTTCTTTTCAAAGGTGATGTTTTTTGTATATTATATTGTTTAAATTTTTTTTGATATCTCCATAATTTATCTCTTGTTTTAAAATTAATACCTTTATGTCCACTTTTATTATTCCTAAATTTACAAGTATTTTGACTATTGATATGATATGTAGTCCATCTTAAATTAGAAACATTATTGTTTAATTTATTTCTATCTTTATGATCTACTACTTTATAATTATTTGGATTTGGAATATAATGTTCTGCTACTAATCTATGAATCACTTTATTAAATACTTTACCATTTAATGATAAACATGTCTTATAATATCCACCTCCCTCTAATAATCTATCTCTACCTGATAGATGTAATTTTAAAAATATATTATTCTTTTTTGAGAACACTCTTCCATCTTCATAAATTAAATACTTTGGAAATCCGTTTATCTCCATTACCATATAGTATATGCGTCATAATCTTAAATCAAATTTACATTGTGATTGCCACTCCTCCATTTTTAATCATAACTCTTCTAATGTGAAAAACAAAGGAAGACATCATCTTGTTTTTAGTTGGAGCAGTAGTCTCACTATAATTGAGTTGTGCTGATAGATCTTTATCTCTTAGATCCATGACACCATTGTTTACTGCTAGACCTCGCCCAATTATAAAATTACCCATAAACTCACGGAAACTATGGGGCGTAATACCTGCATTAGCAAGAGTCTTTTCTAACTCAAAGATATGGAAAGCATCAATACTCTTACGTGTAGCAATTTTGCGAGTAGAAACTGGGCGACTAGGAACAAGTTTCCCGTTAAGCTGATACTGGACTGATGAAAGAAAGTCGCAACACCCCGCAATGCCTGGACGTGAAGAGTTAAGTAGAGTATCCATAGAATCATTTGTAATTTCATAAGTTCCTGTAGAAGATAATAATTGCTGATTAGTATAAACAGTCGAATCAGTTGGAATGATAAGAAGACTTTTTGCTTTATGATTATTAGCATGAATGAGAAAAGATGCTTGTCTTTCACTTGCTAATATTGAATTTTTGTAGTTAGTCACAGAATGAATATCAAACTCAATAGCAGATCCATCTCTTGCTTTTTGTAGCATACTAGATTCATAGCGAGGATCAAGTCCAACTTCATTAATAATTAAGTTTAGATCACTGATAGTATAGGTAATAGGCATAGTTACTGCTTCACTAACTGAAACGGAGAAGATAGCATCATTCGCAGTTAAGGCACGTCCACCTCGCCCACCTCCTGCAGCTAGGCATATTACTGATGACTCAAAAGTAAGTTTGAGATACGTCCCTACTGGGAGACCAGCTGGAACTGCTGGATTTGCTACAGCTTCAATAGCAGCTATTTTTGCTCCAGTGTAAACTCCTGATCCAGCTGTGGAAAGATTAACAGGTTCTTGTGTAGCATCTATAGATGAAACGAAATTAATAACTTCTCCTACAACAAATGGACAATCATCAACAGCTACTTGAGAATTAACATTTTTTTGGATTATAATTGAACGAATTTCTTCTCCTCCACCAGCAGCAAGAGGTAGAGCAATATCTGTTCCATCAGCAGCCAATGCCCCTATAATTCTAGGATTAAGAGTTCTACGCCTATCACTAACTACTGAGTCTAATTGACGAATTATACGTGGAGCAGGAGCAAGATCAATCTCAATATACAGACCTGTTAAGAGATTAGGATAGAGACTGCCTGTAAAGACTCCAGTGTGGAGCGGGACACAACAATGGACAGTATTAAATTGTGTAGAGGGATCATAAACATCAGCAGCTACAAGATTAGCGTCAGGAATCTTTTTAAACCAAGGATTAGTCTGTAGATCAGCCATAAAGGATTTACTATTACCCTCAGTGCCTTGTGTCCTAGAGTTGTAATTAGTTGCTCCTTCCATTAATGTTTTAGTTCCTTGTAGCGAGTTGTCGGTATCATAATCATCACGGACTGAAACGAGTTGATTGTATTCATTAATTTCTTCAATCAAGTGTCCACGACCTCCATCATAAACTCTAATATTACGACAGATCATACCTGCTCCCGCAGAATCACACTGAAGGCGTGTAGGACGTCCGTTCATTAAGACACCTCCTGGAGCAGCAGGGTAATTAATTTTCATATCAAACTCAAGATACGAATTTTTACCATCAATGAATTTAACACTTGGAGGAACATCAAACTGAACTTTCAGTTCCGTATTACCCACAGTATAAGTAAGTCCCATTTCAGCGGGAATAGAAATAAAGTTCTCATCAATCTGCACGACATCTTCGGTCTGCCAGTAATTACTCATTTTATAATATAGTTTATATTATAATAAAAAAGAAAAAATAAAAAAAAATATATATATAATAAATATAAAATGGGGTTTGGAAATATGGACGATTATTCCTTGAGTGATCTAGCAGGATCAGGTGCTATTATCCTTGCTTCAATAGGAGGACTTTTAACTATTATATTATCCTCAAGATGTTATTGTAAATTTAGATTAGGTCTTACAGATAATTGTAATATATGTATGTGTGAACGTAAACCTCCACCTGATCCTGAAGATCCTGATAAAGATAAAGATAAGGATAAAGATAAGGATAAAGATAAAGATAAAGATAAAGAGGAATCTGTAGAAGAGTATGAAATATTAACTCCTAAAAGTTCTAAAGCAGCAAGCGAAGCAGAGAAACATTCTAGCAAATCATTAAGAGAAATGGATCTACAATATCCTTCTCCATAATATTACTTTTCAGGGAGAACTTGAGCTAACGCCGTTTCATAGAATCTTTTTTGTGCTTCTAAGCGACGTTCACTATTAATGTATTTTTCTCTTAACATTTCTGCCTCTAGTTTATATTTATGAGCTTCATGAGATCTTTCTCTAATTATTTCTTGCTGTTCCTCCTTTAACTCTAACATACTTTGATCATGTTGTTCTTGAGATATATATCCTTTACCCTCCTGAATATTATCAAGTTGTTCTTGTAATTCTTCAACTTCTTGACCGATCATTTTAATATGTCTCATATATTTTTTAAAACTAACATTATCGGGATTTCCAGGATTATTTAATGATACTTGGAAATCTTCATCATTATTTACGTTCTCCCATTTTTCATAAACTTCATATAAGGTAAGCATAAGTTCATAAGCACCGATAGTCTTATTAACTTTCCAACATTGTGTAAATTGTCTTTTTAAAGCAGACTTCTCCCGACCTTCCAAATGTAAATAGAGATTATTTACATATTCAAAAATATCATTCTTTTCTTCTTTTGTATAATTTTTAGCGGATAACTCCATACATCTTATTCATAATTAATGTTTAAGTATATATAAACATATCAAATATAGATATCTTCTTACGCATAATATGTATATATATATCCCGTTTTCATTCTCAAGTAAAGGTTTCCCTATAGATTTGATTGACCCCCTAGGACTTTTTTTGAGACTCATTTTCTATGTTATATATACATTTTCTGCGTAGGATTTATTATTGTTTCTTTTTCTTTTTATATTCTTCAAATATATCTTTATTGTTAAATTTATGACTAGTTCTCTCAGGAAGAATCGGTTCTACATATCTTTGTATGGAAGGCAAAGTAGTATCCATAGGCTTGACTTTCTTACTCTTAAGTTTTGTCTTTCTAGAGATAGGTTTAGCATTTTTACTCTTAAACATTTTTTTATAATTTATTTAATATAATAATTTAATATATGTAATAATATATAAAATGTCGTTTGTAATTCTCTCGAATAACAAAGTAGAAGATGGAATAGTCGCTAATGAAGGCACTATGGATAAACCTTTTGCTTTTAAAAATAATTTATCTTCCACTTATGAAATACCTGCTAATAGTGAAGTAGCACTACAATCTGCTAAAGTTAATCTTGATGGTTCAATTATAGTGGGTAAGGATAATCGTGTATTTTATGCTTGGTTTGGAAGATTACTATCTAGAAATGCTTCTTTATCAACTTTGTCCGATATTGATCAAACAATTAATACTCCTATTAAAATTACATTAGCTGAAGATCAAGCGGGTTTTCTCAAAATATCTCCCCCGGATCTTGCTCCATATCTACAAGAGGAATTATCCACAAAATTATATCACCCGCAACTAGTCAATAAAGTTTCTGTTGATAGTAAATATGTTACTGGTAAATGGTCAGGTTATGATATTAATGTAAGTCAATCAAGAGCAGATCCCCTTGTAAATTACATACCTGCTACAAATACGGCAGTTGATGCTTATGATGAAAGGGTTCGAGATGGGACTTTTGCGGCTGAGTGGACATATGACGGAGGAACAGGAGTATTTAACGTTGCGAGTCAAAATACAGAAGATGAAATAGCAGCAGCATCATTTGATGTTCCACCTCTTACTAATAAACAAGCAGTGTTTCAGGTAGATATTACAGGAGTTGTAGGTGCTAATGCTACTGAATCAGTTGTAGGATTATCGAGAGATGCTACAGTATTAACTGGTGCTACGGGAAACTATGTATATCCAGGTCATATAGAAATGGAGGCATCGCACGGAAGGTTCATTGAGGAGAGGCTTCCAAGATTTTTACTTGATGGAACAGCAATTGACGGGACTCCTGATTGGTGTAGTTGTTATTTTGATTATGGAGCAGTATTCCAAAGAAACGGAGCGGCTCTAAACTTACGTTTATATCATTGTGTAGGTAATGATGATAATGATCTTCTTGACTTTCAGGCAGGTTCATGGGAAATGCAAGAGATGAATTATACAGTTGTTGGTGGACTAGCTCTTTATAACTATGATTGGGTGACAAATACTGATGATTATGAAAAAATAAAATGGACAGTATCAGGTGATGAAGTAATATTAAGTATCATTGATAGAGCTGCGGCTGAAACAGTATTAATGAATTATGATAAGACAAGAAATCTAGATGAAAATCTATGCCCTGTTGAACAAGGAAGATGGTCAATGTTCCCAGTTCTTGGGATATATAATTATGAGAACGCAGTAGGTCAATTTGATCGAAGTCTTACAATGGAGACATGGAACGGGTCAAATGCTACTATGGCTAACTGGGCAAATAATCCTGATGTGTTTGGGTGGGTGGAGAATCCTGATGCTACATGGAATCGTAGAATTGATGAAGATAACTTTTCTCCGTTTATAAGTGCTGCTTTATCAACAAGAATTCCTCTTGATTATTCAGGAGGAGTAGGTGCTTCTCCTTATGAATATGAAACAGTTGACGCGACTACTCCTTTTAATTATAAATTATTTCAGCCAAATTTAATTGTTATGCCTAGTGATTTATATGAGCCTAGTAATCAAGCTTCAATGGCGAACATATTAGGATTTCCACAGACTCCTGTAGCATTTGGATCAGTTCCTGATGTAGCAACTGGAATTTATGTTATAACATCAGCTTCCGTTCCAAATATGGTCAGTATTAAAAGTATTTTTGTTAGATTAGATAATCTCACTACACAATCAGTAAATGCTAAAGTAGGATCATTATCTAGAATCATAGGTCATCTCCCACGTCATGTAGAAAGTGATGTCTCAAATTACGGACCGATGTATCTCGAAGCAAGTAATTTAATTTATGTTAAACTAAATAATCCTTCTCCCATAAAATTACAATCCTTTGATGTATCACTAGTATTCCTTGATGAAACATATGCTACTAACCTTGTAGGATCCACAGTAATCTGCTTACATATCCGCAAATCCACAGATTAAAAGACATCTTTTTTTAGATTTTATAGAACTTTTTTAATAAATTTTTAGATTTAAATTTAAAATATTTACAAGATTATAATGGATAATCTTAAAGATTTAATTGATTTAGATTTAAAAATCACAGGACCTCCGGAAGCAGAACCGCCTCCAGCAATAGCAGCAAAAGCAGTAGTTGAAACCGTTAATACTGAAACGGGTGAAGTTGATCCTAATTTTATTTATAATGATGATGATGTTGCTTCTCCTGATGATGATGATAATCTTCCAGAGTTTAAACCCAAACCTGAACCTGATGAAGATATATTTCAGGAGGATATACCTAAGCCTAAAGTAAAGAACAATATTCCACCTCCCCAAGTGAAAGTAGTTCCCGAAGGTAATCCGGAGGTAAGCAATGCTAAGCCAGTTAAATTAAATAAAAATGGAAAGCCTCGCAAGAAGATGTCTCCCGAGCATCTAGAAAAATTAAAACTTGCTCGTGAAAAAGCAGCAGCTAAAAAACGTTATCTTAAGGAACAACGTTTACAGGGTAAGGCGGAGAAAGATGATCTTAAGAAGAAGAAAGATTCTTTGTTGAAAGAAAAAGAACAATTGGAAGTAAGTGAATTAGAAGAACAAGTCCAAGAAAAAAAGAAAGTAAAAGAAACGCCACCTATTCCTTTGCCTGTCCAATTACCGAAGGTAGAATATCCTCCTATTACAATCGAAGATATCCAACAAGCATCATTAAATGCTGTTTTAAAAGTTGAAGCATTAAGAAAAGAACGTAAGGCGGAGAAGAAGAAAAAAGCAGCCATAGCTGAATATAATAAACAAACTATGAAGAGTTTAAATAACATCGAAAAGAAAGAGCCTAGTTGGTATATTAAAGGATCACCTTATAATAATTTATTTTAATTTTTTTTTATTATATATTATAATATAAAATGGTTGCGAACTCGAATATGACTGTTGAACAAATGAAAGCATATATCAGGAAAAATAATTTAAATAAACCTCATTTGAGATTAGGAATGAAACGTGCAGACCTTATAGCAGGACTTAAAAAAGAAGGTCATTGGAAAGAGGGTGGAGTCTTAAAAAAAAGTAAAGTAAAAAAACAACCTTCATCAAGTAAGAAGAAATCTGTCACAAAGGCTGAATTTGAGAAGGCGAGGAAAGCATTAGCAAAAACTATGTCTTAACAAAGTTTGCTTCGCTTAATAAAGACATCTTTTTTTAATTTTAATTTTTATTTTTTTTATCTTTGTAAGATAAAAATGACACAGAAGAAGTGGAGAGATACATATGAAGGTAGAAAAAGTAAAAGAATGAGTGATTGGAGAAGATATGGAATAATCTTTCATGATTATGATTTATTATATGATATCTTTTTTTCAACTACCCATTGTAATTTTTGTGAGTGTGAATTAGATACTTGTTTTAAGACAAGAAAATGTTTAGATCATGATCATACAATTACCGAGCAAGAAAATGTGCGTGGAGTTTTATGTCATTATTGTAATACAAAAGATGTCTTTACAACTATAGAGATATATGAGAAGCGGAAATTATCCTTGCCAAAACCATGATTGAACAACTGGGTCTTCCTCTTTAACAATACTTATATTATCTTCCTTAGTTTTTTTTTTGATATATGCTACCTCCTCACGTAGTGATTCTAAATCTAATTGTATTTTTTTAATCTCTTTTAGCAATTCCAAAAGGAGATTTCTATTTGATGATTTATCGCTAGGCATTATATATTATAAATAAACAAAAAAAAGGTATCTTAAAAATAAAATAATTAAGCGAAGCAAACTTTGTTAACCTGAAACCTTAGCACTAATAGACCCAACTATCCTCTCAGGAACTGATTCTCTTATTTTTTCAGGAGTAGGAGCAAGTCCAGCTACTTCAGTAGCAGATGCTTGTTTAGCAGCTTCAGTCTCTACATCTTCAGCTGCTTCCTCCCCTACAGATTCTAATACAGATGAAACAACTCCTAGTCCGGCTCCAATAGCTGCTAAAGGTAATAGTTCAGGACCTCCTACAAGTCCACCTAATTCTAAAGCTCCTGACGCCATTTGAGTAAGTTCAGCAGCCTCTTTCCACCCGTTCTCTT